>Ga0307516_10002042_pt1 | contig 27501 bp, 21 predicted proteins | sample 19_EM_MG_FD_203310 | JGI IMG/M metagenome (GOLD analysis project Ga0307516, IMG submission 203310) | Populus trichocarpa ectomycorrhiza microbial communities from riparian zone in the Pacific Northwest, United States - 19_EM | ecosystem: Host-associated > Plants > Roots > Unclassified | place...
GGCCGGAGACGCCCGCCGCCTGGCCCAGGTTGTTCAGGCTGTAGACCCTGGTGCTCTCCCCGCCATGCAACATCGTCACCTTGCCTTTGCGCCACAAGGCGGACTTCCTGACTGGAGCGCCGTTGATGTTGCAACGCAGGATGAAGGCCACGTCACCGGCCTGGTTGATGTCGCCAACGTCGGTGTAGCCCTCCATCAACGGGTTGTCGCAACCTGCCAGTTGCTCCAGGTCGTTCAATTCACCATCACGCGTCCACAACGCGCCCTGCGTAGTCAGGCCGTCGCCTTCGTCGCGGCTGTATTCGCTCAACACCTCGCCCGCATCGTTGACGCCGCCTTCGTTGCTGCAGTGGCCACTGGACCCTTGCAGTGCCTGGGCTTTCTTGCCGCTTTTCTTCACGAACATCACCTTCGTGCCGGTGTGGCTGTCGCGTCCGCAGCCGACGATGTTGCCGTTGTCGCTGATGCCGGTCACCCATATGGGCTTGATGCCGTTGCTGCGTTCCAGCATGTCGATGCGGTAGGCCGGCGGCGCGGCCAGCGCCGATCCGGCGACAGCGAGACCGAGGCAGGCGGCTGCCCACTGCAGCACTGACTGAGAAGAAAGGGTTGTTCGACCGTGCATGAAAAGCACTCCAGAAGATCTGTTGAAGCGCGCATGCTATTGATCGATGGGGCCTTCTCCCATCATCGAAATCACTCTTTTGACAACAGAATGTATGTTCAACTAATGTGTTAGGTACAGACCATGAAGGAAGCACCTCGTTCGGTGCGGCGCTGATCAGGTCCGCCACCCGGCGCGCGTCAGTGGCAGGCGGGCCACCGGTTGGCTGGTCACCGCGAACAACGCATTGGCAATCGCCGGTGCGATCGACGGCACGCCTTCTTCGCCCACGCCGGCGGGTCGCTCGCCGTTGCCGACGACGAGCAGATCGATCGGCGGCAGCTCGGCCATGGTCGGCAAGCGGTAGGCGTCGAAGTTGCCTTCACGCACTTCGCCCTGGGCAAAGCTGATCTCGCCGTACAGCGCGGCGGCCAGGCCGAAGACGGTGCCGCCCATCAGCTGCGCCCGCACGGCATCGGGGTTGCCGACCCAGCCGGCGTCGACCGCGGCCCAGATCTTGACCAGCTTGAAGCGCCCGGGCCCGGTGACGGCCAGCTCGACGACATGGCCGGCGACTGCGCGGTTGCCTTCGAACAAGGCGATGCCGCGGTGATGGCCCGCGGGCAGCGCCTGGCCCCAGCCGGCGCGTGCAGCCAGTGCATCGAGCAGCGCCAGGGCTCGCCGTGGCTGCGGGCCTTCGCCGGCCAGCAGGCGGCGCCGGTAGGCCAGGGGATCGTCGCCGCGTGAGCGCGCCGCACGGTCGATCATCGTTTCGAGGCAGTAGGTGTTCTGCGAGGCGCCGACCGAGCGCCAGTAGGCCAGCGGCACACCCCGGTCCAGCTTCGTGAAGGCGAGGTGGATCGCCGGCAGCGCATAGCTCTGGCCGAGCCAGGCCATCGACGAGGCGAAGTCGGGCAGGTCGTTCTCGGGCTCGCCGGCGACGCCTGAATAGTCTTCGATGCGCGCGCCGGCCATGTCGGCACGCAGGGCGGTCGGCAGGCCGTCTGCACCCAGCGCGAGGCGCAGCCGCACCGCACTGGCCGGGCGGTAGAAGCCGGCGCGCATGTCGACCTCGCGCGACCAGATCGTCTTCACCGGCAGGCCTGGAACGGCCTTGGCGATCAGCGCCGCCTCGACCGCGCAATCGAATTCGAGCCGGCGGCCGAAGCCGCCACCGCAGGGGCGGCTGTGCAGCTGCACGCGCTCGGTGGCCAGGCCGAGAGCCTTGGCCACGGCGGCGCGCGTGTCCGATTGAGACTGGGTCGAGACCCAGATCTCGGCGCCGTCCCGGTCGACTCGCACCGTTGCGTTGAGCGGCTCCAACGGCGCATGGGCGAGGAACGGGAACTCATAGAGCTGCTCGAGTGCGTTGGTGCCCGCCGCGGCGAGCGCCGTGGTGACGGCCGCTTCATCGAGCCGCGCATCGAGCCGCTTCGGGAACGCATCGCCACGGCCGGCTTGCACGGCGGCGCGCAGCTCAGCCGCGTGCGTGTCGCTGTCGAGCTTCGCGTGGGGGCCGGGCTCCCAACGTGGCTTCAGCTTGCGCGTGGCCTGCAGCGCGGTCCACCAGCTGTCGGCGACCACCGCGACGGCGCCCGGCAGGCGCACGATCTTGCGCACGCCCCTGATGGCCTTGGCCGGCCGTTCGTCCAGCGCGGCGAGCTTGGCGCCGAAGCCGGGACCATGCAACACAGCCGCATGCAGCTGGCCGGGCTGGCGCTCGTCGATGCCGTAGGCCATGCGGCCATCGGTCTTGGCCGGGATGTCGGTCCGCTGGCGATGCTGGCCGAGCACGGTCCACTGCTCGTGCGGCTTCGGGCTTGGCTTTTCGGGTGGGCGCAGCGCTGCCGCCTCGGCCAGCAGCGCGCTGACGGGCAACTGGCGGCCGCTCGCCGCATGCGTCACCTGGCCTTCGCGCAGTGTGCACTCGGCCGCGTCGACGCTCCAGCGGGTCGCGGCAGCGCGCTGCAGCATGTCGCGTGCGGCGGCGCAGACCGGTGCGAGCGTGGCGTAGGCGGTGCGAAAGCCGATGCTGCCGTAGGTCAGGTAGCTGTCGGTGAAGGGGTTGTCGAAGCGCGGCTCGATCGGCGCCATCTCGACCTTGATGCGTTCGAGCGGCAGGCCCAGCTCTTCTGCGGCGATGGCGGCCAGCAGCGATGGGGTGCCTTGGCCCATCTCGGTGACGTTCGTCAGCAGTGTCAGGGCGGGGCCCTCGAAGCGCAGCCAGACGCCGAAGCCCGGCACGCTGGGGTCGACGACTTGCGGCGGCTTGGGCTGCGCATGGGCAGGGCGCGGGCCGAGCCCGATCGTCCAGGCGCCGGCGGCGAACAGGGAGCCAAGCAGCAGGCGCCGACGCGGCTCAGACAACAAGGTAGCGGGCCTCATGCACCGATCCCCGCCGCGCGCTTGATGGCCGCCTTGACACGCGGGTAGGTGCCGCAGCGGCAGAGGTTGGTGATGGCCGCATCGATCTGCTCGTCGGTGGGCTGCGGCGTCGCGGCGAGCAACCCCGCCGCGGCCATCAACATGCCGCTCTGGCAGTAGCCGCATTGCGGTACCTGGTGCTCGATCCAGGCCTGTTGCAGGGCAACGCCGTGCTGCGGCGAAGCGGCGGCCAGCCCTTCGATCGTGGTGATACGGCGCCCAGCCAACGCGGCGGCCGGCGTCACGCAGCTGCGCAGCGGTGCGCCATCGACATGAACCGTGCAAGCGCCGCAGATGCCGGCGCCGCAGCCGTACTTGGTGCCGGTCAGGTCGAGCTGCTCGCGAAGAACCCAGAGCAAAGGCATCTCCGGGTCGGTCGGCGCGATCTTTCGTGGGCGGTCGTTGACGTTCAACTGCATCGCAAGCTCCAGCGGGTTGGCTGGGCGCGATGCTAGGCGCCGGCAGGACCGGCCCCAGCGCCGAAGCGACGGAACCGGATTTCGAGGGGGCGAAGTCGGCGGCCGGGCGCCGGTTGCCGCATCGAACACCAAGGGCCACACGTTCAGGCGCGTCCTAACGCCAACGATCTGCGGCGATGAATCTAGATGGCAATGAATGTGCCCGCGTCAAGGCCCCGACCCCTCGGTGCATTCACCAGTTGATCCAAAGATTTCAGCTTGACAACAGACCGGTGCTGAACGCCCCAAGAATGCCGCGCCAGGAGGCCCAATGCATCGAAATCTTTCAATCTATCTTGATCTGGTCCGGTTCTTGGCTGCCATGTTGGTCTTCGTCGTGCATGCGACCTACCAACGGTTCACCGGCGGCCTGCCCGTTTTTCGGCACTTCGCGCACCTTGGCAACGACGCCGTGATGGCGTTCTTCGTGCTGTCCGGTTTCGTGATTGCCCATGTCGTGGCAACGAAGGAAAGCTCGATCGAAGAATACGCAGCCAGCCGCTTCGCCCGCTTGTATTCGGTGGTGGTGCCGGCGCTGATCCTGACCTTCGTCCTGGACGCAGCCGGCTCGAAGCTGGACCCGAGCCTGTATACCGGCCGCTGGTACGAATACGACCAACCCATCGTGCGCGTGCTGGCCAGCTTGAGCTTCACCAATGAACTGTGGTTCTCGTACACCCGGCCGTTCTCCAACGGGCCGTTCTGGTCACTGGGTTACGAGGCCTGGTACTACGTGTTGTTCGCTGCGGCGCACTTCTTGCGCGGCAACGCCAGGTACGTGGCCGTCACCACGATCTGCCTGCTGATCGGCCCGAAGATCCTGCTGCTGCTGCCGGTGTGGCTGCTGGGCGTGTGGGCCTACCGCCGCTCCAGGGAATCCACGCCCGGCGTGGGTGCCGGCCTGTTTCTTTTCTTCGGCTCGATCGCGCTGTATCTGGCCTTCAGGCTCGTCGGCGGCCCGGACTATCTGATGGACTACACCGAGCAGTTTTTCGGCCATGAAGTGCTCCACGACAAACTGTCCTGGTCGAGAAGGTTCTTGTCGAGCTACCTGATCGGCAGCTGTGTCGCCGCCAACTTCATTGGCGCCGTGGCGCTGGCCCCGCACCTGCGCAAGTGCCCGGCACTGCTGGAGCGGCCCATCCGCTACGCGGCCGGCTTCACTTTCGCGTTGTACCTGCTGCACTATCCGCTGCTGCAGTTCTTCGCGGCGCTGACACCGTCGGTCGGCATGGAAGAGCACCGCACCGCCTTCGTCGCCTTCGGCTCGCTCGCCGTGGTCTGGCTGCTCGGTGCCGGCATCGAACGCCAGAAGGCACCGCTGAAGGCGCTGCTGCTGTCGTGGATGCGGCCGCAGCAACGGCCGGCGATGTCGGCTGGCTAGGCGCCGCCACCTGCTTCGCGCTGGTATTTGCGCGTTGCGGGATGTCACAGTTGCGTCGAAAGGTGTCTATTCGGCTTATGCGTAAAGTTGCTTCACAATTCACTGCCGAACAGAGCCTTTCGATGTGACTTATCGCCTTGACCAGGCGTAGCGAGTTACTGACGAGTTCCGGCTCAAGCCTGGTGAATGGCCTTGTTCACCATGTACTCCGCCAAGCCTTCCGGGCCGTCTTCCGTGCCGTGGCCGCTGTGCTTGATGCCGCCGAAGGGCGTGTCGGCGCCGGCGATCACGGTGGTGTTGATGCCGACCATGCCGCTTTCAAGCGCTTCGCCAATCAGCAGGGCGGTGCGGGCGGATTGCGTGAAGGCGTAGGCGGCCAGACCATACGGCAGCCGGTTGGCCTTGGCCACAGCTTCGTCGAAGCTGTCGAAAGGGGCCATCAGTGCCAACGGCCCGAACGGCTCTTCGTTCATCGCACGAGCCGTCTCGGGCACATGGCCGAGCACGGTGGGCCGGTAGTAGCAGCCGATATTGCCCAGGCGCTCGCCGCCGAGCAGCAGCTGCGCCCCTTGCTGCCGGGCATCAGCGACGAAGGCTTCCATCGCAGCGGTTCGTCGTGCATTGGCCATCGGGCCCATCTGCACGCCTTCGTCCATGCCGTTGCCCACCACCCACTTGCGCGCCCGCCGGACAAAGCCTTCGACGAAGCGGTCGTACACCCCACGCTGGATGTAAAACCGCGTCGGGCAGATGCAGATCTGACCGGCATTGCGCAACTTCGACCGCACGAGAATGTCGAGGGCGTGCTCGATGTCGGCATCGTCGAACACGATCACCGGGGCGTGGCCGCCGAGCTCCATCGTCGTGCGCATCGCCTGGTCGGCGGCCAGGCGCATCAGGTGCTTGCCGACCACGGTGGAGCCGGTGAACGACACCTGGCGCACGATGGGCGAGGCCAGCAGGTGGCGCGAAACGTCGTCAGGCACGCCGAACACGATCTGCACCACGCCGGGCGGCAGGCCCGCATCCACCAGCGCGCGTGCCACGTGCAGTGCGGATGCAGGCGATTCCTCGGCCGGCTTCATGATGACCGAGCAACCGGCCGCGATCGGCGCACCCAGCTTGCGGGCCGGGTTGTGCAGCGGGAAGTTCCACGGTGCGAAGGCGGCCACCGGGCCGACGGGCTCTTTCAGCACCAGTGAGCGCTGGCCGGACGGGCGCACCAGGGCCCGGCCGTAGCTGCGGCGGCATTCTTCGGCGTAGAACTCGAGCAGGCCGGCCGAGCCCAGCGTCTCCCCGCGCGACTCAGCCAGCGGCTTGCCTTCTTCGGCCGTGGCCTGGGCCGTGATGAGGTCGACGCGGTCGCGCAGCAACGCGGCCGCACCCTTCAGCACGCGGGCGCGCTCGTCGACGCTGCTGCGGCGCCAGAGCGCAAAGGCGCGGGCCGACGCGTCGAGCGCGCGGTCGAGGTCGGCGCTGTCTGCCAGCGGCAATTCACCGAGGGACGTTTCGGTGGCCGGGTTGAGCACCGTGGCCGTGCGCCGGTGGCCCGCGGTCAGCCATTCGCCATCGATGAGAAGTTTCAGGTCGGGTTCGCGATGCGTCATGTCGAGAAGGGGCTCCGGAAGGCAACAGGTTTGTGGCCGGGGCGCGGATGATGGCGTTGCGGCACGAGCCTGTCGATGCCCGCGGCCGGCATCGCGATCACCATTGGCGATCACCGTTCCAGGCGCAGGTCAGCGTGGCGGCAATGCCGGCGCGATGCGCGCGAACGATGCCAGCATCGCGCACAGCGTCTGCGCCTCGCGCGAGAGGTGGCGGTTGGCCTTGCGCACAATGGCGATCTGGTAGCGGCGCGAGGCTTGCGCCGTCTTGATGCTGGCCAGCTTGCCGGCGATCAACGGGTGATCGAGCGTGGCCTTGGGCAGCCGCGCCAGGCAGTCGGACTCGACCAGCATCGCGACCGCGCCGAACAGCGAATCGGTCACGGCGGCGATGCGTGGTCGTTCCAGCGACTGTTCGACGAACAGCTCCTGAATGCTCGGGTCCTGGTCGGCCGGCTGTGCCGGGTCGCCGACGACGATCCAATCACAAGCCGCCAGCTCGGTGATGGACGCTGCGGCAGACAACGGATGCGCGGTGCGGGCCGCGATGACCGACTCCGACTCGAACAGCAGTTGCACGGCCAGGTCGCTCGCGTCGAAGTTGGCCGGCAACATCGTGACGGCGAATTCGAGCCGGTTCTCGCGCACGCCGGCCAGCAGCGTCGACGAGACGCCATGCGTCAACTGCAGCGCGACCTCGGGCAGCATGCGGCGAAAGTCCGCCAGCACGGCGGGCACGAGGTGCAGCGAAGGCTCGATCGACACGCCCAGCGCGATGCGCTCGACACGCGCCTCGCGCGAGCTGGTGAGCCAAGCCTCGGCGCGGTCTGCCTCCAGCACGATCGACTTGGCGTAGCGCAGAAAGACGATGCCTTCGGCCGTCAGCGCCGCGCCTTGGCCATTGCGGTCGAGCAGCGCGACGCCGTGGTCTTTCTCGAGCTTGGCGATGCTCTTGGTCAGGCCGGCCTGCGACAACCCCAGCACCCGCGCCGCCGGCCGGTAGCCACCGTGCGCAACAACCGCGATGAGGTCGCGCAACTGCTGGAGGGTCATGTCCGCCCGCTGGCTGGTTGCTTCGGAAGGCCCGAGCATAGCCGCTGCAGACGGCCACGACACCCCACGCGGCGGCCCCCGCGGCTTCGATCAGGAAGCCGAAGGGGCCGCGGCCTTCACAGGCCGTCCCGGTCCGAATCGCCTGGAACGGCGCGCTCGACCGCGTCGCTGACGCGCGTCCACGCGTCGCGGGTGGCGTGCTTGGCCCGATCCCATTCGAGCGAAGACTTGCCGCGGGCGCTCGTCCACTTGCGCGACAGCTCCGGCTCGATCTCGTCGAAGGGGCGGCTCGGGTAGGTGCTGAAGGCTTCCACGCCGTAGGCATAGGCCGGGCCGAATTCGTCGTAGGTGCTGTCGCCCACGTAGTCGCGGCTCTTGTAGTTCTCGCGCCAGTACGCGTCTTCTGCCGTCGGGTCGATCAGCTCGGCCACGCCCTTGCCCGCCAAGCCGCCGAGGACAGCGCCCACGGCGGCGCCAACGAGGGTCCCGGCGGGGCCGGCGACCGTTCCGGTGGCTGCGCCCGCGGCGGCACCACCGACGACGGCCCCAAACCCTGTTCCGACCGGATGGGCACCTGGCGCACCGGTGATCGGGTCACGGTTGGCTGAGGTCTGGTCTTTTGTTACGTTTCCCATGGCAACTCCTTGGCTTGCGCAGAAGCGACCGTCGCGACTGCCAGGGTTGGTGTGGCAAGCGGTGTACCTCGTCCGAGCGAGCAGCGTGGCAACCGTTTTCGGCGCCAGATATGACGCCCGGCCGGCAGCAGGCAAGCACGGGGAGGGTGCTTAGGGGGTATGAGCTAGGGGCCCGCGCGGCGGCGTCCGCCGCTGGTCCGAAACACCTGCCGGCGGCGGTGAACCGACCGTAAGACTGGGCGTCCCGTGCATGGCGCCACGGCCGGTACGTAAAACGAAAGAGAAAAGAGACATTCGTGCTTCTAACCAGTTAGGGGTTGGGCATAACTCGCGAACTTAATACCATTTCTCCTGACACTTGAACGGGCTGCGGGCGATCGAACCCGAGCAGTCAACAGAACAGGAGCGGTGTTCCCATGGATTTGCCTTTGTCCCAGCGTTACGTGATCTTGTCTACCCCGCGGTCGGGCAGTTCGCACTTGGTGCAAGCGCTGGAAACCCATCCGCAAGTCGCCTGCCTCGGCGAGATCTTCAACCTGCACGGCGGCGCAATGCGCAAGCTGGGCATCATGTCCAAGCGCACGCTGGACAAGGCCAGCAACGAGCCGCTGGTCTACCTGAACGAGTTGATGGCGGCATGGGAAAAGCGGCCGCAGGCCAAGCCGGTGTTCGGCTTCAAGATGATGCTGCACCACGATCCGCGGGTGATCGACCATCTGCTCTCCGATCCGTCCTGGAAGATGATTCTGCTGCGCCGCGACAACGTCCTCGCCCAGTGGTCGTCGCTGCAGATCGCCAAGATCACTGGTGAATGGGGCAGCAAGGGCAAGAAGAAGCGCGCTGCGGCCGGCATCCCGGAACCGCAGACGCCGCCGATCGAGTTCAAGTCGCGCGTCTTCGAGGCGTACTGCGACAGGCTGGACGCCCGCTACGATTCGATCAAGCGGCGGGTCGCTAAGCATTCGTTGTTCGAGGTCACGACCGAGACGATCGATGCGCGGCGCGACGAGATCCTCGAGTTCCTGGGCGTCGATTCGCAGCTGGCCCCACCGGCGCCGGGCCGCGGCGAGCGCCAGAACTCGACGTCACTGGAAGATCGCTTCTCCAACAGTGACGAGGTTCTGGACTACGCGATGACGCACGGGCTGCACCTGGACGGCGTGAGGAGTCCGGAAAGCCGCGGCCAGGCTCACTGAAGCGGCGCCGACAGCGCCCAAGGTTCACGTCCCTCCGGGCCGGTGAACTCAGGCGCCGTGGCTTGTGTGCTGCGGCAAGGCGCCGTCGCCTCGGGCGCCAATTGCGCCAGCGCGGCCAGCTTCTTGTCGAGCGGGCCGCGGCAGCAGTTCCAGGCGACGATGCGCACGGTCCTTCCTCGCGCCGATGAGGGCCTGTCAGCTGCCGGCGCCGACCGGCCTCAGCTGCTCGTCCAGCGACCGCGTCCTGTCGGTCACCACGTCGCCGGTGTGCAGCGTCGACTTCTTCTCGATCAGCATCAGCAGGCATTCGTCTTCGGCGATGGGGTTGTGCCGGACGCCTTTGGGCACGACGTAGATGTCGCCTTCGTTCAGGTCGACCACCCCGTCCTCCAGCTCGATGCGCAGCCGGCCCTGGAGGACCAGGAAAAGCTCGTCCTCATGGTCGTGGGCATGCCACGCCAGCGACCCGTGAACCTTGGCGACCTTGACGAAGTTGTCGTCCATCTCCGCGATCACACGAGGGGACCAGAACTCGGTCAGCGATGCCGCGATGTGCCGCGGCGATGTGGAGGTGGACATGGGCGGTGGCGTCGTTGCGAATGAACGGATGCTAGCCAAATGCCGATGACCCCGTGGCATGGCCGAAAAGGCCCAGCCTAGGCGTTGCGAGCCCGCTCCAGCCTGTAGGCAAACTGGGCGCGGGATAGCCCCAGCCGGCGTGCGGCCGCGGCGAGGTTCCCGCTTTCCGCGGCAGCGGCTTCGTCCAGCAGTCGACGTTCCAGTTCGTGCAGAGAGAAGTCCGAGCCACCCTCGCTCAGCGTGCTGCTCAGCAGGTCCAGCAGGCGCTGTGGCGCCTCGTCGCCTGCCTTCGGCGCCGTCAGCATGCCGTGCGCGCCAATCGCCAGCAATGCCTCGTCGCTGAGCTGTTCGCGGCGGAACATGTGGGCCACGTCGATCGCCGCGCCGTCTTCGGCCGAGATCACGCCACGCTCGATCAGGTTCTGCAGCTCGCGGATGTTGCCGGGGAAGGCGTAGTGCAGCATTGCCCGCACCGCGCGGGGCGTGTAGCCGGTCGGGTGGCGGCCGTGGCGCTCGGCTTCGCGGCGCAGGAAGTGGTTCATCAACAGCGGGATGTCGTCGCGCCTTTCACGCAGCGGCGGCAGGTGGATGGGGTAGACGTTCAGCCGGTAGTAAAGGTCTTCGCGGAAGCGCCCGGCCTTGACCTCGGCCTGCAGGTCGACGTTCGTTGCGGCCACCACGCGCACGTCCACGTGCAGGGTGCGGGTGCCGCCCACGCGTTCGACCTCGCCCTCTTGCAGGGCCCGCAGCAGCTTGCCCTGGCTCACCAGGCTGAGGGTGCCGATCTCGTCGAGGAACAAGGTGCCTTTGTCGGCACGCTCGAACCGGCCGGGGCGTGACTGGCTGGCGCCGGTGAAGGCCCCACGCTCGACGCCGAAGAGCTCGCTCTCGATCAAGGTCTCGGGGATGGCGGCGCAGTTCACCGCGATGAACGCCTGCTCGGCGCGGGCGCTGATGCGGTGCAGACGTCGGGCGAAGGCCTCCTTGCCGACACCGGACTCGCCGGTGAAGAGCACGGTGGCGCGCGTGACGGCCACGCGGGCGAGCTGGTGGCAGGCGGAGTTGAAGGTCGACGAGGCGCCGACGATCTCATGGCGATCGCCGCCCTCGACCGGGGCTGCCGCGGGCATCACGCTGGCCGGCGCCGCGGGCCCCGGTGCAGTGGCCGCCGGCACCGTCAGGCTGCGGAAGTCTTTGGCCTGCAGGTAGCGCAGGTCCTCGCTCACGTCGCCCCAGGCCGCGGCGTGGCGGCCGATCACCCGGCACACGCTGGCGCCCATCGCGCGGCACTCGATCTCGCGGAAGACGACGAGCTGGCCGAACAGGCTGGTCACGTAGCCAGTGGCATAGCCCACCTGCGACCAGCAGGCGGCTTCGGTGCCGATGCCGTAGGCGCTGATGTGTTCGTCGTCTTCGCTCGAGTGCTCCCACAGGAACTCGCCCTCGTAGGTGCCGCGGTCGATGTCGAAGTCGAAGGCCAGTGGGGTGACCTTGACCACGCCTTCGAGTGCGTGCAATCGCGTGCCGGCCATGAAGACGTTGGCGGCGTCGCCCTGCGGCCAGCGCTCGCGCACCAGCTGCGCGTCGCGCGCGCCGGCCACGTAGCCCGCGCGGGTGAGCAGGCCGCGAGCCCGGTCCAGCCCGAGGGTGTCGATCAGCTCGCGTCGCAGGTGGCCCATCGCCGAGCTGTGCATCAGCAGCATGCGCTGGTCGTTCAGCCAGATCCGGCCATCGCCGGGCGAGAAGAAGAGCGACTCGGTCAGGTCCGCCATCGTCGGCGCCTGGCCTTCGACGAAGTGCGCGCTGTCGCCGCGGCGCAGCATGGTGCCGGTCTGGCGGGCCACCTCGGCAAGCGAGATCCGCTGGCCCGGGGTGGTGGGCGGGTCGCCTTGTTGACGGCACGTTGTCGGCTCCTGCGCGGGCTTGGTCATGGGGGCGACGGGCGGTTGATGAATTGATGAACTCGGTCCCGGCGGGGTTCCTGAATTGTTTTCTTTTCATAACTATCTCAGGCCCGAGAAAACCCTGTGATGCGGCGCAACACCCAGGATTGGGGAAAGTCCCATGTCGGACAGATAGTTTCACTCTGAAAACGAATCGGCCGGAATGGGGTGCGGGCAACACCCGGTGGGCCGCGGACACCGGCGCGGCACAGGCGTTGCACAAGGGGTGGGCAAGCGAGCCCTGTGTTCGCGCCTTTCGCCAACCCACGGAGCCTGCCGATGACGACCACCTCTTTGCTCAACCACGCGCTGTGGCGCGAGCATGTCTACAGCGGTGGCTGGCGCACCGCATCGGCAGTGGCCGACGTGGTCGAGCCGGCGACGGGCGAGGTGCTCACCCGCACCGGCCGCGCCGTGGCCGCCGATGTGGCCAGCGCTGCGCAGGCCGCGGTGGCAGCGCAGGGCGCCTGGGCCGCGCTGGGCCCACGTGAACGTGCGGCGGTGTTCCACCGTGCCGCGGCCTTGTTCCAGCAGCACTTCGACGAACTCGCGCTCTACGTCACCCGCGAGACGGGCGGCATCCTGCCCAAGGGCCAGCACGAGCTGCGCGAGGCGGTGGCCTTCTGCCAGATCGCGGCGGCGATGCCGATGCAGGCCCAGGGCCAGGTGCTGCCGAGCACGCCGGGCCGCATGAGCATGGCGCGACGCGTGCCACACGGCGTGGTGGGCGTGATCTCGCCTTTCAACTTCCCGCTGATCCTGACGCTGCGTGTGGTGGCGCCGGCGCTGGCGGCGGGCAACGCCGTGATCATCAAGCCGGACCCGCGCACACCGGTGAGCGGCGGGCTGCTGATCGCCCAGGTCTTCGAGCAGGCGGGGCTGCCGGCCGGCGTGTTGCACGTGCTGCCGGGCGGGCCGGACGTGGGTGAAGCATTGGTCACCGACCCTGCGGTCGCGATGGTCTCGTTCACCGGCTCGGCTGGCGTGGGCCGGCGCATCGGCGAGCTGGCGGGCCAGCACCTGAAGAAGGTGTCGCTCGAGCTGGGCGGCAGCAACGCGCTGATCGTGTTGAGCGACATGAGCAGCGAAGCCGACCTGGACCTGGCCGCCAGCAACATCGCCTGGGGCGCCTGGCTGCACCAGGGGCAGATCTGCATGGCCAGCAACCGCGTGCTGGTGCACGAGTCGATCGCCGCGGCGATCACCGAGCGCCTGGTCGCGAAGGCCACGCACCTGCCGGTGGGCAACGGCGCCACGGGCCAGGTGGCGCTGGGCCCCTTGATCGACGAGCGCCAGCGCGACCGCGTGCACGCCACCGTACAGGCCAGCGTCCAGGCCGGCGCCACGCTGCTGGCCGGTGGCCGCTACGACGGGCTGTTCTACCGGCCCACCGTGCTCGCCGGCGTGAAGCCCGGCATGCCCAGCTTCGACGACGAGACCTTCGGCCCGGTGGTCAACCTCGTCACTTTCCAGACCGACGACGAGGCGGTGGCGCTGGCGAACCTGGGTCGCGGCGGCCTGGCGGCAGGCGTGTTGTCGAAGTCGGTCGGCCGCGCGCTGGCGGTGGGCAACCAGCTGAAGGCCGGCATGGTCCACATCAACGACCAGACGGTCAACGACGACGCGGTGAACCCCTTCGGTGGCCCCGGCATCGCCGGCAACGGCAACTCGCACGGCGGCCCGGGCGACTGGGAGCAGTTCACCACCTGGCAATGGGTGACGGTGAAAGACGCCGCCACGCCGTTTCCGTTCTGACCCCCCGTCGCGATCAATAGCTCCGTTCGCCCTGAGCCTGTCGAAGGGCCGCGCTGCGCTGGCTCAGGCCTGCCTTCAGTCCTGAGCCTGTCGAAGGGTCAGCCCGAGCGGAAGTGTGTGATCAAGCGCGAATTCGTTTCAGACCCCGAACCATTCAGGAGACACCGACCATGAACTTCCAAGGCAAGACCATCGTCATCACCGGCGCCAGCTCCGGCATCGGCGCCGAGACCGCACGCTACCTGCGACTGAACGGCGCCCGGGTGATCGGCGTGGACCGCAACGAGCCGATGCTCACGCTCGACGGCTTCGTCAAGGCCGACCTCTCCGAGCAGGCCGCGATCGATGCTGCGTTCAAGCAGCTGCCCGAGCGCTTCGACGCGCTGTGCAACGTGGCCGGCGTGCCGGGCACCGCGCCGGTGGACCTGGTCGCGCGGGTCAACTACCTCGGCCTGCGCCACCTGTGCACACGGGCGCTCGAGCGCCTGCCGGAGGGCGGCAGCATCGTCAACATCTCGTCCATCCTCGGCGCCGAGTGGCCGCAACGGCTGGACAGCCACAAGGCGCTGGCCGAGACGCCCAGTTTCGAGGCGGGTCTGGCCTTTCTGGCCAGGCACCCGGTGGCGCAGGAGAGCTGCTACCAGTACTTCAAGGAAGCGCTGATCGTGTGGACGATCACGCAGTCGCAGAAGTGGTTCCTGGGCCAGGGTGTTCGCATGAACTGCGTGGCGCCGGGCCCGGTCTTCACGCCGATCCTGGGCGACTTCGTGCAAATGCTCGGCGAAGAGCGGGTGCAGAAGGATGCCCACCGCATGAAGCGCCCGGCGCTGGCCGACGAAATTGCGCCGGTGGTGGCCTTTCTCTGCGCCGACGAGTCGCGCTGGGTCAGTGGCGTCGACCTGGCCGTCGACGGCGGTTTGGCGTCGACCTACCTCTGACGCAATTCACCTAACGATCAGGAGACACGCCATGCACCGCCTGCTTCGCCAGGTGGTGGGCACGCTCGCGCTCAGCGCCGCGCTGGCCCCCACCGCCCACGCCGACATCACGATCGGCGTCAACCTCTCGCTGACCGGCCCACTCTCGTCGCTCGGCCGGCCAATCAATGAATCGCTGGCCCTGTGGCCGGACCAGATCGGGGGCGAGAAGCTCAAGCTCGTCGTGCTCGACGATGCGTCCGACACGGTGGCGGCGGTGCGCAACACGCGCCGCTTCATCACCGAGAGCCAGGTCGACCTGCTGCTCGGCTCGTCCGGCGTGCCGGCGGTGCTGGCCATGGCGCCGGTGGCCAGCGAGGCGAAGACGGTGCAGCTCGCCTTCGCACCGGCGCCGCGGCCGGGCGGCCAGGCCGACTGGACCTTCACGCTGCCGCAGCCGGTGCCGTTGATGTCCGACGCAGTGGCCCAGCGCATGGCGGCGGACAAGGTCCGCAAGGTCGCCTTCCTCGGCTGGAACGAGGGCTACGGCGAAATGTGGCTGCAGGCCTTCGGCGCCTCGGCGAAGAAGGCGGGCATCGAGATCGTGGCCACCGAGCGCTTCGCGCCGCCCGACACCAGCATCACCGCGCAGGCGCTGAAGGTCATCGCTGCCAAACCCGATGCGGTGTTGATCGTCGGCGCCGGCTCAGCCGCTGCGATGCCGCAGATCAACCTGCGTGAGCGCGGCTGGTCGGGCCCGATCTACCAAACGCATGGCGCGGCCTCACCGGATTTGATCCGCGTCGGCGGGCCGAAGATGGATGGCGCGATCCTGCCGGCCGGCCCGGTGCTGGTGGCCGAGCAGCTGGCCGATGCCAACCCGATCAAGCCGGTGGCGCTGGCCTATGTGAATGCCTTCGAGAAAGCCCATGGGGCGAACAGCCGCACCCAGTTCGGCGCCCATGCGCACGACGCGCTGATGGTGCTTCAACGCATCGTGCCGGTGGCGCTGAAGAAGGCCAAGCCGGGCACGCCTGAGTTTCGCCAGGCGCTGCACGACGCGCTCGAAAGCGAGAAGGAGATCGTCGTCTCGCACGGCGTCTTGAACTACACGCCGGCCAATCACCTGGGCTTCGACGAGCGCGGCCGCGTGATGTTGCGAATCGAGAAAGGCCGCTTCCGCCTGATCGAGTGATTGCCTGAAGTCCGCGGCCAACGAAGCCGCATCCCCACCCCCGGAGACACCATGCCACGACACACTCGCCATGCGCTGGCGGTGGCGGCCGCGCTCGCGCTGCCCGCTGCTGCCCACGCCTTCGACATCGCGCTGCCCGACAGCGACCTGAAGCTGCGGCTCGACCTGACGCCCAAGTACAGCGCCGGCTACCGGCTGAACGACCGGTCGGCCGCGCTGACGCGCTTCGACGTCGCCGTCGACCCGGGCACCGTCAACGAAGACGATGGCGACCATAACTTCAAGAAGGGACTGATCTCGAGCCGCTTCGACCTGCTCGGCGAGCTGGACTTGACGGGCCCGAACTTCGGCGCGCGGCTGAGCGGCAGCGCCTGGCGCGACAGCGTCTACCTGCGCCACAGCAGCTACCAGGGCACGCCGATCTACGCTGGTGGTTCGCCGATCGGCGTGACGACCTCGACCTCGAACAACTTCAGCGACCAGGACGCCAACGAGTTCCTGCCCGACACGGTGCGCCAGCACGGCCGCGGCGGCGAAGTGCTCGACGCCTTCGTCTATGCCAAGGGCGACATCGGCGGCATGAAGGGCACGCTGCGCCTGGGCCGCCACACGCTGCAATGGGGCGAGAGCCTGTTCTTCGGCCAGAACGGCATTGCCAATGCGCAGGGCCCGGTGGACGTGGCGAAGATCGTGTCGGTGCCGGGCTGGCAATTCAAGGAGGTGCTGCTGCCGGTGGAGCAGGCCTCGGGCTCGCTGCAGCTGGCCGAAGGTGTGTCGCTGGGGGCGTACTACCAGTTCAAGTGGCGGCCGAGCAAGATCCCCGGTGTCGGCAGCTACTTCTCGAACCAGGACTACGTCGGCACCGGCACGGTGAACTTCGGGCTCGACCCCAACGGCAACCCGATCCTGCTGACCTACGACAAGAGCAAAGACCTGACGCCACGCGACTCGGGCCAGGGCGGCCTGCAACTGCGCTTCAGCCCCACCGGCAGCGACTTCGAGTTCGGCGTCTACGCTGCGCAGTACCACGACAAGACGCCGGCCGTGCCGGTGTTCGACTTCGTCAACGGCAACGTCCACCTGGCCTATGCCGAAGACGTGCGCACGGTGGGCGCCAGCGTCACCTCGTCGGTCGGGCAACTGAACTGGGCGGTCGAAGGCTCGCTGCGCTGGAATGCGCCGTTGACCAGTGACCCGGCCGTGCTGGGCCTGGGGCCGGTGATCAGCTGCGGTACCTCCAGCGCCGACCCGTGCTTCGCAGTCGGCCGCACGGCGCACCTGCAAGCCTCGGGCATCTACGTGCTGCAGCCGGGCGACTTCTGGGGCGGCGGCGCGGTGGTCGGCGAGCTGGCCTACAACCGCACGCTGAAGGTCACGAAGGACATCTTTGCCGCCGCCGACGGCTCCAGCCAAGGCATCGGCGGGCTGGACCCGAACACCACCAAGGGTGCGTGGGCCTTCCGCATGATCTTCGAGCCGCAGTACTTCCAGGTGCTACCGGGGCTGGACCTGTCGGTGCCGATCGGCCTGGGCTACAACTTCGGCGGCCGCTCGTCGGCCATCTTCAACTTCGCCGGGGGCGCCTCCAGCGCGGGCGACTACAGCATCGGTTTGAAGGGCAAGTACCAGAACGACTGGAACCTGGCCCTGACCTACACCGACTTCTTCGGCACCGCGAAGACCTTCACCGAAACGCTTGTCACCGGCAGCGGCTCGCCGCGCCAACTGAGCTTCGGCCAATCGCTGAAAGACCGGGCTTACGTGGCCTTCAGCGTCTCGCGCACCTTCTGAACACGGAGTTTTTCATGCACCGCAAGCACACCCTGGCTGCGCTGATCGGCAGCCTCGTTCTCGTGTCGCAGGCCGGCGCGGCCGTCTCGGCCGACGAGGCCGCCAAGCTCAAGACCACGCTGACGCCACTCGGCGGTGAGCGCGCTGGCAACCAGGACAACAGCATCCCCGCGTGGGACGGCGGCCTCTCCAAGGCGCCCGCCGGCTACAAGCCCGGCGATGCGCGGCCCGACCCCTTTTCAGGCGAGAAGCCGCTGCTCTCGATCAACGCGAAGAACATGGACCAGCACGCCGCACGCTTGAGCGACGGCGCGAAGGCGTTGATGAGGAAGTACCCCGACTTCCGCATCGACGTCTACCCGACGCATCGCACTGCCGCCGCGCCGCAATGGGTGTACGACAACACCTTCAAGAATGCGACGCGGGCCAAGCTGGTGGACAACGGGCAGGGCACCGAAGGCGCCTATGGCGGCACGCCGTTCCCGATCCCGAAAGACGGCTACGAGGTGATCCAGAACCATCGCCTGGCATGGACCGGCACCTACGTCCAGGCGCCGGTGCGCGTGTGGGTGGTCACGGCCGACGGCAAGCGCGCGATGGCCTCGGGTGGCACGCAAAGCTTTCGCCGTCAGTACTACGACCCGGAAGGCAGCCTGGAGAAGTTCGATGGCTACTACGCGCTGGGCAAGTTCGCGGTCAGCGAGCCCGGCTCGAAGGCCGGCGAGGCCATCCTCGCGCACGACAACCTGAACGCCAGCAACCCGCGCGGGTTGTGGCAATACCTGGTGGGCCAGCGTCGCGTGCGCAAGGCGCCGTCGGTGGCCTACGACACACCGGACTCGGTGACCTCGGGCATCGGCCTGTTCGACGAAGCCTTCAACCTTTTCGGTCCGATCGACAAGCACCAGCTCAGGCTCGTCGGCAAGCGCGAGCTGTACATCCCCTACAACAACAACCGGGCGGCGAGTGCGAAGGTGGCCGACCTGGTGACGCCCAACACGCTGAACCCATCGCTCGTGCGCTGGGAGCTGCACCGCGTGTGGGAGGTGGAGGCCACGCTCGCTGAAGGCAAGCGCCACGTCGTACCCAAGCGCAAGTACTACATCGACGAAGACAGCTGGCAGATCATCCTGTTCGACGGTTGGGACGCGAAGGGCGAGCTCTGGCGCACCAACTACACGCTGACGCTGCTGGCGCCCGACATCCCGGCCTTGGTGGGGAACATGTTCTGGGGCGGCTACGACCTGCAGACTGGCGCCTACTACCTGAACATGGCCAGCAACGAGCTGGCGGCGCAGTACAAGCCGGTAGCCCCGCTGTCGCGCTCGTTCTTCAGCCCCGAGGAGCTGGCGAACGAGGGAGCAAGGTGATGAAGCGGCGCTGGCTGGCCTTGGTGCTGGCATCGTGCGGCGTCGCGGCGCAGGCCGTGCCGCCTGCCGCACTGGGCGAGCCAGCCGTCGTCACGCCCAAGGCACTGGGCGCCGCCACATTGGCCGTGGCGCGCGCCGGGCAACGGCTGGTGGCGGTGGGTGAGCGCGGTACGGTGCTGTGGTCTGACGACGGCGGCGTGCGCTGGCAGCAGGCGCGCGTGCCCGTCCAGGCCACGTTGACCAGCGTGCGCTTTGCCGATGAACACCACGGCTGGGCAGCGGGCCACTTGGGCGTGATCCTCAAGACCGAGGATGGCGGCCGAAGCTGGACCCAGCAGCTCAACGGTGTACAGGCCGCCGCCGCGTTGCTCGCTGCAGCGGGCCACGACGAGCGCGCGCAGCGCCAGGCACAACGCTTCGTCGACGAGGGCCCCGACAAGCCCTTCTTCGACATCGAGGTGATCGACGCGCAGCGTGCCATCGCCGTGGGTGCCTACGGGCTGGCCTTTGCCACGCGCGATGGTGGCGCCCACTGGACCCCGCTGCCCACGGCCGCGGCCAATGCGCGCAGCCTGCATCTGTACGGCGTGCGTGCGCTGGGCGATCAGTGGGTCATCGCAGGCGAGCAAGGCTTGCTGCTGCGCTCGAACGACGGCGGCGCCGGCTTCACCACGCTGACCTCGCCCTACAAGGGCAGCTTCTTCGGCCTGCTGGCCACCCGCTCGGGCGCGCTCATCGCCTACGGCCTGCGCGGCAGCGCCTACCGCTCGGTGGACGCTGGCAGCAGCTGGGACAAGGTCGAGCTCGGCGCGTCCGTCACGCTGCAGGCCGGCCTCGAACGCGCGCCCGGCGAACTCGTTCTGCTGGGCCAGACCGGCGAGCTCTTCACCAGCCGCGACGACGGCCGCAGCTTCACCCGCGCGGCACCGCCCGCCGGCCCGTTACCCGCCGCGGGCTTGAGCGCCGCGCCCGATGGCGCGTGGGTGATCGCCAGCCTGCGCGGCACGCGACGCGCCGCTCCCTGAACCGCCATCGGACACGACATGCACGTACCCGACACGCTGGCCGCTCCACCGGTGGTGGCCCGGCTCGAAGACTTCGACACTGCCTCGGGCTCCTGGCCCGAGCGGCTGCTGTTCAACCACCGGCCCTGGGTGATGCTGCTGTGCCTGCTGGCCACGCTCATCTTCGCGTGGCAGGCGACCCGGTTGACGCTCAACGCCAGCTTCGAGAAGACCATCCCGACGCTGCACCCCTACATCGCCAACTACCTGGCGCACAAGGCCGACCTGGGCGGGCAGGCCAACGCGGTGCGCATCATCGTCGAGGCGAGGCAGGGCACGATCTACGACAAGCAGTACCTCGCAACGCTGCAACAGATCAGCGACGAGCTCTACCTGATGCCCGGCGTCGACCGACCGTTCATGAAATCGCTGTGGACACCCAACACGCGCTGGGTGGCGGTGACCGAGGACGGGTTGGACGGCAACACCGTGATGGGCGACGCGTACGACGGCTCGCCCTCGGCACTCACCGAGGTGCGCGCCAACGTCGAGCGATCGGGTGAGATCGGCCAGATCGTGGCCGGCGATGCACGGTCCAGCATCGTTGTCGTGCCGTTGCTCGACGTGAACCCGAAGACCGGCAAGGCGCTGGACTACGGCGAGCTGGGTCGCCATCTCGAAGCGCTGCGCGCCAAGTACGACGGTGACGTGGTCACGCTGCACATCACCGGCTTCGCCAAGGTGATGGGCGACCTGATCGAAGGGCTGCGCCAGGTGCTGCTGTTCTTCGCGCTGGCGCTGGTGATCTGCGCCGCGGTGCTCTACGGCTACACCCGCTGCGTGCGCAGCACGGCGCTGGTGGTGGCCTGTTCGCTGGTGGCGGTGGTGTGGCAGTTCGGCCTGCTGGCCTGGCTGGGTTTTGCACTGGACCCGTACTCGGTGCTGGTGCCGTTTCTCGTCTTCGCGATCGGCATGAGCCACGGCGCGCAGAAGATGAACGGCATCATGCAGGACGTGGGCCGCGGCACGCACCGCGTGGTCGCCGCGCGCTACACCTTCCGCCGCCTGTTCGTCGCGGGCCTGACCGCGTTGCTGTGCGACGCGGTGGGCTTCGCGGTGCTGGCGCTGATTCGCATCCAGGCGATCCAGGAGCTGGCGCTGGTGGCCAGCATCGGCGTGGCGGTGCTGATCTTCACCAACCTGGTGCTGCTGCCGATCCTGCTGTCCTATGTGGGTGTCAGCCCGGCTGCGGCCCGGCGCAGCCTGCGCGACGATCCGGTTGAGAACCTAACCATCGAAGCGGATGGCGCACCCGCACGACGCGGTTGGTTGTGGGCCCAGCTGGATCATTTCACCCGGCGCGGACCGGCCACTGTCGCCATCGCGGCCGCCATCGTGCTGGCGCTGGCGGGCTACGCGGTGAGCATGCGGCTGCACGTGGGCGACTTGGACCCCGGCGCGCCCGAGCTGCGCGCCGACTCGCGCTACAACCGCGACAACGACTACGTGGCGGCGCACTACGCCGCGTCGAGCGACATCCTGGTCGTGATGGTCTCGACACCCGAAGACCAGTGCACCCGCTATGGCACGCTGGCCAAGGTGGACCGGCTGGCCTGGCAGCTCGAACAGCTGCCGGGCGTGGAGTCGACCAACTCGATGGCGGCGCTGTCGAAGCTGGCGATGGTGGGCTACAACGAGGGCCAGCTGAAGTGGTTCGAGCTGATCCCCAACGACAGCGCGCTGGGCGGCGTGCAGACACGTGCACCGCGCGAGCTGTTCAACCAGGGCTGCTCGTTCCTGTCGCTGTACGTCTACCTGAAGGACCACAAGGCCGAGACGCTGAGCAGCGTGGTCGACGAGGTCGAGGCCTTCATCACCAAGAACAACACGCCGGACGAGCGCTTCATGCTCGCCGCCGGCTCGGCCGGCATCGCCGCGGCCACCAACATCATCGTCAAGCAGGCCATGCACGAGATGCTGTGGTGGGTCTACGGCGCCGTGCTGCTGCTGTGCTGGCTCACCTTTCGCTCATGGCGCGCGGTCGTGGTGGCGGTGCTGCCGCTGGTGTTGACGTCCATCCTGTGCGAGGCGCTGATGGTGGGCCTGAACATGGGCGTCAAGGTGGCCACGCTGCCGGTGATCGCTCTCGGAGTGGGCATCGGCGTGGACTATGCGTTGTACGTGCTGAGCGTGATGCTGGCGCGGCTGCGTGCCGGCGAGAGCCTGTCGGCCGCGTACCTGCACGCGCTGCAGTTCACCGGCCGCGTGGTCATGCTGACCGGCATCACGCTGGCGCTGGCGGTCGGCACCTGGGCCCTGTCGCCGATCAAGTTCCAGGCCGACATGGGCATCCTGCTCGCCTTCATGTTCGTCTGGAACATGGTCGGCGCGCTGGTGCTGCTGCCGGCGCTCGCCCACTTCCTGTTGCGGCCGGCACCGGCCGCGGTACGCCCTTCGACCACCTTGATGGAGACACCCGATGCTCGACAAACAGCTTGAAGCGGTGATGGCCCAGGCCCAAGCCGCCGGCATGCCCGACCTGTGCGACCTGCCACCCGAGGCCTGCCGCGGCCTGTACCGCCAGATCCTGGCGGCGGCCGATGTGCCGCCCGCCGACGTGGCCGTGAGCGAGCATCGCGACAGCGTCGGTGATTCGCCGGTGCACGTTCGCGCCTACACACCGAACGTCGCGGCAGGCTCGTTGCCCGTGATCGTGTACTACCACGGTGGCGGTTATGTGCTGGGTGACATCGACGGCTACGACAACGTCTGCCGCCAGCTGTGCCACGACACCGGCGCCATCGTCGTGGCGGCCGCCTACAGGCTGGCACCCGAACATCCATTCCCCGCTGCGCCGGAAGACGCCTGGGCTGCGTTGCAATGGGTGGCCGAGCATGCGCGCCGCCTGGGCGGCGACCCGGCGCGCCTGGCCGTGGCGGGCGACAGCGCCGGCGCAGTGCTGGCCACGGGGGTGGCGATCCGGGCCCGAGATGAGGGTGGGCCGCGCATCGCCTTCCAGGCCTTGCTGTACCCGCCAGCGGCCGGCGGCCACGACGGCGACTTCGCATCGCGCGAGACATACGCGGCCGGCCCGACGCTGACGCTGCGCACGATCGGCTACTTCAACCACCACTACTTCGGCGCAGCGCTCAAGGCACCGGACTACCGCGGCGCGCCGCTGCTGGCCCCCAGCCTGGCAGGCCTGCCGCCCACGCTGCTGCAACTGGCCGCGCACGATCCACTGCGCGATGAAGCGATGGCCTATGGCGAGGCCTTGCTCGCGGTCGGCAACGCCGTGACCATCGTCGAGTACCACGGCCTGGCCCACGGCTTCGTCAGCATGGGTGGCGGCATCGCTGCCGCCCGGCTTGCTCAGTTGCAGCTGGCGGCAGCGTTGCGCCAGGCATTGGGGTATGACTAGCGGTCAGCGCGGGCCTGCACCCCGAGGGCAGTCCGAGAACTCGTCGTTGGCGCCCTTCGGATGCCCTGGGAACAATGCCGCCTCCAATCACGTCCGGGAGATGGCATGCAACCCCTTCACGGCATTCGCGTCTGCGCGGTGCTCGTCTTGCTCGCGACCGCGGAGGCCACCGTGGCCGGTGCGCTGGACTCGCGGCCGAACGACGGCTCGGGCTACTGGGCCGACTTCTCGAACACCGGCTACGCCAACACGCCGGCCAACGCCGGGGGCCTGGACCTCGGGCCCTATCCCGGTCACTTGAAGGACTACGCCGCCAACATGAGCGTGACCAAGCCCATCACGGCCAGGTACCCCGACAACAGCGTCATCTCGTACACCCGGTTCCTGGCTTCCAAGGTCATCATTTACGGCGACAACCTGACCTTCGTCGGCTGCCTGTTCGAGGGCAAGAGTCCGAATGACAACCTGGTGCAGATCTACGCGCCGAACAGCATCACGTTCCGATATTCGACCTTCAAGCCGAACGCCTATGCCCGGCCGCCCGGCAACGACGGCACGGTGTCATCGGCGCACGCGACGCCGGGCACGCCGTTCAAAAAGTCATGGCAGTTGATGACCACGATGAGGGAATCCGTAGCGCTGATGGATCACAACGACATCTGGGGCAACGCCGGGCTCGAAATGGTTACCGGCTTCCCGGGGCGCCCGTCAACGTGGACCAACAACTACATCCACGACGCGGCGGACACCTCGCACGACATCTACCACCACGACGGTATCGGGCCGCAAAGCGAGGGCAACGGCGGGCCGATGGTGATCGACCACAACACCATCGCGTCGCTGGGCAACACCAATGCGCTCGCGCTGCAAGGCAGCGGCGTCTACGACCACATCGCGTTCACGAACAACTACATCTCGGGCTATGGCTACGCGCTCAGCTTCGGCGTGAAGAACAACGCGACGAACCTCACCGTAACCGGCAACGTCTTCTCGGCGGAATTGCTCGAGGCGTGGGGGCCGCTGTACGGCAACCTGTGGGGCGGCACGGCGCGCGGCTCGCTGTGGCGCAACAACGTCTACCAGGTCCGCCAGGGCGACGACAACAAGGCGTATTCGCCCGCAGACCACGGCCGTTACTGGTGGCCCACCGACAACAAGAGCCACGCACAGGACTTCGGCGGCTGACGCGGCGCGACGGGCAGGGCGGGCATCGCGCGGTGACCCGGCCCGGCTACGGAGCCGGGTCGCCCGCCTGCCGCAGTTCCACGCCAATGCCGTAGAGCGCCAGCATCCCGACCACGTGGCCGATGGCGACACCCGGCTCACCCGATTCGATTCGGGCGATGGTCTGGACATGAACACCCAGCCGAGCTGCCGCTGAGGCCTGGCCCTCGCCAGCCTTCGTGCGCGCCGCTTTCGCTGCTGCTCCCATGTCTTTGATGGACTGGAGGGCTGTGCCGTCAATCTCGGCAGAAATTCGCTTACCTTGGGCCATGGCCGGATTGTCACGGCAAGCCGATGCCCGGCATGCGGCGTCGATGTGCGGCACCATGACCGCGTCGTGTCGTGTCAAAGTCGCCTCACTGCCCAAGGAGCGTTTACGTTGGACATCACCGCATTGCAGACCACACTGCGCCAATTCGCCGCCGAACGCGAATGGCAGCCGTTCCACACGCCGAAGAACCTTGCCACCGCCTTGATGGTCGAAGCCGCTGAGCTGGCCGAGATCTTCCAGTGGATGACGCCCGACCAGTCACAGTCGGCCTGTGCCGACCTTGTCACCAAGGAGCAAGTGGCAGACGAGGTGGCCGATGTCCTGCTCTACCTCGTGCAGATTGCAGACCACACGGGCGTAGACCTGAAGCGCGCCGTCGGACGCAAGTTGGTCAAGAACTCGAAGAAGTACCCGCCACTTCGGCCTGGCCTGCCTGCGGGTGCGTCCGGGCCCGAGTCGGTGGAGACCCACGTTCTCGTCGACTGGGAAAACGTGCAGCCCGGCGAAGCTGATCTGCGTACGCTGGTACCGGAGGTGACCGACGTATGGCTCTTCCACGGCCCGACACAGAAGGATGTCGGCGCCCGGCATGTCTTGTTCGGTGATCGTGCGACGCCCGTGAAGATCGCGCGCTCCGGCAAGAACGCACTGGACTTTCACCTTTCGTTCTACATGGGCTACATCGCGGCTCGCCATCCGGATGCGCGCTTCGTCGTGATCTCCAACGACAAGGGCTATCGGCCGATGCTGGAGCACGCGATGGAGCTCGGCTTCGCGGCGCGGCATCTTGAGTTCAAGGCAGTTCCGCCACCGCCCAAGGCCGCGGTAAAGAAAGTGGCTGCGAAGAAAGCCGCAGCGAAGAAGGCCGCGCCAATTGCCGCCAAGACAGTACCGCCCACCGCGCCTGCCAAGAAGGCGGCCGCGGCGCCATTGAAACCGGCGCCGGCACCGGCACCGAAGAAGGTCCCAGCTGCCAAGAAGGCAGTCAAAGCTACATCTGCGCCCTCACCAGCCCCGGCTGCGTCCGCATCGGTGAGCAAGCTGCTCGACCACGTGCTGACGAGCCTGAAGAAGACCAAGAGCCGGCCTGCGCGCAAGACGCGGCTCGTCGCTTCAGTCAAGTCGTGGATCGGGCCAGGGCACGATGCTCAGATCATCGAGGCGGTGTTGGCCGAGTTGCTGGGCAGCGGCAAGGTGCTGGTGAACGCGTCTGGGGCGGTGGACTATGCGTTCTAGGTAGCCGCGACCTCAAACTGGCCGTGTGGAGCGTGGTGTGATCCGCGCTGGCGACAGCGTGGAAATCGTGGGCCTCAGCACGCCGAAGGCCGACATGAACGTCGGCCTGTTGCTGCGCAGTGTGAAGCGCTCTCGCTGTTGCACACAGGCAGCGGCCCTTCGGTTGCGCCGCCTCCGTGAAACTCCCGGCCCATTGCCCTCGGCTGTTGTCCCTGCGGCTTCGACACAATCGCGTACCGATTTGCCCCACGAGGTCTTCAAGATGTCATCCGGCCCCACTGCGTTTCACTTCAATTCGGCCATTGTTCGCAAGCCGGCGCGCTCCGTCGTCAATGGCCTGCGCGCCGACGACCGCGGGAGCCCGACCCATGAGGGCGTCCAGGCCGAGCACGATGCCTATGTGGCGGCCCTGCGAGCTGCGGGCGTCGATGTCACCGTCCTTCCGGCGCTCGAGACCTTCCCGGATTCGGTCTTCGTGGAAGACCCGGCGTTCGTGCTCCCGGAAGGGGCGGTCCTCCTTCGCCCCGGCGCGCCGAGCCGCGCTGGCGAGACGCCGGAAATCGCGCCGACGCTGCGCGCCATGTTCGAGACCGTCCTCGACTTGCCTCAGCCCGGCTTTGCAGACGGCGGTGACGTGCTGGTGACGCCCAAGGCGATCAAGATCGGGCTCTCAGCCCGCACCGACCGCCAGGGCGCCGAAGCGCTGGCCTCGTGCCTCGCCAGGTTCGGCCGCAGGAGCGAGATCGTGAAGACCCCGGAGGGCGTTCTGCACTTCAAGACCGATTGCTCGCTGCTCGACGAGGAAGCCGTGCTGGTGACCGAGCGGCTCGCGGGCTCTGGCGTCTTCGAGGGCTTCAGGCAGATCGTCGTGCCGGAGGGCGAGGAAGCGGCGGCCAATGCGCTGCGAGTCAATGACGTGGTGATGGTCGGGGCGCAGTTTCCCAAGACCATCGCGCTCCTCGACGAGCTTGGCTATCAGGTCGTATCCCTGTGCACCGCGGAGATCGGCAAGATCGATGCGGGCCTTTCCTGCATGTCATTGCGATGGTGGGCACCACGCTGAACCACCGGTCGGCAACCCCCTGCAACCCGAGCTCGAGGTGAGGCCCTGTCATTCGACAGCCGCAGACTCGTTCTCGGTGTGCCGGTCAGGCTCCGTGGTGTGGAGGATTTCGTTCAGAACGGTCGTGGCGTAAGTCCCCGCGGACAAAGAGAACGTGAGCACCAGTTGATCGGCTAGCGGCCATTCCCATGACATGTCCGCCGGGCTCGCCACCAGGGCGCGGCGCTCCTGATCCAGGCCGGCGTATTCCATGCCGCCGCACAAGGTGGCGTGGCGTTCAGCCACTGCGTTTTCCAGGGCCTGCGCTTGATCGGTGGTGATCACGCGGCCCCGTCCCCAGAGGGGGCCGGTGGGCCGGCTCGCCTCGTCCATCA
>Ga0307516_10002043_pt1 | contig 27499 bp, 21 predicted proteins | sample 19_EM_MG_FD_203310 | JGI IMG/M metagenome (GOLD analysis project Ga0307516, IMG submission 203310) | Populus trichocarpa ectomycorrhiza microbial communities from riparian zone in the Pacific Northwest, United States - 19_EM | ecosystem: Host-associated > Plants > Roots > Unclassified | place...
CTCTCCCTGCCATCGCGCGAACGGAGTTGCCCAATAGCCGCCGTACGGAATGAAAGCTTTCATGCTGCGTTTCTCAACTTTTCTACCGTGGACCCGAGGCGCGCGGAGGCAATTGTGTCTGCCGCGCGGCCGATAGTCGTTTCATTGCGCAAGATCAACCGATAGCAACGTAGGCCTCCGGATTGTCACCCTTCAGAAGTGCAACGTCCTCCGCACGATTTTCAAGAACCGCACGTTGGTTGATGTATCCTTTGTCAGTTATTTCACCGCTGTCGACCGCCGGCGGACCATCCAGCAGGCGCGCTCGAGCGGCGTAACGCGATGAGCCGCCACCCGCTCGTTTGAGTGCCTGCAAGCCCTCGGCAAGGCGGGCGCGCACCGCAGGATGGTCGAGAACCGCACGGGCCGAGGCATCACTTCCCAGACAGGCCATGCGCTGGCACGCAAGCATGTTGGGGAAAACCAGAAAGCCGACCGCATCGCTGTCATGTCCGGTCAACACGATGTCTTGCGCTATCGGATCGAGAGCGGCGATTCCGTCGATACGAAGCTGTCCCACGCTCACAAAGGTACCCGACGAAAGCTTGAAATCTTCGGCGATGCGACCGTCGAAGAACAGGCCCTTCGCTGGAATCAAGGGGTCTGCAAAACGCACAGCGTCGCCGATGACGTAAAAGCCGTCCTCGTCGAAAGCAATTCTTGTAAGATCTGGCTGCTTCCAATAGCCGGGCGTCACGTTCGGACCACGGACACGAATCTCCAGCTTTCCGCCATTGGGAATGAGCTTGAGTTCGACACCGGGCACCGGGAGTCCGATGTTACCACTTCGATCAGCTTGAAAATGACAATCCGTCGCAAGCGGCGCGGTCTCTGTCGAACCCCAGGCGCTGACCATAGGTGTGGGACGCCCAATCGTTTGACGGGATAGCGCGTCCATCGCCTCCCACAAGTTCTGCGGTAGCGCCGCCGCTGCATAGAAAATCAACCGAACGCTTGAGAAGAACCGTTGGCGAAGCTCGGCGTCTTCGCGCATGGCATTGACCAGCATGTCATAGCCGCGAGGAACGTTGAAGCAGAGGTTCGGTCCAATATCCTTGAGGTTGGCCGCCGTCACACCCGTTAGATTTGGCGTCGGTCGGCCGCCGTCGATATAGAGGGAACCGCCGTTTCGAAGCACCATGTTGAGATTATGGTTAGCCCCAAAAGTATGACTCCAAGGCAGCCAATCAACAATGACGGGCGGCTCCCTTCCCAGGAAGGGCCACACCGCAGCCTTGGCTTCCTGGTTGGATGTCAGCATTCCGTGGGTGTTAATGACCGCCTTCGGCGTTCCCGTCGATCCTGAGGTGAATAGGAAACGCGCGATCGTGTTCGACGAAACCCCTTCATACGATGTATCGACAGCCTTATTGGACGAATTCGCAAGAAGATCACTCAATGGTATCGCGGGCGAAGGGGCGGCAGCCGCCGCTCCACTTGTGACTACGATAGCATCATGAAGCCCCTCGATTGCCGCGAGTGCGGGTCCGAACGTCTTGGTGTCGGAAGCATAGATCGCCCCCGGCTTCAGCAGCTTGATCATAGCGCAAAGTTTTTGATGGTCACTGGACATAAGCGAATAGGCCGGCGAGATCGTCGCCACGGGAACGCCCACATACATGGCGCCGAGCGCCAGTAGCGCATGGTCAATGCTGTTGTCGGAGAGAATGACGAGAGGGCGTTCGGCCTCTAACCCGCGCTCCAGCACCCAACCGGCGATTGCCCTCACCTTTTGGTGCGCCGCGGCATAGGACAGACGCAGCCAATCGTCTTTAGGGCGCGGGCGTTCGGCCAGAAAGGTGCGGTCAGGCGATTTATCGGCCCAATTGCGAACCCATTGCCCCACGCTCCGCGCTGGCGGGCTGGCCTGCACCAGCGACCGCATGATCATTGAACCGTCTTCGCGCTTTTCGAGCGAAACAGCGGGTTTAGCGAAAAGCGGTTCAAAGGAAGAATTGAGTTCGTTCATTGGCGTGCCGTCTTCCGGATTTCGCGAGCCCTACACATCATCGCTGCCTCTTTCAAACGAGCTTCTGTCGCTGTAAACGTTCCGGCGCGCGAGGAGGAAGCGCGCTGAGATCACTCAATTCGCAGACCCCAAACGTGCTTAAAACGAATTCCCGATCCAATCTTGCGCCAATGACGACCAGTTTGGTCTCGCGTGTCTCGAACGGTCGCCAGACGAGACCGTCATTCACCTGAAGAAAATCCTGGACCCCCTGCACGACGATACGCTTCGGATAATTGGCGACAGCAAGAATTCCTTTCATCCGCCATATCCGATCTCCAAACTTATTTCGGATCGTCGCGAATGCCTTTTGTATGCGTCGTGCGTCGAGAGGGCTTCCAGTGCGGAACGCGATTGCCGAAACCCCGGACGTGTGGATCGCCGGTGTGGCGGCGAAACCGAACTGCGCCTTCGGCATCGCGAGCGCGGAGCTGCCATCGAACACGACTCGGTTAAATTCGTAGCCGCGGATGTCCAGCAATCCGGAGAAGATTTGCCCCCATCCAGCGTTAACGAGATCGACGGTGCCAAGCTGTGCGATGCTGTTGAGTTCTCGGACAGCGCGCTCGGCCTCAACCCGAGCGAGCGGATCAATTCTGTCGGTTTTTGTCAGAAGAATCCGGTCGGCGAGCGCGATCTGGGCGACCGCTTCATTCGTCTCTTCAAGTATCTTCTGAATATTAACGGCATCGACGAGAGTGACAACGCCATCGAGCACGTACCGTGTCAGTATCGCGGTTTCGGCGAGAAAGGTCTGGATGATCGGCGCCGGATCCGCAACGCCTGATGTTTCGATCAGCACATGGTCAAAATCTAACTCCCCGACGTCCCGGCGGGCGGCAAGATCCCCTAACGCCCGAGCAAGATCGCCCCGTACCCGGCAGCAAAGGCAACCATTCGCCAACTGAACAACGGTTTCGACCGCGTCCTGGTAGACAAGATCGTCGTCGATCGATACTTCGCCGAATTCATTCTCGATCACGACGAACCGCTTGCCGTGCGCCTCTTTCAGAAACCGATTAACCAGCGTCGTCTTGCCAGCGCCGAGGAACCCGGTGAGTATGGTTACTGGTGTCACAAAGAATGCCATATGTCTCACCGACCAAGTTGTTATTGCGCTCTATCGTGGTACCGTCGCTTCGCCATGCAGCCGTTCAATTCTTCACCAGGCCGCCATCAACGGCCAATGTCTGGCCGGTGACAAATGCGGCATCTTCGGACACGAAGAATGACATCGCACCTACTAGGTCGTCCGGAACTTGAAGACGGGGAATCGCCTGCATTGTCGGGATGGCTTCAAACATGCCGGCAAGCGGCGACGCCTCGGTCGTGGCGTTGCGCACGAGGCTTGGAGCGATCGCGTTAACGGTGATGCCGAACTGACCAAGCTCGTTGGCAAGACCTCGGGTGAACCCGATGCTTGCAGCCTTGGTCGTGATGTAATGCACGTAATTGTCGATCTTGAGCCAGTTGACGATCGACGTCATATTTACGATACGCCCATATCCGACGGACTTCATGCCGGGCACGAATGCCTTCGAGAACAAGAACAGCGGTTCGACGTTGATCGCGTTTATCGTCCTCCAATCGTCGAAACTCATCTCCTCGAATGCTTGAAGCGGGAAAATCCCGACGTTGTTGATGAGGATTTCCGCGACCCCAAGGCTCTTTTTCACTTCAGCCGCGAACGCTTCGATTTCCTGGGGTTTGGTCACATCGCATTTGACGCCGACAAACTTCGCTCCGGCGCCCTCAACCATCCGCTTGGTTTCCTCGGCTACCTTGATGTCCGCCACTGCGACATTCGCGCCGTCTTGAGCGAGGCGTCGCGAGAACGATTGACCAATCCCGCTTGCCCCTCTCGTCACTACTGCGGTCTTCCCAGAAAGACGTCCCATTTGTACCCTCATCTCTGTTGGCCGGCATTGGCGGAGTTACGCTTGCGGAAGCCGGTCGGTCAATTCGTTGACCTGCCGCGCGATTTTCTCGATTCCGCCGGGCGACAGCACCTCGCCGTTGGTGGTCAAAAGCTTGGCGTCGGGAGCTGAAATATCCGCATTGACCCAATTATCCGCTTCTTTCGGAAGCACTGTTGCGTACGGCCGAGGTCCAGGGCCTCGCATCCCCGGTACGACACATGGAATGAGCGGCGGCGTAATCTCGCTCTCGGCCGCACTCAAGACGGTGAATGCAAACAGGGGAAGCCGGTGGAAACGCGCAACGTTGCCTATCGTGCGCGCCGCGCCGTTCCATAGCTCCGAACCGAAGCCGTCGCCTTCCGCTAAGACAACGGCAGTGACGCCGGCTTGTGCAAATTCTCGCAGCAACGCTGCAAGCGCTCGTCCAGCGAAATCGGCAGTGCGCTCCGACAAGCCTTCGTTGGGAAACAGATCAGAGCAAAGCCGTGCAGGCCCCTCGAACGCGGCAAATACTATCGGTCCGTTGGCGACTCCAGCGAGCCGCTTCGTTGATTCCAATGAAGCCGCGAGCAGCGGCGAACGCGACCAGATGCGTTCAAACTCGGAGATGTCAGCGACGTCGTCACTCGGAGCCGCGACAAGCTTTGGGGGCCAAGTCACCCGATCCAGGCTTGCACCGAACGCTTCGGCCAGCATCCCACACGGAACGCCGGTGAACGCTACTTTCAATCCAAGCATCCTCGTGAGTTCCGACGCACCCTTGACAATTTTGGTAGGGTCGCCTGCGAAATCGGATGGGTTGATTGCGTCGATGTCCGCGGCTGCCGTGAACAGCATCGGCGCAAATAGCGGTGGGTGCTGCTTGGCGGCGCCTCGCCCTAAATCCGTCAGGCGACGACGCCAATCCGCTCCCTCAACTTCTCCAACCACCGCACGCTCTCCAACTTAGGCACGCATGATTGGCGCTGTGATCTTTGCATCGGGCCAGGAGCCGTAGTAGGCCAAAATTTCCTCTGGTGGCCTCTTCTTCTCCCATTCCTTGACGAACTCGGCATACGGTTTTCCGCGCTTGATGCGGCCTGTCAACTCTGCCTTCAGTTTCTTGTCACTTGCCTCACGATCAACGCGCTGCAGGTCTTCGTCCCACACGATCTTGTAGACATTTTCAGCGACCGCGTGTGTGATGATGCCTTTCAGAATATCAGTAGCGATCATATCGGGGTCGCGATCAAGCGGATCACCATAGCCAGTGCCGCCGCAGGAGAACGCCATCGTGATGATGTCACCCTGCATGTAGGGTCGGACCGACCGTCCCTGGAACTCGGTGGTGTAGGAACCTTCGATCGTCTTGTTAGACAAAATGTCCTGGTAGTCGAGATTGATCGGTGCGTTGTTGGCGAACTGTTCCATGACCTTTGAACTGCTGATCGAAATGCCGGGAACGGTGCATGGCGCATATCCACCGAACAGTGGCTGCGGAGTCTGCAACTTCGAATTGTCAGCGATCGCCATCATGTAGACCGCCGGCATGTGATGAGCGATCCACATCTGGACCGTGCCGACGCCGCCCCGGAATTTCCCGTGGCCACATGAATCAGACCAATGATTGGATAGCGGCACTAGAAGCGGAAACTCGTTCTCAACCGTTTCTGTGTTTGGTGCACGGCCAAACACGCACCAGGGGAATCCGAAGGCGTCGATTCCGTCTTCGAGCGGCCGGGCACCCATGCCCTCAGTGTTGATGGAGTAAGCGAGCATGTCGGCAAAGGGCGCGCCCCATTGCGATAGGCCGGCAAGGACCAATGCATTGCCACCGTTGCCCATCGACGCCCCGGCTTGCAGCCATGATTGGGTCGAGAACATTGCTTTGGCGCAGCAGTTGTGCACCGCGCTCATCACGCCCGTCGAAATCATGACCGAGCAAGATGTCGCAGCCCTAGGATCGGGATTGAGGCAGGTGTTCGGAGCAAACTTGAAATCGATGTTAGCGAAAGTGCCATTCGAGATCGGTAAGCCGTGGAACAGATATTCGTAAATATAGTTCGAGAAATGCGCGATGGCAGCCTGCGGCTGCGCGTTGTAAGGCGAGGGTGTCTCGGGCCCGGACTGACTCAAATCGACGATCATGCGATCGCCCTCTATCTGCATCGTCATATAGCAGGACCGAACAAGTCCCTGCTGAAGACCAACGGCATCCGAGAAGGTTACGCAGCGATACTTGCCGTCAGGCCAGCGGTCGATGATATCCTTTGATCCCGCTTCGGCTTCTTGCAGCATTTTCCGGAACAGGCCCTTCACATAGGCAGGGCCTTCCCGGTCGCAAAGTTCGATGATCCGAGTCCGGACCCTATCGGCGGTCGTGCACCGCGCTTTCAGGTCGGTTGCGATCATTGCCGGCGCGCGAATGCCGAACGCCTCAAACATTGTCACGATGTCTTCGCGAATTTCGAAATTCTCACCAATCTTCACCGGCGGAAGGTTCATGCCCTCCTCGAAACGCGATTTTGCCGAGATCGGCATCCCGCCGGGTTCGATAGCGCCTGTTTCGGTGGTGTGGACGAGCGCCGCAGTCCAGGCGATCAGCTCCTTTCTGTAGAAGACCGGCATGCACACCATCTGGTCCGGATTGTGAACGCCACCGTAGACCGCGTCATTGGCAAACCAAAGGTCACCATCCTTGATTCCGGGGTTCTTGCTGTAGCTATTAATAATGTACTTGATGATCAGCGGCGGAATCACAGCGTGCAGGTAGGTCCCGCACGACCCGTTTACGATGTCTCCAGCAGCCGTCATCATGGCGACAAGCGAATCTCCGGCGACGCCCATCGCACAGCGGCAGGAACGTTGGAACACCTCCATGCCCTCGTCGAGGATGTCGTTCGTTCGTTGAAAGCCGATCTCGTAGTTGGCAGTGTCGATGTTCGCCGCGTAACGCAGTTCTTCGTCTGTGGCTGGAGCCGGCTTCAGCCATTCGAGCTTCTGTTCAAGGGTCGGGATCCCCATGGCATAGTCCTCCTCAGGTGGAGCTCAAGGGCTCCCAGTGTCGTGTTATTGGGCAGGCTCAAGCGCAACGTCCGCCTCACGCCGGCGTCGCGAAACAAGCGGCGGATCCAGACTCTCCAGTATTCCAAGGCCGTGCTTGTCGATAGCGAATGTTGATCTTGGCGGAATCACCACCGTGGTCAGGTCCGCTTCCACGATTGCCGGTCCCACAATCCGGTTTCCAGGTTGAAGCCGCTCGAACGAATAGATCGGCGTATTCACATGATTGGTGATTTCAGGCCAGTAGGCAGCACGCGAGCCTAACTTCGCGCCCGAGGGATCCTCCCCCTTCAGTGGCAGGTCCGGAAGTTCCGGCTTCTGAATTGGCACGGTCACGCGCAGGATGAAATTATCCAAGAACACGCCACCCGGCTTGTTGACCACCAGCGGGCTAAAGGCTGCCGAGAACTCATCCTCGAATGCCTGATAGATGCTTTGCGCGTCCTCATCCGACTTGATTTTGGTTAAGGGTGAGCTCATCCGTTTCACCTGTACCTGGCCGCCATACAGCATGTCGAGTTCAAGCGAATAGACCGCTTCGTCGAGCGGCAAGCCCTCCGAAACGAGTTCACGCTGTGCTTTCTCGATCAGGCCAGAAATAGTCGAATTGAAAATCTCGCGGTCGACGACGATGCGTTCCGACATCGGTTCCATGAACACCAACCGTTTGGATTGTTCGTACAGATGTACGATGTCCATGATCGAGGAGCCCATAGCGCAGAACACGGGAGACGACGGGAAGACAACTGCCTTGGGCACATCGGCTTTGAAGCCGGCCACATGGGTAGGTCCGGCCCCGCCGAAAGCAAAGAGCACGAAATCTTCCGGATGATAGCCACGCATGTGGACTTCGCGCTTGATCGCGGAAGCCATATTTTCATCCACAACGCGGCGGATCATCGCGGCTGCTTCAACAACGGAAATGCCAAGCGGGTCCGCAATCTTGTCACGTATCGCCCGCTCGGCCTTTGCCTTGTTGAGCGGCATTTGCCCGCCAAAATAGCCGTCGGGATTAATGTAGCCAAGCACCACGTCGGCATCCGTCACGGTTGGATCCGCACCACCCAAATCGTAGCAGACCGGACCTGGAATTGAGCCCGCGCTGCGGGGGCCGACCGACAGACGTTTCGAGATTCGGTCGATGGATGCGATCGATCCGCCGCCCGCGCCGATCGAGATGGTTTGCATCATGGTGAGATTCACCATCCAACGATCGATCACCGGACGGAACTGATAATTGCGGACACTATCCTGAACGACCATCGCGACGTCGAAGGACGTCCCACCGACGTCGCCAGCGATCACGTTGTGATAACCGAGCTTCTTGGCAAAGTAGGCCGAGCCCATCAAACCGGAAACCGGCCCGCCGTTGAAAGTGCGCGAGGCTGGCGTCTTGAAAATATCTGCACTTCCACCCGAATTGTGAATCATAAGAAAACTGCCACGATAACGTTCCTCGCGGATCTTGTCCCAGGTCGCGCAAATTTCCGTCTGCATCGAATGCTGAAGATAAGCGTCCAGGATCGCAGTCATACTGCGCTCATACTCGCCGATCTTCGGCACGACCGAATGCGACATCACCACCGGCACAAAGCCGATATGGTATTCCTTGTACTCGTCGCGAATGATCTGACGAATGCGCTTCTCGTGTGCAGGATTCGCAAACGACCAAAGCAACGAAACAACAATCGCGCGCGCGCCTCGATCCATCAGCAAACGCAGCTTGCGCCTGACATCATCCTCATCGAGCGGTCGAATGACGTTGCCCTTCGAATCCACGCGCTCCCGAACGCCGACTATCATGTCGCGCGAGATAAGAGGTATTGGCTTGTTCTGTGCGGGTAGATTACGCCGCTCCGAAACGCGCGTTCCGTCGACCCATTGGGCACCGCGGCCGATCAGGACCACATCCTCATGACCCTCGGTGGTGATGAGTCCGAGCTTTGGACCATTGCGCTGCAGCAGCCGGTTGAGCGCGACCGTGGTCGAATAGCGGACGATGTCGATCCGGGGCAACACTTCAAGAACTGTCAGGCCGAGCTTGTCCGCTCCTGCCTCGACAGCGTTCAAGAAGCCTATGGAGAGGTCGTGCGGCGTCGTGGGGCATTTGGCGATTGTGCGCTCACCATCCAGCATCATCACCAGATCGGTAAAGGTTCCGCCAACATCGATATCGATTGAGTTCATTTGATCGACGCTTTTCATGATCAGACCTCCGCCGCCCGTTGCAAACGGCCTTCGATGACGACAAGCTCGCCAGACGAGACGCGTCGTTTCAGGCTGTCGATATCGACTTCGATGTCGTGGGTGATCGGGTGGCCCGGAGGAAGATATTCGGTCTCGATCTGCCTGCCGCAGCTACCGCAACAAAATTCAAGAATGCGGACCCAGTTCCCGTCGGGCGAGAACGTGTACTCGCCCTCAATGATCGGCGCGTGAATCTCGCTCGGAGCCCGATCGGCAACGAGGAGGCCGGTCTTGTAGTTCTCGCGAGCGCCGGCAATTCGATCGCCACAGTCGTGGCAACGCCACTCTTCCTTGTCGAGGTCAAGATCGAGATACTCGGTAAAACGGATATGGCTTGTCATCGATTGTCCTCCCGCTTGCCGTTCAATGACGGCTTAGTTGCGCGTTGCCATAGGCGTCGACGATCGACAGCCATCCGGGCGGAACTGCGCAGGTTAGAGTGGCGCCATTAATCATTGCCGGGCCGTCGAGACGGTCGCCAACATTCATGCTTTCCCACTTCACCGACGAGAGCGGTTTGGTTTCAGCGCCTGCGAATTGCATTGGCCGCGAGGCCGTCGCCATCTTCCCGCCATTTGCGGAACGCTTACCAAGCTTGTGGGCCCCGACAACAAAACGGCTGACGATTCCGACCAACAGAACGGGATCGTTGTTTTTGATTCCTATCTTGCCGGCTGCCTCGGCTATTTTTTGGAGCCATGCATCCCCGGGGCGCAGGTTGGTATCGACGACGATCGTTCTCGGCGTATCATCACCATCGCCGAACTCGACTTGATAACGGAACGAGGCCTTGCCCGGATCGAAGCCCTCGCCGTCGAGATCACGAACCGCCTGGCGGTAAATCGTGTCCGCAGCCTCGATAAGAGCCTTGCCTTGGGCCTTCGCCCAAGGAAGGCCGACACCCCGCTCATATACGTGAACCACATCGGAAATCGCGGAGCCGAACGCGCTGAACACGGGACCAATGTTGAAAGCATGTACCGCCTTGATACCGAGCCGCTCCGCCACAAAAGCACCAAACATCGGTCCGTTGCCGCCGTAAGCAAACAGAGCACAATCAGCCGGGCTGAGGCCCGCTTCCTCGGTGGTCGCAGAAACAAGCTCCGCCATGTGAGTCACCGCTTCCTCTCTGATCGCGAGCGCGGCGCGCTGCACATCAATGGACAGTGGATCAGCGACGCGCTTCTTGATGACGTCTCTCGCACGATTAAGGTCGAGTTCGCGACGGCCGCCGAGGAAATTTTTCGGATCGAGGTAACCGAGGCAGAGTAGCGCGTCAGTTAGCGTCGCCTCACCTCCACCAAGGCCGTAGCAGGCCGGCCCCGGGGCGGCGCCCATGCTGTCCGGGCCAAGCGTCACCCCCCCATCCTTCACCCTGGCGACCGAGCCGCCTCCAATGGGGGCGGATCGCAACAGCGCGAACGATGTCTTGACAGGCACTTCCATCAATTCACCGCCACGCTGGAAGACCGGTTCGCCGTTTCTGACGACAGAAGCCTTCGTCGTGGTCCCGCCGACATCGAAGCAGATCAAGTTGGTCAGCTTATACTCGCGCGCAACATAGGCCGCACCGAATGTGCCAAACACCGGACCCGACTCGATCGTATCAACCGACTTCGTTTTGCCGATACGTGCTACGCCTCCGCTGGTGTGGCCAACCAGAAGCGCCCCTTTCCAGCCGTGCTCATCGCGCAGCATGTCTTCCGCTTTGAACAACGATGTCGCGAGGTGGGTGTGCGTATACGCATTCATCAACGAGTAATGCGTTCGGGTCTGGTCGTGGCCGACCTGTGCCATTTCGCTGCCGAGCAGGACCGGCACCGATCCGATGATATGATCGGGATACTGGTCCTCGATCACGTCTTTGATATGGATTTCAGCGCTGTTTAGCGGAAACGCACCCTTGAGGCTCACGCAGATGCGCCGTACGCCACTCTTCAAGAGCTTTTTGACTGCCGCGAGAATTTCGTCGGCTTGCGGCTTGTCAGACAGACTGATGATGTTCTCGGAATTGACCAGTTCATCGACCACAGGAGAACGGGACTTCCCATAAAGAATCTCGCGATGGCCATCGGAAACGATCAGCCCGACCTTTGCTCCCCGACGTTCCGCAATCACATTCGTCGTAATGGTCGACGACCACCGAATCAGGGTGGCCTTCTCAAGGAAGGTCTGGACGTCGGCAAAGCCAAGTGCGGTTGCAGACTCCTGAAGGCAGTTTTGAAAAGAGACGGTGTAGTCGTGAGGGGTCGTGTCCACCTTGATAAAATGCTGTTTCCCGTCATCGGCTGTCACGAGACAGTCGGTCATCGTGCCGCCTGTATCGATGTCTACGGTGTACATCGAACTCCTCCCATTTTGGTATTTCGTGCAAACCGCCCCTTTTCGGGGAGACGCCGCTTTCTTTGGACCATACGCTGGCCCAGCACAGTGAAAATTGGGACCGTTCCCCTATTGGCTAGGGAAGCACCCGTAGTGCAGTGCAACGCAATAGGGAACGAATTTCCAAGCGTAGATAACGTAAATCGAGGGTTCGTCTGCCGCGACGAGCCAGCGATCGTCCCTCGAAATCCCGGCCAACTCGGATTAAGATGTCCGGGCACACCAAGGTGAAGCGCTCATGAAGGGTTTAGCTACCGAGCCTGGTAACGATCTGGGAGAGATCGCCGTCAGCACCATTTACGAGCAAGCGTTTGACAACGCGCTGGTCGGTATCTGTTTTATGGCCAACCGGCATTTCGTGCGCGTGAATCGGCAGATGGAGACGATGCTGGGTTACGGGCCGGATGAATTAACGGGTAGATGCGTGAGAGCCGTCTATGCAAGTCAGGATGACTATGAGGACGTCGGTCGCGTGCTCCCGACGTTCCCGAAAGACAATCGATACATCCACGAGCGACCTCTTGTAACAAAGTCAGGGGGTACTCTGTGGTGCCTCATCTCAGGATCATTCGTCGCACGTGGGCGATCCGATTCTGCTTCAGTATGGATCGTACAGGATATAAGTGCACGCAAGCGCGCCGAAAACCAATTGACCCGCACTAAGCACAAGCTCGAACAGATTGTCGAACGCCGCACTCTAAACGTCCAGCGGATGAACAAAGCTCTGCGGCAAGAGATAGAGCGTAGGCGTGAAAGTGACCGCTCGATGATCGAAAGCCGCGAAAAATACCGCGTGTTGATTCGCAACGCGCCGCTCGGAATCATTCTCACGGACGACCTCGGTAAGCTCATCGAGATCAATCCCGCGTCCATGCGTATGTTTGGGGCCGCCGACCCGGCGCATTTTGACATCATCGCTGCGCGCTCCACCGCTGTGCGAGAACGTTCGAGAACGGCCGAGGTTTTCGCGGACTTTCTAACGAACATGATGCCTAAAAAGGGACGAAGACTCGAAAGGGAACACTTCGCATGGCGTGACCTTAAGGAAGAGCCGCGATGGTTCGAGGCAATCGGGGTCGGCATTCCTGTGAGGGGGCTTGGTTGTGCAATTCTTCTCGACGACAAATCAGACGAACATGCGGCGAGCGAGCGCGAACATGTCCAGCGCGAACAACTCGCGCATGCGGGACGAGTCGCATTGGTCGGCCAGTTCGCTTCCGCAATTGCTCACGAGTTGGGGCAACCACTAAATGCCTGCCAGAGCTACGCTGCAGGCATCGAAAATGAACTGCACGCAGCCCTTGCCGAAAATCCCGGCGCGAAGGAGGCGCTAAGGCGCATTCAGCAGCATTTGGAACAGTCCGGCGAGATCATCCGTAATGTCCGCGCATTTGTTGGGAAGCAGCGAACGTCCGATGAGACCGTGGCGGTTTCATTGCTTATCGATCAGACAATAGACTTGCTTCTAATGTCGTTGCAGGGCGTAGAAATGAGGGTAGAAGCGAAGCCCACCGCGCAAGGTATCGAGGTCCGGGGAAATCGTGTCGAGCTTCAACAGGTTCTGGTAAATCTCATAATCAACGCGGTCGATGCTATTCGTGAATTTGGAACACCATCACCCGAGATCGAAATTCGTCTCACTAACACGCGAAACAAAATAATGATCTCGGTGGTGGACAATGGTCCAGGAGTTCCTTCAACAATCGCGGAGGAGATCTTTAAGCCCTACGTAACAACAAAAAAGGGAGGATTGGGTATGGGATTGATGATGAGCAGGACGATCGTCGAGTCTCACGGCGGTTCGCTCTTATTGAAGCCATCTCGCGGACGCGGGGCTCGCTTCGACATCACGCTACCGATTGCCCAATAAGAATACATGAATGACATGACCGAGCTGTTTCTGGTCGACGACGAGCCGGACGTAACGAGCTCGCTCCACTGGCTTTTGCAAACCGTCGGGCGGAAGGCAACCGCCTTCAACTCGCCGCAAGAATTCCTGCAATACTTCGCGACTTTTTCCGGACCATGCTGTGTCGTCCTAGACCTCCGCATGCCCGGACTTACTGGCATCGAAGTTCTCGAAAGAATTGTCGGATCGCGGCGCGATACCCCCGTTGTTTTTCTCACGGGCCACGGCGATGTCCCCAGCGCGGTGCGAGCCATGAAACTCGGCGCGTATGATTTTTTGGTAAAACCGTTCAACCCGCAGGGGTTTCTGGAGTGTATTAACCGCGCTTGCAGGCACGCGCTGGAAAGCCACCAACAGATTTCGCGGAAAAAAGGCAACCGGGAGATCCTGTCCAAGCTTTCAACTCGCGAGCATGATATTTTCGATCGCATCATCACCGGCATGAGCAGCAAGGAAATAGGCCGTACGCTGGAGATCAGCCCGAAGACAGTAGATGTTCACCGCGCAAGCATTATGAAGAAGATCGGTGTCTCGACCTATCGAGAACTGATGCGAAAATTTCAGGTGACGTCGACCGACGCGATCGACGATCTCGGTTGAACAGGCTTTCATCCCGGCTTGATTGCGGGGAAATAACGCTGTGTGTACCGAAAACTTAAGCTCGGGCGTAGCGGTGATGAATCCGCCAAGGATGGCGTGTGATTTGATGCTTCCGATTCGCTGAATTTGGCGAGTGACCGGGGGCGTGGCTGCCATGGATGATGCCCGGCATGGTGCTGGCGGTGGGCTTCCTCTGGGGATTTGCCTTTCTGCCCTCGGCGATCTCGATCTGCTTGGTTCGATCGCGCAACGACACTGCGGCGTCGCAGCACGGTGTTCCACTATCTCGATTTGTGGAGTTGGGACGGAACGCTCGATCACATCCATCATGAGCTCTATGTGGGGTGCCGGGAGCAGGATGGGCGGGAAGCCAGTTCCACCGCCGCCATCATCGATAGCCCAAGCGTGAAAAGCGCCGAAAAAGGGGGGCCTGCATCAATCCGCATGGCTATGATGCGGGCAAGAAAATCAAAGGCAAGAAGCGCCACATTCTCGTAGACACGCTGGGTCTGCTGCTGCATGCCATCGTCCATCCCGCCGACATCCAGGACCGCGACGGCGGCATCATGTTGCTCGCCACGATGTTCGGGTTGCATCCGTTCCTGAAGAAGCTGTTTGCCGATGCGGCCTATCAGGGCCCGCAGTTCCACAAGAACCTGGCAAGGGTGTTGCCTCACCTCGAAACCGAAATCGTCAAACGCTCCGATCAGGCCAAAGCGTTCATCGTACTGCCCAAGCGCTGGATCGTTGAACGCACCATCGCTTGGCTCAATCGTTGTCGCAGGCTGGGCTCCGCGCGACAAGACGCTCTTCCTTCGACTCTATGCCAACCCCCTTCTGAGTCAAATCCCGATTGGCCAGTGTAGGATCGGCGGAAATACTGGATGGTCTGCAGAGGAGTGCCTTGATTGAGCTGGAAATGCTCCTCGAAGAAGCGGTCTCACCTTTGAGCTGAAACCGCATTTCCGTTTCTCGCGGATACCATCGGTCGCAGTTTGCTGCACGAGTCGGCGCGAGAATGACCGACCTCTACATGAATGCGCTGGGCTACGCCCGACTCGGAAGAGGTGGCCATCGTGCTGCGCGATCTGCCCGCGACCCTGCGGTTCGCCGCGAACAAGAAAAACCTAGACGTCCTTTCGGAAGCCGGGTTTTTGGCTGCCTTGCTTTCGCAAAAATCATTGGCTGCGGGGAGGCGCAACCACGGATACCGACATTCGCTGATGTTGAGCATTTGAGGTTTGATTAGTCCACATTCGACGGTTTATGAAGGCGTCCGATAAGGGGGGACTCCCTAGGGAAGTGAGTAAACCAAACGATTTCAACGTGTTACCGAGAATTTTAGGAAGAACGTGCCTCATTGATCCCGGTGAGCGAGTTCGCGGATATTTTGCTCTGCATCGGGCTACATCTATCCCGAGCGCAACCAGCGCTAAATTCCTAAACCTTGGCTGCTTGCAATTTTAGCTGTCCGTATCCTCGTACGCGCCGCTTTGCCTTACTGCATAGACCGGAAGCAGCCGCGGCCGGGTCAGCACCTCGGGCTGGAGGATATGATCAAGCTGTTCAGGGGTGAGCAGTTTCTTCGCCAAAACCAAGTCGTAAACGCTTTGATTCGTGATGAGAGCTTCTTGAGCTATCTCTGTCGCATTGGTGTAGCCAATATATGGATTGAGCGCGGTGACTATTCCGATCGATCTTTCGACGCCTCGACGCAGATGCTCGCGATTGGCGGTGATCCCATTCACACACCTCGTGGCCAGTGTTAAGCAGCCAGATCGAAGGTGGTTGACACTCTTGAATAGACTGTGGGCGATGATCGGTTCGAAGGCGTTCAGCTGCAATTGACCGGCCTCAGCTGCAAAAGTCACCGTGACGTCATTTCCGATTATCTCAAAGGCAATCTGGTTAACTACCTCGGGTATGACTGGGTTGACCTTGCCCGGCATGATACTGGAGCCAGCCTGCATCGCCGGCAGATTGATCTCGCCAAGTCCCACACGCGGTCCCGAAGATAGCAGGCGCAGATCGTTGCAAGTTTTCGATAACTTAACCGCTACCCGCTTCAGAACGCCGGAGAGCTGCACGAAACTGCCACAGTCTTGGGTCGCCTCGATCAGGTTTGGCGCTGTTACGACCGGGATGCCTGTCGTCGTTCGCAGATGCTGACAGACCAAATGAGCATAGTCTGGATGAGCATTGATGCCGGTGCCGATTGCGGTCGCACCCATGTTGATTTCACAAATCAGTAGCACCGCTTCCCTCAGCCGCTGCTCGTCCTCTCCCAGCATCACCGCATAGGTGGAAAATTCTTGCCCGAGGGTCATCGGAACGGCATCCTCCAGCTGAGTGCGGCCCATCTTTATGATGTCCTTGAACTCCTCGGACTTCGCCTCGAATGCCGCACGCAACACCGCCATAGCTTCGACCAGCCGCATGATTCCGAAATACGACGCGAGCTTGAGTGCCGTCGGATAGACGTCGTTGGTACTTTGGCTCATGTTAACGTGTTCGTTGGGATGCAGAAATTGATAATCGCCCCTGGCGTGACCCAACAGTTCCAGTGCGCGGTTCGCGATGACTTCATTGGCATTCATGTTAGTCGACGTCCCCGCCCCGCCTTGAATGACGTCGACCACAAATTCCTTATGTAAATGGCCAGCCCTTATTTCCTGGGCGGCGGCAACGATGGCGTCCGCACGCGTCTGATCGAGAAGCCCCAGCTCCCGGTTGGTCCGCGCAGCAGCTAACTTGATGGAAGCCAGCGCCGCGATGAGGTCCGGATAGATCGATATTGACGTTCCGCTGATCGGAAAATTCTCCGTAGCACGCAAGGTGTGGATGCCATAGTAAGCACCTGCGGGAACATCTCGGTCGCCCAAAAGATCGTGCTCGCGTCGTTTACTCATCGGTGCCTTTCGCTAGGGTGTTCGTAAAAATCGTGGTGAATGTAAAACGAGGCGAGCGAACGGAGGTCCGTTGCAGTCGACGGACGGCATTATCGCGCGTCCCGAACGGTCGCGACGAAAGTCTGCACTTGGTTTTCCAACGTCTGGAATTCTTCGCTTAGTTCATGACTGGCCGACAGGAACTCGCGCGCAGCGCCGCTCGCCTCTGAGATGTTCTCGTCGACCGTCGAGATGTTCTCCGCCACGATTTGCGCGCCTGACGCGGCGCGCGAAACGCTCGATGAGATTTCGCGGGTGGCGAGACTCTGTTCGTCGACTGCATCGGCGATGCCGGTCGCGATCTCACGCGAACGATTGGCAACCTCGGCAATCGTCCGAATCTCGTCGACGGCCCGCGCCGTCGCTGCCTGGATCGCCTGGATATTCTCCGAGATCTCGTCAGTTGCGCGCGCGGTCTGGTTAGCAAGCGACTTCACCTCCGACGCCACGACAGCGAAGCCCTTACCCGCCTCGCCGGCGCGCGCCGCCTCAATTGTCGCGTTCAGAGCCAGAAGGTCGGTCTGGCTGGCGATATCGTGGATCAGGCTGATGATGCTGCCGATCTTCTGCGCCTGGGCCGACAGTTCGGCGATCGTGCGCGACGTTTCCTCGGCCGCGTCCGACGTGTCACCAGCGATCGCTGCACTGTCATTGACCCGGCTCGCAATCTTGGTGATCGAGGCGGATAATTCCTCCGCGGCCGCGGCCACCGTCTGGACATTGTCCGAGGTAGTGTTGGTCGCCTGCATGACGGTATGGGTACTGTGCTCTGCTGCGGTCATCGTACCGGCCATCGCCTCGGCCCGCTCGCCCATCTTCGCGCAAGCCTTGGTGACGCTGATCAGAACCGCCGAGACGGTCGCTTCGAACTGACTCGCCATGCGATCAAGCAATTCGACCCGATCGCGCTCTGACTGTTCCTTCATGATTGCCTGCTCGGCATTCAGGCGCACGACCTCGATGGCGTTGCGCTTGAACACCTCGACCGCATGAGCCATACGGCCGACCTCGTCGGCCCGGTCGAGCGCAGGGATCGCGGTGTCGAGCTTGCCTGAGGAGAGCTTCGCCATAACGTCGGTCAGAGCCACGATCGGACGGGTCGCACTTTTGAGGATCCAGAAGAGTAGACCGCACACCACGATCAGCGCGGCGGTGCCGACCAGGGCTAGAACCCGCGTCGCCCGCGCGATGGCGACGTCGGCGCGCGCGGTCGACATGCGCAGTTCGAGCGCACCTACGGTCTTCTGCTGTCCCTGTTCGACCCGGGTAACCGGCACTTTCTCGACGATCAACGCGCCCGCTGTCGTCTCCTTGGCGCCATCGGTCGCGAGTGTCGCACCATGATCGTCGCTCAGTTCGCTGCCAATATAGTCGGGGTCGGCAGCGAGAGCCGCGAGCGACACCTTGGCCAACTGCACGTCCAGATTCCAGATTGCGTCGGCCGTGCCTCGACCGGCGATATCGGCGATCAGCTTGGTCTTGGCACTCAAGGCGGAGCGCGCGGACTCGCCGTCCTTGACGGCAACTCCGATCACCGAACCGACGACCATCGCCAACAGCAGCCCACTGATCGGCAGAAGAACACGAAACATCAGACTACGACTAACGATCGACCCCGAAACCTGAGAAAGGGCTCCCTCTTCCATATAATCTCTCCGGCGGCCGTCCCATCACGATGGGTGCGTGGCTAAGAATCAGACAGTGTAGGCCGCCACGATTCGAGCCAATGTCCCGTCGGCTAATGCCGCTTCGATGGCCGTATCGGCCTTCTCAATCAGGGCCGCGACATCCGGGAAAGTCTTTCTGACCCCGATGTGGAAATGCGACGGCTGACCAATGTCGACCTGGAAGCTTCGGATTTTCTCCCCAATGCCGATCTGCTTCAAAACACTCTTGGCCACGAGATCATTGCCGACAAAGAAATCGAGACGGCCGGCTGCAATTTTTCGGAAGACGCTGTCGAGCGTCGGCGTGACGTCAACCGGCAATCCTTTGAAAGTAACTTCGGCAAAGCCGTTTCCGACATAGTCGCCCTGACGGAAACCGGCGAGTTGCCCCACATTCCGAACGGCTTCGATCTCGGCGCGACGCGGATTGTCCAGCGCATAGAACAGTTCGGTTTTTGTCTCGATGGCTGCGCGACGCGTGAACATGGCGTATTCCAGCCGAGTGGGCGTGGGGTTGGTGCAAAAGGCATCTGCGCTGCCTTCCCGAACCAACGCCTGAGCTCGTGCCCAAGGCAGTCCGTTCATCACAACCGGAATCCCCGCACGGCGCCCCAAGATTTCCGCAATCGCGTCCGGAAGGATGCCGGTGATCTCGTGGCGATCGTTCTCGAAGCTCAGCGGAGCGAAAGTGTTGTAGAACGTCACCTTGAAATCATCGGCATGTGCAAACTTGACACCTGACGTCAGCGAATAAAGAACCGCCGAAATCCCGCCGCAGAAACCTCGTCGCGATAATATCTTCATGACATCACCTTGCTGTGAGCCTCATCGACGCGAGGACGGTTCCCAGACTGATCGGCGTCTGGAGTTCCACTGCTCGAAAACTCGTCCACGGCACCCATGCGGCGACCGAGAGCCAACACGGCGGCAACGCCGATGATGGAAGTAGCCATCACATAAAAGCTGGGCGCCATCTTGTTTTCCGTGGCGGCAATCATCCAGGTGACGATCAGAGGCGCAAAGCCACCAAATATGGTGACTGAGAAGTTATAGCTCAGTGCCAATCCGGTGCCGCGGGTGCTGGTCGGAAATATGTCCGACAGCAATGCGGGTATCGGCCCAAGACACGCGGCGATCAGCAGACCGACCAATGCCTGCACCGCGATCAGGGTTGTCACCGTCGGCCAGGTATTCAGCATCAAGAATAGCGGATACGAACTAAAGCCAACCATCAGCAACGCAATCGACAGCACTCGGAAACGTCCATAGCGATCCGACAGAGCGCCAAACATTGGTGCCATCACCATCAGGACGATACCGGTTACCATTGCGCCGACAAACGAAGAGGTCGCCGGAATATGCAATTGCGTCAATGAATAAGTCGGCATGTACACCTTGTGAACGTAGTTGAACGCGGTAACTCCCGCGACGACGCCGATACCCAGCAACAAGTTCATGCGGTCGCGTACCAGCACCACGCTCAGCGGCGATTTCTCCGGCTTGACGGCCGCGATCTTCTTGAACTCCGGTGTCTCGTCGATCTGACTGCGGATGTACAGACCAACTGGCCCCACTAACAAGCCAATGCCGAAGGCGACCCGCCAACCCCAATCGTTCACTTGATTCTCGGTCAGCGTGTAGCTGATAAGTGCGCTGACGCCGGCCGCAAGCACCGTCGCCAGGCCTTGCGTCGATGATTGCCAGCTGGCGAAGAAGCCACGCCGCTTAACATCCGCATGCTCCACCATGAATGCCGTTGCCGCGCCGAATTCGCCACCGGTCGAAAAGCCTTGCAACATGCGTGCAACGATGACGATCAGCGGTGATGCGATACCGATCTGAGAATACGTTGGCGCGAAAACAATGATCGCCGTGCCTACCATCATGATCGCAATCGACATTGTCAGCGATGCCTTGCGCCCTGCCCGGTCGGCATATGAGCCCAAAATAATGGCACCGAGCGGACGCATAACGAAGGAAATTCCGAATGTACCAACGCTAAGCAGCAAAGAAGTAGTTTCCTCCACCGCCGGAAAAAACAGCTTACCCATCACGACGGCGAAATAGCCGTAGATCAATAAATCGTAAAACTCGAGTGCGTTGCCGATACTGGCCGCGCAAATTTCTTTCCAAGGATTATGCCGTGCGGCGACAGGCAAGGCGTCTAGGCCGGATGATCGAGCTTGTGCTGACATGAGATATCTCTGAGGTTGTTATGCGCTTTGCAGGGCTGCAAGAGTAAACCGTGAACCGAAATCTAGACGGATCGACTCGCTCAAAGTGATGCGTCCGCCATATTCAATTGCGAGGATGCACTTCACTGCCGGGCGCCCAGCAAGCGGGCCACTCGCTCCAGGATTTCGAGTCCGATGGGGAGGGCATCCTCGTTAAAGTCAAAGTGAGGATTATGATGTATCGCGCTTAGTTCTGTCCCAATGCCAAAATACACGGCCTTCCCGCCACGGCCTTGAACAGCTCGCATCATTTCGGCAGCGTCGTCGCTGCCCCTGAATTCAACACTGTCTCGGATTTTTTTGACTCGCGGGGTGTCGCGCGCCGCCTCATGAACGATTTTCGCCAACTCCGCGTCGCTGCTTGCCGCGCGCGATTCCCCGACCAGATCGGAGCGGCTAACGACGCCATGCATCGTTGCAGCGCCCGCAATAACTCGGTCCGCGGCGTCCCTCAGAAATTGAAGGGTATCAGCATTGTCTGCACGCAGCTCTATCGAGAGATCAGCAGAGCTTGGAACGGTGTTTCGCGAGTCGCCGCCGGATATGCGGCCTACATTGACACGCGTATCCCCGTCGCCATGGCGAGGAATAGCCATCAGGTTTTGTGCTGCGACACATGCGGCGAGGACGGCATTGCGGCCATCGTGCGGTGAAATAGCCGCGTGCGCACTCTTGCCCGTGAAGTTGACGTCTAATTTGACGCTGCCCAGAATATCTTTGTAGCCGGTGATAATTTCCCCGACGCTAAGAGCCTGCACGCCGAGATGGCAGCCGACGAAATAGTCCACGCCGTCAAGAACGCCAGCCGCGACCATGGCTTTTGCGCCTCGCAGCCCCTCCTCCGCTGGCTGAAATATCAGACGGATCTCACCGACTAATTCGTGGCGGATACCGGCAATGGCGCGCGCAAGGCCAAGGCCCATCGACGTATGGCCATCATGCCCGCAATTGTGATGGACACCCTCCTGGATTGAACCAAAGCCATCGCGTGCCGGCCGGTGATCGTCACCAGTCGCCTCAAGTCCACTATTGGCATCAAGATCAAACCGAAACGCAATCACCGGTCCCGCCAGCCGACCTTTTAAAGTGCCGACGACGCCGGTGAATCCGTCACAGAGTTTTTCGGCAGTGACGGGATCCGCCCCAAGATCCAGCGCCCGGTTAAGAAAGAAATCGAGGGTGCGCTGGGAAGGGAGGCCCATTCGAGCGTCCCGCGAAATAACGTCGGCCCCGCAACGAACCCCCCACCCCGATTCCTGCAGGACTTTCACGACTTTGCTGGCCGTGAAGACCTCGCACCAGCCGGGCTCCGCCAAACGATGGAGCTCGCGTCTGTCCGCCACAAGCTGTGTCTTGGAATGGACCCCTCGTTCGGCAACGTCGCATTTCATTGGCTTCTTCCCCGAAATAATTGACTAGCTCTATTTCGGTCATATTAAGGTCATCCAAGAGGCTTGAGTCAAGGAAAATTACGGTCATATTACGGACATACGTTTCAGGCCCTTCTCAAGGCCATGTCAGCGAAGGAAAGCCGCTTTGATTGGCGTTGTCGGACCAGACGATACCGTTGCGATGATCGAACGGGTCGCCGAAGAAATCGGGCTGGATTCGATTCTGGTCGTGGCGAAATACAAGTCGCCGCACGAGACTGCGGAACTTGTTCGCGCGCTTCAGCCAGTCTGCCCGGTCATCCTTTTTAGTGGGCGCCTTCCATATCGACTCGCCGTTTCTGCGGGCTTCGCCCCGGACAATCTCGATTATATTCCGCACGAAGGGACAGATCTATTTCGTGCACTCGCGCTTGTTGCATTGAGCAAGGAATATACTGGTCAAATTCCCAAATTCAGCTTCGATAGCATGACAGAGCGCGACGTTGGCGAAGCCTACGACGAGCTTCGGTTGCCCGGCGATTATCACGTCATTCCACTCGAGATCGATAGCGAGCCAAGCGAGATAAACATTGACCGCATCATCTCGGCCCATCGGGCTTTACTTGAACAAGGCAAAATTGAGCACTGTGTCACATGCATTCGGAGGGTCTTCGAAACTCTCTCCGCGTCGAAAATTCCTGTTATCCGAATCGGTCATGCCCGCATCTCAGTGCGACAGGCGCTTCTGAGGGCTCACCTTCGTCACGAATTGGTTCAGGCTGAGGCGTCGCAAGTTGCGATATGCATTCTGTCACAGCACTCGGATTCGAACACACATCAGAAGCACTCGACCAGGCAGCTTTCGAAGGCGGCCCGGTTATGTTCAGATTTTCTTGGCGGCCGCATCGTCAAGATCGATTTGAATGAAGCGCTTTGGATAACGACAAGAGGCGCGATAGATCGTCACTTGAAAGCGCTACCCTTATCAAACGTATCCGTGCGCGGCCCCGCTTTTATTTTGGGCATCGGCATCGGACCGAATGCCGATCAAGCGGAAACTTTTGCAAGGCAGGCCCAGCAGCGAACTAGCAGTTCGGCAACTCGATATTTTCAAATCGAGCAGACCGCCTTCGTTGTTGAAAAAATCGACCCAAACGAAGCCCGTGAAGAGAGACAAAGCGACCTGGAAACCGCTCGAAATTTGCAAGTTTCACCCGCTGTCATTCGTCGACTGGGAGTCGTTTTCCAAGAGCTGGATCCAAACGGCTTTACCTCCGCGGAACTTGCACAAAGCTATAGTATCCAACCGCGGAGTGCCCGGCGGCTCCTGACGCTTTTGAAGGACCGTGGATTTGTTGAGGAGTGCGGTTTAAGCGTGCAACATCGAGCCGGCCGTCCACAACTCATTTATCGCATTTTTCTGGATCGGATGCTGTTTCCGATCCGGTGATTCCGTAATCCTTCCCAATCCAGGCGCGATGATTTGTGATTGAAGCGCAATCGCGGTTCTTGCAGTCAAACATCGTCGTTCCCAGACGACGGATACGAAATGCCGACCAACTGAAAAAGGGCCCAACTAATGAGCGCGACCATGGCATGGAAAACGATTCGATACATTGTGCTGTTGGGCCTGGCCGTTCTCAACGGCACACCAGCCTTGGCGCAAAAGGTCGCGCAAGTGACGCTGATGACGGCCGGTAATGGCAGCGCATTTTTGCCATACGGCCAGGGCGTCGCCGCATTTCTTGCATCAAAGGGCATCAACGTCCAGGTGAACAAGAGCGCCGGCTCGAACGAGAACCTTTCTGCGATTGACGCGTCCGCGGCGACAATCGGAACCACTTTCATGAGCTCTGCTTATGATGCTATCAACGGAATCGGCTGGGCTGCCGGCCGCAAGCACGAGAACCTGCGTGCGTTGTTTCCGATGTACGAGACCTCGTTCCAAGTTGCTGCGCTGCGCAAGAGCGCGATCAGGTCGCTCGCCGACCTCGATGGCAAGAAGGTCGGCGTCGGTCCGGCGAAAGGTCCCGCCGAAGTGTTCTTCCGAGCCGCCGCCGTGGTCGCGCAAGTCAGACCGATCATTGTCAACGGCGATCCAGCCGAGCTTGCAAAACGGGTCGTCGCCGGTGAGATCGACGCGCTATGGCAAGGCGCAGCGGTGCCCATTGCTTCGCTCAGCGAAGTCGCCAATCAGGTGGACGCGGTAATATTTGGGCTCTCCGATGCCGAAGTAGCCGCCATGCTACAGACGTTCCCGCAGCTTTCGGCAACGACGGTTCCGCCCGAAATCTACAAGGGTCAGGCGGCCGAGATCAGAAGCGTCTCTGGGTGGAATTTCGTGGTTGCCAACAAAGATCTCCCGATTGATACAGCCTACGCGATCACCAAGGCAGTCCTGTCCGCGTTCGACCCGAAATCCGAAATTTATCCAACAGCCGCCGGTACGCTCGCCGGTAATGCTGCGGTGAATCGGATCATGCCGTTCCATCCGGGCGCGATGCGCTTTTATGCCGAAGCCGGCATCAAACTCGCAGCCCCTTGAAGTGTGAATAAGCATCGAACATTGCCCCCTCCACCGCCAGGTGGATCAATAGTCAATACTTTAGTGTGTAAATCGCCGTCCGGACCCACGCCGATTTACGGCGTATTTTCCTTTCACGGGTTGTCGAACATCAAAACATGGCGGAGAGAACCATAGCAAACGATAAGCGGCGACCTGACGCCCGACCGCTGGCCGTTGATCTACAGCAGTTGCGATTTGCCGTGGCCGCGGCGGATATTGGTAGCTTTCGGCAAGCTGCGGATGTATTGCGGCTTCGTCAATCGCAGATGAGCCGAAGTGTCCGCCAGCTCGAGCACTCGATTGGGGTAGTCGTGTTCGAGCGATCGAGCGGTGGCGTGAAGCCGACACCCGGCGGCCGCGAGTTTCTCAGGACGGCAAGAATAATCTTGGAGCAAGTTGATGCGCTCGTTGCGAGCGCAAAAACAACCAGACGCGGAGAAACCGGTAGATTAGCGGTAGGCTTCTGCACCTCTCTTTCGACGGGGAACCTGCGTGCGACGCTGCTCGATTTCAAGGTACACTTTCCGCATATCGAACTCGTCACCGTCGAACGATCGCGAGCGCGCCTGACGACTGCGCTCCGAAACGGAGCACTCGACATTGTCGTCGTGACCGGCGCTACGCCTCTTCCACAAAGTCAGACCCTTCCGCTCTGGAGAGAGCGGATCCTGGTCGCCTTGCCAGAGGACCATCCATTGACCACGCGTGAGGTCGTTTTGTGGACCGAGCTTCGGAATCAAACAGTTTTGCTGAGCCAGTATGACCCCGGACACGAACTTGAGGACGTCTTGATTTCTAAGCTCCCTTTGCTTGGGGACAGGCCTCAAATAGAGCGCCACGACGTCAGTCGGGGCATCATCAAAAGCCTGATCAGTATGAGGCTCGGGATCAGCCTGGTAATGGAATCCGACATCGGCGCCAGCTTTGCCGGTTTGGTTTATCGCGAATTGCGCGACGGGATACGGCCGAGCTACCTGAGCTTTTCGGCACATTGGCGAGGCGACAACGAGAACCCCGCCCTTCATGGCTTTCTGAAACTGTTGGCGGAACGTTATCCATCGGCACTATCTGGCGAATGAACTGCACGACGCCATTTCGCAAATCCCCGATCCGTCGCCATGAATCGCATCAGCATGGGCGCGATCAGCTTTGACGGATCATCGACCGGCTGGCCGGTTTCACGTGCGAGGGCTCCCGCATAGGCGACGAGATCTCGATGCACGGCAGCCGGCAATTCGACGGTGACCTTGACGGGCTTGTCATTTGGAAGGGCCCCAATCTTAAGCTTGGCCATCCTCATTCCTCACCCCCTGTAAGGCTCAAGTACGAGGTCGCGATTGACGATCACACGAACCGGAAACCCTGGTCTGATCGTTAGTGTTGGTTGGATATTGAGATTGCGTTGAACGATCTTCTGACCAGTTTGATTTAAGCTATCGCTCGATCCGCGGCGAAGGGCTTGGATGATGTCGCCGTTGTTGCCGGAGTCGGAGCCGGCTCCCACTTCGCTGCCGACGGCTAGCAACGTAGAGAGGAGTGCCGCCTTGAAGAGAGCGCCCCAATGATTATCGACGTCGTCCTCCAGACCAGCATAGCCGCCTGAATCCGCGCCTGGCTGGCGTTCGAGCACGATCGAACGGCCGTTCGGCATAATCAAGCGTGTCCAGACCAGCAGCACGCGTGACTGACCGAATGCGATCTGGCTGTCATAGGTTCCGATCAAGCGAGCTCCCTGCGCCCCGAGTATTTGCGCTGCGTCGACGCATTGCGCGGCATCGCGAGCGGCGCCTTGATCGCCGCCGTCCCCCATGGCTGCACCCACGGGATACTGCCAGCCTCCAACTCGGCGATGATCTTGTCGGTGATTTCGGTGTAAAGGCTCGCGCGGTCGTTGCCGGCACGAACTCGGGCGGTATCTCCAGACATCGCGGTTCTCCGCGACGGGCACCGGAAGCCTCTCCTCCGATCTTCAACCCGTCGCGGCAGACCCGGCCCGCACTCTCACTCTCAACGGCGGTGACGAGAAAACGGACTGCGCATTCGCGAGACTGTCTTTTTGACAGGATGGACGCCCCGAGAGGGTGACGACCCGCGACGCGGGCTTCAGCGCAGCCGACAAAGCGGTCGCTGGGAAGCGCCGAAAAGCGCCGGAGCGAAGCGCAGGCAGCAGAAAGAGGCACCCGCAGGAGGGTCAGCATAGCGCCGACGCGATAGCGGCGGGACCCGGGACCGAGTGCAGTCGCGAGACCGGTTAAGAAGGCACCCGAACGAAGGGCAGTGATAGCGACGCCGGAATGAAATGACGGTGGGACCGAGGGCGAGTGCCTCCGGCGAGCGACTCATGATCGCGCGAGGGATCGAAGCCGGATGGCGTGCGCCGTTGTGGCGTGAAGAAGAAGGGAGTGTTCGAAAGAATGGAGCCTACTGGTTTGGCTCTTACTTGCCCGACTTACCGGTGTCGGAAACGACTGAGACCTCGAAAGAGGAACGGGACCAGAGCATGTCGGGAAACGTCTCGAAATCGGGCGCCGCAGCCCGGTGGAGAGCACAAGGTAAGGTGTGCATGGT
>Ga0307516_10002044_pt1 | contig 27495 bp, 34 predicted proteins | sample 19_EM_MG_FD_203310 | JGI IMG/M metagenome (GOLD analysis project Ga0307516, IMG submission 203310) | Populus trichocarpa ectomycorrhiza microbial communities from riparian zone in the Pacific Northwest, United States - 19_EM | ecosystem: Host-associated > Plants > Roots > Unclassified | place...
TGACGTTGCAAAAAGGCTCGGCGCGCTAACTATATGCGCTCTAGCGCACTCTAGCGCGCGCCAACGCGCCAGTACCTATATTACTGGTTTTTATAGGGGGGACCTTATGAGTGAGATAATACGGTAGATGAAGAGAAAATAGCAGCCACCGGGGCAGAAGATAGGCTACCGCTACAATCCCAAAAAGTTCCTCTTACTCCTACTCTCAAACATTTTCCTCGCCCGGGCTTTGTTAGCCTTATAGGTCTCTCTATTCTGGGGAAGACCCTCAACATCGGTCCAATAGCGATTGCTGTTCCTTCTCGACCTTGCTACACCCTCAATGAGCAATACTTCGACAATGTAGCGAGACATGCTTTCTTCAAAAGCGCTTGAAACTTGCTGGTCGGATGGAGGAAAACCCCATGGGAAATACCATTTGCCGTGACATCCTCGGGTGTGAAACTTCCAGTTACTGCACTTGTTTGATGCCTCGATAAACCTCGGGCACGCGTTGCAAGATAGCTTACTTGTCAGAATAATGGGCATCCGGAGATGACGGACCGGAGATGGCGTCCGGAGATGACAGACCGGAGGTGACACATCCGGAGATGACGCCTGCCCGAGTCTCCCGAGCACCGGCTCAGGGGACAGTCTTCCGTCTTTACCCCTGGCGAGTCCCTCAGGCCCATTGATTATAGAGAGAGTGTTCCTCCTTTGAAGTTGTATCAATCAATCAGTTCACTATCTTCATCTCTATCAATCCCTATATTCCAACACTACTAACGCCCAAGATATTTACTGGACTCATCTCGTACGAGGCCAGTGTTGGGTTGTTGAAGTAGTCTACCAAAGCGCACTCGCAGTGGACAGGAAGCTGGATGGAGCCATCGTTTAGAATGAATGTCCGCTGCATCAGCAAAAAAATGGAAAGTTGAAGTATATTGCTTTTTTTTACAGGTGAGACATAAATTTGAACTAATATTTCTCGAGGTTTCAGCTAAAAATAAAGCACTTTTTTTTTTTAAAAATCCTTACACGAGCAAAATATAACTTCTCCTCTTACGGGAGTTAGCGATGCTTACGGGAGCTACGGGAGCTACGGGAGCTCCCTAGGAATTCTCAATTTTTTTGCTGATGTGTGCTCGGACGGCAAAGCGACGCAGTAGTGCATCGTTGGCGACTTTCGAATCGTATCCTTCCAGAATATCTTCAATCACCTTTGCTATGTTTGCTGGCAGCGGATCTGTTATGGTCATTGCTGGGATGCTTCTGACTTCGTGCGATTGGTTGTGAAAGTGGTGGCTGAGCATCAGCAAAAAAATGAAAAGTTGAAGTATATTGCTTTTTTTACAAGTGAGACATAAATTTGAACTAATATTTCTCGAGGTTTCAGCTAAAAATAAAGCACTTTTTTTTTTTAAATCCTTACGGGAGCAAAATATAACTTCTCCTCTTATGGGAGTTAGCGATGCTTACGGGAGCTACGGGAGCTACGGGAGCTCCCTAGGAATTCTCAAATTTTTGGCTGATGAGGCAGGCAGACTTTTCGTATTTCGTGAGGACGCTATAGTGTTCGTGGATGGTGACCACCTTTTCAAGGTATCACGCGAGAGGGAAGGCGTCGTTCTCGTCTGGGCCTAATCTGTCAGATGGGAAAATACACACTCAAAGTGCGTACTTACGCTTCACATCATGGACAAACACAGTAAGAACACGCAAAAGCAAAATGACACAAACTTCTTTGTTCAAACAGTCCATGATGGTGACCAGATCTTCATACACGAAATCGGTAGGGAGAACATCTTCAGTGATCAGAGCAATCAGGGAGGACACCGCTAGTAGGGACTTCCAGGTCTTGTTGGCAAGACCCATTTCCTTGGTGGCACACTGATCAAGCCTTCGTATAAAGTCCATAACCCCGAAGTAACGCTTCTTGATACGGCTGACGAACTTTTCAATACTGTGGGGGTAGATTGATGCTTTCAAATCCACGACCAGCTGTTCGAGATCGAGAATCAGTGCCTGGAAAGGTGATATTTCGTCGTATTTGAGTGGATATGTTGTACGGCGGTCATTGTGGGAATTGTGGCAGCTATCGGAAATCGTTTGAACCTGGCTGAGCACACTTTGAAGGTGCGATACCACCTGCGGTGGCACTCCGGAGTTGCCAGCAGTGGTGAGAGTAAACTTTCCTCCTCCGCCGCCATCATTGTTGTCGTGCAACCGCATCATGACAGCGTAGACCTCTCCCTTTCCTTTCTGGACGCAGATCGACGCCAGCAAATCCAAAATATGAGCCAACCGGGATCCATAATCGGACACCAGAGTACTAATAGCAGGATCACGTTCATCAGTCCGATCAGTTACAGCTGCAAAGGTGACAAATTGTGCTGAAATGGATGATATTATGCATGCGTTGGAGGTGGCTGGTGGTTGGTAGTGGGTTGCTGGTATGATGGGGAGGATGGTAGATGTGGGTTGTCGTTCAAGTGGAGTCTTCAAAAAGTCAAGGCTTGGCAAAATTTGAAACCTTCTGTTTGTCATGAGATGTGGCCCAGACGGGGACTGGGCACATTCTCGGCGATGAGACTGATAGCGTCGGGGCATTGTCCAGTGGACTAGCCAGCGAGACTGATAGCGTCAGCACATCAGCCTCCGGTGGAATAGCCACGGAGACCGATGTGATGGCGCATCTCGCTCCGCGACGTTAATTCTACACTGAATATACTGTATTCTGATCTATACAAATTGATAGGTTATGAGCCCAGGTTGATCGCTTTATCAAGCTCAACGTTACATATATATCTGAAACCATTCCCCCTTATTTTCAGCTGCATTGCCAAGCCTCACCAAGTCAAACTTCAAACCCCAAACCTTCCTGATAAAACATTACCAAAATGTCCTCCACTGATACTGACAAAAAGGATCTCCACAAGACCAAGTGGGGAAACATCGAACGTGTCAACCTCATTAACTACATCGATTGGAAGATGAACGTCAAGAGCTTCCTCAAGTCAATCAAGGCATGGGAAATGGTCACTGGCGAAGAAAAGAAGCTAATAAAGACTTCTCCTACCCATTCCAATAGGGCCAGAAGTGGGGAGGTCATTAACACCAACCTTCAACATGCCATTGAAACTGCCAAGGAGAGGAGAAATGCAGCCAAAACTCTCCTTCGCTTCTCTGTCAACAACATGATCCAAAAACAGCTCCTCTGTATAAAAGATCTGGCTGAGATGTGGATCATGATGCTGGGGAACCAATTCAACAGAACCTACTCTGAGACCCAATGCTCCATCCACACAAGTAACCTCTACACTGTCAAACCTTGGCCAGGAAAACTTGTCAGTACCTACTGAGAATGCCTGCTTCAGTACCGAGACCCCATCAATGGAACCAATGAAGCTATATCGGATTCTGTTCTATTTCAATACCTTTTCAACAATGTGGGTCCAACGTTCACCCTTACAACCCATGAACTACAGAAGAGGAAGAATATCATCACCATGCAAGATGTGATTGATGAACTCTGTAAATTCAAATGAAACTACCTGACAAACAATGAAATTTGCAATCCCAGAAAAAACATGGCCGGAATCCTTCTGTACTCCAATGGTGGAGGTTAGACTCCGTTTTGCAAATACGGTAAGAAGAAGGGTCACTATATCTCTGACTGTTGCAATAAAAAAGTGCAAGAATCTCAGAAGATGTCCTCTGGCAATTCCTTCCATTCTAGGAAGGATACTGGACAAACAGCTGGCAAGAAATGCTCTTGGGACAATATTGAGTGCTGGAATTGCTGTGAAACTGGCCACATAGAGAAGGACTACACTCTCAAGAAAAGATCGGATGAGCTCAAAGCTGTCCAGAATCACAAGTGTTTTGACAAGAAAGGAAGAGCCATGGTGGCAAATAGTGATATTACCGAACAATTCCTCGTTCTCTGGTCAGATCTAAATTGACTAACCAACACTATTATGGGCCAAGCTCTACCCACAGCAGGACAAGCAGTACTCACACCCACCGACTGAACCCTAATCACACCTGGCAACCGAACCCTACTTACACCTGGCAACTGAACACTACTCATACCCGCCTACCAAACCCTACTCACACCTGCTAGCCAAACCCTACTCACATTCGGCCACGAGGTAATACCTGACGAAAAGTTCATCCATGACGGTGAAACACTCTCAAAAATAGTTTCAGCCTTAGCCCTCAGTGAATGGGAGAACACCTGTGGGTCACGTGAGTACGGGATACGTGAGTATGGGATGTATGAGTAAGGGACGCATGAGTACAGGACGTGTGAGTACAGAACACATGAGCATGGGGGGTGTCAGTTTAACTGTGAAGCCTACTCACAGAATACCTTCAATTCTGGCCACTTTGCCTTGGCCAGCAAGAGAGCACCCTAAATATGGATAATCAACTCCAGAGCCTCCTACTATATGTACAATAGCCCATGGAGCCAGTTCTGGACCTACTCCTGATTATCGCATACCATTGACATAAGTCTGTGAGATGACACCATTGTCCAAGCAACCCATAAGGGGGCTTCATTCAAGTCCAAAACCACTGGATCAAGGCCCTACACCTTCCAACCTTTCGATACTCTCTCCTCTTGGTAGGGGACCCAGAAACCTACAGATACAGTATCACATTAGAGAAGGGCAGGTGTATCATCAGTGATTCTGCCAACTAATGGATGATAATGTTAGGACAAAAGAACAGCATTCTCTACGAGCTAGATGCTGATTCCTCAGTCTCCAACTTGCAACATACAGCCTTCATCACTTCGAACAGACCGACAAAGCTATCCATCGCCGAGTTAAGGATGTGGCATCAACATCTCGGTCACCCCGGAGAAGCAGCAATATAGCCGATTGTCAAAGGTTATATCGATGACAACTGCATCTACGATGTACATATCCTGGCAAAGCTCAAACTGAAGATAATCCAAGTTCGAGTCCCATGCACCACTATACCATTCGATTTTGTTCATTTGGATCTGTGCAGACTATTCACTGTATGCTCATCAGGAAGAGCCCAGTAATTCATAGTCTACATCCAGAACTACTCTCATTATACGGAGATCACTGTCATTTCTGACAAATACGCTGAGGCCTGCATAGCTGCCTTCCAATGGTTTGAAGCTAAGGTGGATGGCTGGGGATACGATAGTTGGAGGTTTTGCTCAGACAACGGAAGTGGGGAATACAATGACAAAAGATTATGAAGCATCATCGCCATCTGAGTATCGTATTCTAGCCATATCCGTCACATACACAACACAAGACTGGCATTGCGGAAAGAATATCAGAGTTCTGTGCCAGAAACCCAGGGCCACGATGCTCAATTCATAGGCTCCAAAGCACTTCTGGCCCAAGACCATCAACACAATATGTGTTACACCTGGAAAATATCACGGGGTAGTACGTACCTTAGGAAGGTACATGCTGAGGGAGAAAAAAGGCGTACCGGTAGCTAGCTATGCATAAAGGACAGGTCTTGGAGAGTCTAGGCGGGAGATGAGATGGGGTTAAAGGTTACGGCCAAGAACCAGATGTAAGGAGTAACTGCGGAGAGAGGGGCCACGGCAAGCCGGAGCGTGAGGGGAAGGAAAATAGGATGAGACTCCCCCGGAGCTCGGTCGAGACTTTCCAGAGAGCTCGTTTGTCATAACAACCGACCTCCAGACACTATCAGGCTGCAGGATCGAACTCAGTTCAGAACTCAGGAATTCTGCGGTGCCAACTGGACTCCTGAATTTCGCCTTATCGTAAGTACCGACCAGGACCAATAAGAGCCCAAGGTGAGCCCACGTCCCGGTGGGGGTTCCACCATCCTCGGAGGATTAGTTAGCACGAGTCCCCAGATCTCATCCACCTCGTGCCTATATATGCTAACTCCTCTGGCCCTGAGAAGAGAGACATTAGCACAAACACCTTCACCAACACTACCACCAAACCCACACACAAGATCTAAGATTATTCCGTTGTGAATTATCTAAAGTAGCCTGATTACCTTTGATTCTCCTACACTCTGGTTACGATACCACCTCAGTGTCACACTATAATCTTTGATCCAAAATCACCCTACTTTCACAGAAGCAGACCAGCACATGCCCTCCTGCGAACAGGATCCCGAATACCTCCTCGAACTTTCAAATATATTCGAACCGACTTCCCAATACTCGCTCGAGTACACGTGCATCTGCATTGACAGCGAAATTTCAAAGTACGAACAGTGGGAAGAATTCTCTGACGGACCAATCCCAGGAACCGCGCAAATCAATTGCACCCCCGTAAACTGGTATACTCAATACTGGTCCAACTGTGCATCGCTGCAACTGGCAGCTGACCTCGATGGATACGAATTACGAGAAATCTGTGATTATACCTTCGAAGACGACGAAACCATCTACACGGGACACTTTCTAGACCTATACTAAATTACCGGGCCAAAAGTTTCCGTACACCCGCCCCGACGACGCCACCCCACCACCCACATATACCTCTCTAACTCAGCAACAACACTATAGAAAGTAATAAAAACTTGCATACATAGTCTTTAGATACAAGTGTAGCTTCTAACAATTTTACAGCCAAAAAAATTAGTACTTTGTGTACCAGCCCTTCGCTTCAAGCAAAGCAGTCACCCTCCTAGGTATCGACTCCCACAGCGTCTCCAGAAAGTCCCCCTCAATCTCTTCCCTCCAAGTGTCGGTGTGAGCCTCTGCAAAGGCCCTTCTCACTCTGTCCGGACCACCGGGTGTCTTGTGAATTTCTGGAAACCTCTTATGCATCCTCTCCTTCAGCCTCTTCCACGTGTGCTAGATCGGGTTCGTGTCTGGCGAGTTGGCTGGCCATGTCATGACCTGCATGTTGTGCTACTCAAACCAAGCCATAGTATCCTTCGCAGTATGTATTTTTCCGTTATTCTGTTGAAAGAGAGTGTCGCCGAACATGTCGTGTACCTTCTGGTGGACGTCAACGAGGCCGTCCTTGAGGACTCCGATATACACCAATCGATTGACTAACTTCTTGAAGATAGGGATAAGAGGCCCCTTGTTACGCCCCCAAATACACCCCGAGACCATCAACTTTACCACAGGACCCTTTGTGACCCCATGGATACAGTCTTTGTGGTACTTCTCAGGCGGTGTACGAAAGACCCAAATCCCCCGTGGATCCTTACTCTTCTCGACAGAGCACTCATCACTGAAGATAACCCCTTCCCAGTCTGCCTTATCCCAATTCTTATGCTCCTTAGCCCAGGCAAGACGCTGAGCAACATGGTCTTCAGTCAGGAGGGCTCTCTTCTTCGCCCTCCACATCCTGATGTCCTCCTCGGCAAGAACCCGCTTGATGGTACGCATGGACGCGTTGGGAGCAACCTCGTTGGTCAACTCGCGAAGAGGTAGTCGTCTAGCCTTCTTTGACTCTCTGACAACACGTCTTCATGTGCGAGCGGTGATCAGTCGAGGTCTGCCAGTGGAAGGAGTGTTTTCATTCAAGTCGCGACTTTCATATTGATCGAGAACAGTCCGTATCGCGGTGTTAGGACGGTTTATCTCTTTGGCTATTTCAGATAGAGATAAATTTTGCTTGTGAAAAGCAATTATCTGACCCTTATCGAAGTCGGACATATGTCCTTGGAAGTTGTTCGGCATTGTGGTCGTGGTTATTGGTGTTTGAAAAATGTGGTGTGGTGTCGGGTGACGTGTCGATGAGGCTAAGAGTACGGAAACCTTTGGCCTCGTACTTTAGAAAATGTCTACCACCACGGACTTCAACATGCTCCGGCTCGAAGCCTGTTGGGACCTGCTAAAGATTAGCGATAGATCCCTGGCCCCCGAGCAAGCAGTGGAACTAGCCAACGACACGTTCTGGGTCCTAACCATGGCACGACAGCAGCGACAGGCAGAGAAAGACCTGTGACAACTCTCCGAGCTATATGGCAACACCATGAACAAGAATGATCAACGGATGCAGCAAATCGAGCAGGCCTACCAGGCTCTGGCAGAGGGCACCAGGTACATGTATGACCAAGTACTAAACCCTAATGAAGCTATAGCCGAGGAATGGATACACAGCGAACTGTCGACCATGGCAAACACATACCAATCCCTGGCCAGAAACGTATGGCAGGCCATCATCGAGTGCACCGACGAGGCCAACGAGCGGCAGATATGTTAGGCCACTCAGCTGGCCTGGGTAAACGATGCAGTGTCCTTCCTGGCAGAAGCTAACATGGCCCGAAACCAACACCTAGTCAACTTCCAAGGAAACGTGGAGCTATGGGCCACCGCGCACCAAGAACAAGTAGCCACTCTGGAGAAACAACTGCGGGAGGAAAGGACGGAGATCCAACAAGTCGCAACCAGAATCCCGCTACCCACAACACCCATCCGCTACCCAGCAGCAACAGGGCTGCCCATATGGAGAAGCCCCATCTGGCTGACCAGCACCAGTGCCCCATCAGTCCCACCGTCACAACCCGCTTGAAGGAGCCCGTTACGCCTAAACCCAGCTCCGGCGACCAGGCGAAACCGACCTCCAGCGGTACCCACGATGTCAGACATGAGACAAAGACTGGACCAACTCAGATGCCTGCCTTCCCCGCAACCACCACCACCCAAGCCAGCGGTGCCCATGGGAGGAGCCCCACCCGCGTCACCCCTAGGATCCTCCTCGGGACAACCCTCGGACCCTGCATCTGAGTCACCTCAGCCACCCTTCCGACGATTCCCATCACCCTCGCCACCCAGAAACCCTGTGCTCACGATCTCTACACAGGACATCATATGGCTAGTGGCAGAAGGAGTGAAATGGGCACGACAGGATCTGCACCCAAGGGAGGAGCGAATCCGCACGTCCCGTCTTAAGATGACGAACCCCAAAACTTTCAACGGGAAACCCTCGGCCCTGTTCAATATCTGGTGGAAGTTGGTAACCAAATACCTAGGGTTTTACCCAGAAACAGGAGAACAACAAAAAATCACGTGCGTAGAAACACTTCTCACTAGCACAGCAAAGGCCTGGGATCTACATCGATACGATACGTTCGGGGCAAGCGACTCTTGGGCAAATTACTCTGTGGCCATCCGGGCAGAGTGCGTCGACACTCGAGAAGCCGCGAACGCCCAGCTAAAATTAAGCCAACTCAAGTATATGCGGGACATCCGGGCCTACATGACTGAATTCCGCGCCCTCAACAACTACACCCAAGCACACTGGAGAAGGACTGCAGGAAAAAATCGACCTAGCCATGACGGATGCGGTGCTCGACATGCGGTTCGCTCACTATCTGGAAGACTTTGTGGACAACGAAGGATTCCTGCAGGCCACCAACCAAGCGGCCTTACAGGTGGAAAAGAAGAAGACCCTGAAACAAGCTAGGGAACAGATGAAAGGATAGACAGGAGGAACGGGCAGTTCATCTTGGGCAGGGAAAGAAAAGAAAAGAGAAGAGAAACAATTGGACGAAAGGAAAAAAACAGGAGAAGGAAAGAACCCCGGAACGGGCCGAGGCGTGGCGACCTGACCCAGCCCATGGGGGCAACCGGGCAGATGGGCCACCAAAGAAGATGCCCTAAAAGGAGTACCCTCACAAGAACATGAGGAATACTTCAGAAGCCCAGAAAGCTGCTGGCGTTCCGGCCAGAAGGTACACCACACCTACAAATGGTTTGCGCACACCACCCGGTGGGTCACTACTCTCCCGAAGGCCCCGTGGAAGGCCGAGGGAGCCTCATCCCAAATGGAGCCTGCAGCCACTTGGGAAAAATGGAAGCGCTCGGAAGAACCTGAAGAAGCCACCAAAGCCAAACAACAGAAGGTTTTGGCAGTAGAATATGTGGATACAGAGCAAACCAAGGCCCCCGTACATTGGGACGACAGCGAGGATTCGGATTTTTAAGAAGGAACAAGCCTACTACAGCACCTTACTTCCCTATAATTTGCGGTACAAACAGGAAAAAACGAGAAATAGAGGCACCCAGTCCTAAGAAGCCACGAAACGGACCTCAGCCGGTCATAACCATGGTTTTGGAATTAGGAAGAGTCGAATATCAGGTCCAGGTACTATTAGACACCGGCTGTTCAGTGCCTCTCCTGCATCAAAATACCGTTCTTATCTCACTTAAGAGGTTCCCCCTATAAACGCCACTATTATAGGTACTAGCGCGGACTAGCGCGGACTAGCGCGAGCTAGGGCGCTTAAGGACTAGCACAATATCAAATCGCGCTTGACTGAATTTTCGCCGATAAGGCGCCCAGCCCACAGAATCTACCCACTATGTACACATACACAGCAACACAGCACCCACAAATCTAACTAAAACCCATCTCTACACCAATGGAAGTCGTACTCAAGACCATCTTCATCCTCATCCTCATCATCCTCAGTGTCAGTAATTTGCGGGAAAGAAATGACATGACTGTGCTGAGGTTTCCCTGCCAGCCTAGCACTTCGCCGCGTTCCTACTGCTGGTGCTGCGTCGCGGCATGCAGCTGGTTCTGCGGTGTGGGGGGCAACCGGTGCTGCGGCTTGAGGTGCAGCTTGGGACGTGGCTATGACCGTAGTGGTGGGTGCTAGACGAACAGATGCTAGGTTCTTGCCACGGCCACGGCCATGACCCCAACTCACGCAGCCTGCCCTGCCATGGCCGGACACACCACATACCTTAGGTTTACCTCGAGTTGTATCCGATACGGAAGGCAGACCTTCAACATCGGACTCGTCATCCGATGATGACGAGTCCTCCGCCGTGTCGTCGCTGCTACTCGCTGTACCTTTGTCCTCAGTAGGTGCTCCTTGTGTCTTCCAGTCCTGCAGAGCAGTCATTAAATGGGGGGTCGGTAGCCCTTTGTTGGATTTCTCGCCATCAGATGACCCATTGATAGGTAGAGACACACCAATTCAACAGAAGCTTCGAATGATAATCTCCCTCTTCTCTTGACAGAACCTCTCCCAAGCCGCACCGACACATCTAGTCATCATAACCCTCATTTCTCCCACGGTGCTACTTCCCATGATGTTATCAGGATCAATATTGTTGTCTGCCCCTTCAAACTCATTGTCGATCTCTTCCTTCAGCATATCCTTAAATGGCCTGTTGAATGAGATATCGACCAGCTGAATGATACCAGTACAGCCAGCAGGAACCAATGACAAAGTGACATCATTCTTTTTCAGGAGTTTCTTTACTGGCTTGGTCCTATGTGAGCGGAGGAGATCCATGATGAGCAGAGAAGGCAGCCCACCGAGCTCCGGTAAAAGCTGTTTCAACAGCCAATGGAGAATGGTTGCGGTAGTTACATAGGCTTTGCTGTTAAATGAAACCACAACTCGAGTATCGTACCGTAAAGTCTCACGCTCTTTGGCTTGCATTTTACTTTCTTCTTTACCTCGGAAGATCATGAGCGGCAAGACACGAGCTATACCGTCGGCAAAGATGGTAAACTGCATCGTTGCCTGGCGCTTCCCCCATCCTGATTGCCGGCTCTTAGCCCACACAGTTTTATTCCCCTTCACCTCATAGGTCCTTCCCTCCAGATACTCCCAGGGTAGTGGCGTTTGATCCATGTTGATGATGTTTGAGGTGAGATATCGGCCAACAGCATAAACAGTGTCTTCACTACCATCTCGCAGTTGTGAATTCCGTCGGTTGAAACATAGATAATTGATGATCATCTCACAGTGCTGTGGTGGTGTTTCCTGAGCTTGGTTTGTGATGATGCAAAGTGTAATATCGTTGTGGTGAAGGAACCAAGAAAACCAGCCATCTGAAAAGCAGAATTCGATAGTTGAATAAGGATAGATCTCTCTAAATAACCGCTTCGAGGTGCGTTCAAACCACTTGCGACATACAATTCGCCCCAGGTTTCGCCGCTCCTCAAATGCGACACGTAGTTGTTTCTCAAGTTCCTTCCACCATGCGTTGCTACACCATATACGTACGGTTTGTTGATTCGCTTGAAGCAGCAATGCCTCATTCTGTGAAAACCTCGAGGATTAGTAATTTAGTGTAATAGCCTGCTAATCTTACTGCATACCATCTTCCATTTCAACACCTGGGTTTTTTGCTTGAGCCCGAACAGTACTCGAACCTCCTCACGTATAGGTTTCCGTTTCCCGCCATTCCCGTCATTCACCCACCCGTGTTCTGCCCAGAACAATACTCTGAGCTTAAACTCTACTGTCCTGCATTGCTTGGCTCTGGAAGGAGTGGCTGCCGGCAGAGGAACCCAGCGAGGGGCTACAGAGATTGGTTGTTTTCGAGGTCCTGGCCGTTGTTTGAATTTAACCGGTGAACGGTTGCTAGGGGTTCGAGGGGTATCAGCAGTTGGCTGTAAGGAAGCTTGCGAGAAAATCATCGTGAGGAGTTTGACTGGTTGCTCCGAGCTTGATGCTTGATCGTTGATGATTGATAGCCGCATTGTTCTTTTAAGCTGTAGAGATACCGCGTGGTTGGTGATACTACTGGCTGTATCCCCTATTCAGCAGAGCTGAGATACCTACTGGGTTGATCACCTGACGTCTGAAAAACGCTCGGTGCGCTAACCCTAAGCGCTCTAGTGCGCCACAACCTATAATAGTGGCGTTTATAGGGGGAACCTCTTAAGTGAGATAATACGGTACAGCAGAAAGACTGGAAATCCAACTACTCGAACATGAGGAACCTCTGGTCATAGAAAGCTACATGGGCCAACAAGTGGCTGAAGCAGGAAAATTCTTCACACCTCAGGTTAGAATAAAGCACCGAAAACATTACAGCTGAGAAATCTTCGAGATATCACCAATGGAGGAAGAAATCGACATATTCCTGCCGTTCTTGTGGATAGCGAAACACCCCCCTCAAGGAGATTGGGAAAACCAGGAAATCCAATTTAACAGCGCAAGATGTCTAGGGAAATGTACCAAGTATGAGACCTCGAACTTCTCGCTTACATGGGACGTTGCTGTGGCCATGTGCCCTCAAGCCAGAATAATTGGACATGTGGCTATGGTAAGTGACCCCCAGGAAACTATTCCAGAGGAATTCTGGGAATATCTGGACTTGATATCCAAGGTAGCCGCCGACGCCCTGCCAGAACACAAAAGCTACGACTGCCAGATCGAGCTAAGGAAAGGAGAAGTAGCCCCCTGGGGACCAATCTACCCCCTTTCGGAGGTCGAGCTCAAAACACTACGGAAATGGCTCAAGGAAATGTTAAAATCCGGGAAGATTCACCGCTCCATGTTGCCAGCTGGCTCACCCATCTTATTCGTTCCGAAACCAAATAGACGAGGTCTTCGACTCTGTACCGACTATCGTACCTTGAACCGAATCACCATTCCTAATCGATACCCACTTCCGCTAATGCAGGAACTACAGGACCGCATCCAGGGAGCGCAATTCTTTACCAAGATGGACCTGAGGAATGGGTTCAACCTAATCTGGGTACGAGAAGGTGACAAGTGGAAGACCAGGTTCCGAACACAATACGGACTGTACAAATTTCAGGTAATACCGTTCGGGCTAACCAACGCCCCTTCCACATTTCAAAACAAGATGAACCACATCTTCTCTGACATGCTCGACTTAGGGGTAATAGCATATATGGACGATATTCTGATATACGCCAAAACCTGGGCGGAGCATGACAAATTCGTCTGAGAAACCTTGAAACGACTATGAGAAAATGGCCTGGCGATTGCTGTGGACAAATGCGTATGGCGGGCCACAGAGGTGGAGTTTCTGGGTTATGTCCTGAGCCGAGAGGGAGTCAAGATGGCACAGAACAAGGTCAAGGCAGTGCTGAGCTGGAAATCCCCCAGATCACTGATGGAAGTACAAGCATTCCTAGGGTTCGCCAACTTTTATTGACGGTTTATTCGAGACTACATCTGGGTCGCAAAACCACTTATGCAGCTAACCAAAAAAATGGAACACTGGGCTTGGAATGATGAAGTGGAGGCCATCTTCGAAGAAATGAAGCAAAGGTTTACCATGGCACCTATACTGACCCACTTTGACACCAAAAATCCAGTGATCATTGAAACAGACACCTCTGACTTTGCTATTGGAGCGGTGCTCTCGCAACGAGACAACGAAGGAAGACTACACCCAGTAGCCTTCCACTCCAGAAAGTTCCAACTGGTGGAAATCAACTACGAAATACACGACTAAGAACTACTGGCAGTGGTCGATGCCTTTAAGCACTGGAGGCGCTACTGCGAAGGAGCAACTCACCAGATCCAAGTACTGTTGGATCACCAGAATCTGGAATACTATACAACGACAAAGGTGCTAAACTGGAGACAGGCAAGATGGGCACAAGAACTGGCAGGAATCGACGTCAGAATCTATTACCATTCCGGATCCCAGAACGGGAAGCCAGACGTATTGTCAAGGCGTTCAGAGTACCGTCCGAAAAAGGGGGGGGTAGAAAACCAGCCGATAATGATTTTGCAGGAAAAACACCTCATAGACCGACGAAACCAGGTTTTTGTCCCTTCATCGGCAAGACTCGCATCTATCCTGATGACTCAATGGAACTAGGAATTTCTGCGGAAAGTTAGGAAGACGGCACAGAAAGACCCGGTCTACCAACAGGCCCGGGAAGAGGAGGAACGAGAAGCCGCCCTCCCAGAGGAACAACGGACAAACCGAGAGGGTAGAAAAATAATGGAAATCCGGAACAAGCTGCTCTACCAAAAGGGTATGTTCTGGGTCCCGGAAGGGCTTGAGCGGGAAATCCTCTAATCACAATATGACACCAAGGTTGCCAGTCACATGGACCAGGATAAAACGATCGAACTCATCCAGCGAAACTTCTGGTGGCCAAAGATGAACGAACGTATAATCGACTTCGTTAGAAGCTGCCCAGAATGCCAGCAAAACAAAGCATCACGTCACCAACCGTATGGACTAAGCTCGCTATTGGAACTACCCTACGCACCCTGGCAGTCAATAGCAATGGATTTCATTACGGATCTGCCCCTGTCGGATGAATACGACCAGCTATGGCTGATCATTGACCGATTTACCAAAATAGTACACTTTATACCATTACAAGAAAAAACCGTGGCAGACCTAGCCAAAACCTTTGCCAGGGAAATATGGAAGTACCACAGACTTCCAGCGGACATTGTATCTGATTGGGACTCCCGGTTTACGTCGGAAACCTGGAAGGGATTCCTGGGATTACTCAGGATCTGTCCTCGTATGTCCACGGCATTCCATCCTCAGACTGATGGACAAACCGAGCGACTCAACCAGACAATCGAAGCCTACCTCCGAGCATTCATTAGCAGGGAGCAAAACAACTGGGCGTCCCTACTACCCATGGCAGAATTCAGCTACAATAACACGATCACGATGGGCAACGGAATAACACCCTTCTATGCGAATTATGGATTCCACCCAACAACCCTGGACCCGCCGAACCACCAGGAACCGCTCAACCCAGCTAGTACAGTGTACGGGCACTGGATGATGGTACACGAGGAATCCTGAAAAGGTCTCGATGCAGCCCAAGAACGAATGCGGCGGTATGCCGACACTGGGTGTAAGGAACCCTCCGCATACTGAGTAGGAGACCTGGTAATGCTCAGCGGCCGAAACATCAAAACACGCTGCCCCTCGAAGAAACTGGACCACAAGAATCATGGTCCCTTCCAAATCGAGAAAATCATCTCCCCGCTCGCCATTCACCTGACACTGCTACGAAAATGGAAAATCCAAAACGTCTTCCATTTCTCGCTGCTCAAACCCTACCGAACCAGTGAACACTGAGCACCTCCGGACCCGTCCAAAGTGCTGTGAGAAGCAGACGACATCGAACAAAGCAAGGAATATGACGTCGTAGAAGTTATATCCTCGGTCGAGCACGGCCGAGGGAATAGCAAACAAGTCCTATACCTGGTCAAATAGCTTGACTATCCGGAACGCAAAGACTGGACGGAAGAACCATTTGACAACTTGTCAGTAGACGGTCAGGAGAAACTCCGAGAGTTCCAGCGACGAAATCCGGACGCACCGAGGGACTACCGGCTCACTGAGGGCTAGACCAGTTCCACCAAGGAACTTGCAGTAGAAGGCTAAAGGGGTGGAGGACTTCCGTCACACACAGACTTCGACACCAAGACCCGCTCTACAGGCAACACGAGAAGCCGCCGACCGGGTGCCCGACAGGGACTCCAGAAATGGCGAACATTCAGAGTCAGGAAAACTGTTCAGAACAGACATATCGACCTCTCAGAGACCGACTCGGACCAGCGGAACCGGCGGGAAAGGTACACAAGCGGTGAAGCGAGTCCCCGACAGCGCGGTCACTGCTCTAACACACTAGTCTCCCCCTGGAAGGACGTGGGCATGGTCACTGTTGTGTATACCAGTTTCTAGCATGAAGGACACTATACCTCTCCCGATTCCCTGTACCATTCACGACCCCGGAACCCCACCGATTCGGCCAAGCCTTGATGCTGCACGGCGGCGAGTACGACTCAACATGAGATAACAGTACGAGTACGTATCGGCCTACTCCGAGGGCCCAGTCATTCCGACGAATTAAAGACTTGTCTGAGGAAAGACATTTTATCCAGTGACTGGGAGGGCTGTAGGGGTGGAGGACTACAGTCATGGTAACAACACAACAAGTTACCCCACAAAAGGAGAGAAACACACCTACGGGAAAGAGACGGGCTACTTAGAAAAACATCTTCAAGAAAAGCACTCGAGATGAGGCTTGGGCATGGGAAGGTAGTGTTACACATGGAAAATATCATGGGCCAGTACATACCTTGGGAAGGTGTGTACTGAGGGAGAAAAAAGGCGTACCGGTAGCTAGCTATCCATAAAGGACAGGTCTTAGAGAGTCTAGGTGGGAGATAAGACAGGGTTAAAGGTTAGGGCCAAGAACCGGACGTAAGGATTATCTCCGGAGAGAGGGGCCATGGCAAACCGGAGTGTGAGGTGAAAGAAGTTAGGACGAGACTCCCCTGGAGCTCGGTCGAGACTCTCCAGAGAGCTCGTTTGTCATAACAACCGAGCGCCAGACACTACCGGGCTGCAGGATCGAACTCAGTCCAGAACTGAGGGAATTCTGTGGTGCCAACCAACCCTTGGATCTCACCTTATCACAAGCACTGACCAGGACCAATAAGAGCCCAAGGTGAGCCCACGGCCCGGTGGGGGTCCCACCGTCCTCGGAGGAATAGTTAGCCCAAGTCACCAGATCTCATCCACCTCGCGCCTATTTATGCTGACTCCTATCGCCCCGAGAAGAGAGACATCAGCACAAACACCTTCACCAATACTACCACCGAACCCACACACAAGATCTAAGATTATTCCGTTGTGAATTATCTAAAGTAGCATGATTACCTTTGATTCTCCTATACTCCGGTTACGATACCACCCCAGTGTCACAATATGCCATCTGCATCGAAGAACCCCAAATCAATCCTTGGATGGAAGATACCATAAGAGATGCTCAAATGCCTTCATCAGCTATAGGGAAGTGGCTACTACACCAACTCACAGTGTGTAGTTACACATCTTGACAGCAACTCACACGTGAGTATGGTAATCGGCAAATCACAACATGTGGGTACAGCTCTCGATGGCAACTCACAGTATGTGGGTACAGCTCTCAACGGCAACTCACACATGAGTACAGCAATCTGCAACTGACAGGGTGTGGGTACAGCTCTCGACAGCAAGTCACATATGGGTACGACAATTGGCAACTCACAACATGAGTATGAGACCCAGCATCTCACATCCGCGATAAAACGATACGATATCGGCTGATGATAAAACCGCTCTGAACCCCCTGTGGGCACTTGGGATGTGTGGTGTAGAAGCATATCCCAAAATCTCAAAGAATGGATACAAAAATAAGCACCCATGCAAAAGCCTACATGATACTTGGATATGTTCATGACACCACCAAGATCTGGCAAATATGGGATCCTGATTTCGGCAAGGCTATCAATTAACAGACTTTTACTTCAATGAGAGCCAAACTGCCTATACATGCTGCATGATGTCCGACAATAGGCATAGCATCGATTGACTCTGACAGCCAGAAAAGGATCCAGTGATTACCCAAGTGATAGAAGTTCCACCCGAAGACACATCTATAAACCCATTGATGAGAATTGTTTCCATGGAATAAGTACCTGCACTAAATCCACACGAAAACACAATATCCCTTCTGGCAGGAATGGGGTCCTGGAAGAAGCACCTGTACTAGATCCACACAAAATCACAATATCCCTTCCAGCAGAAATAGGGTCAGTGGAAGAAGCATCTGTACTAGATCCACAAAGCATGCCTGATGGGACTCCAAACGCTTCACCTTCACAGTCTCGTATGCTGACCAGGAGCCAGTCAAGACAGGCTGCCAGGGCTGATACAACTCTAGCGGCTGAGGTAGTATCAACGGATGACGACCCACAATCATATAGAAAAGCCATAAATGGCCCTCTTCAGCACCAGTGGAAGGTTGCTGCACAACAGGAGTATGCATCTCTGTTAGAGAACCACACCTACACTCCGGTAGAGTATGTCCACAGCAAGTCTATCACCTGTCAATGGGTATAAAAGATGAAGACGAATCCTGATGGCACCCTGAGATTCAAAGCCAGCCTTGATATCAAAGGCTATGAACAGATGCAGGGTATCAACTTCGATGAAACATATTCTCCGGTCAGTAAGATGACTACCTTTCGCTATCTAATGAGTCGTGCCACTGCCCAGAAAGACTGGAAGCTGCAACAGCCTGACGTTTTCACTGTGTTCTTGAACCCAGCAATTAACAAGGAAGTATACATGTAGCATTCTGAAGGTATTGTGTAGCTCATTGCTGAGCCGCTCTCCTCCCCATCATCCCCCTCATCACCAGCTGACTCTCCTCACAAATCTACTCTCATTCCATGTGCCAAGACACATTCAGTGAGTAGGTCCGAAGAGCAGATCGTTGTGTTCACCCAGTCATAGGACTGCAACTCACACTGTGTGAGTACCACTGCTGGCAACTCCCAGCATGTGAGTATGACTGCCGGCAACTCACAGCATGTGAGTACGAATCCTGACAACTTACAGCATGTGAGTATGACTGCTGGCAACTCATGTGTGCGTACAATGCCCAGCAACTCACAGTGTGTAACTTTGGTGCCCAGCAACCCACAGTATGTGAGTACGATGACCGCACTGGATCCTCTGGCAATCTACATGAACAGCTCCCGGACACTCAACAAGACACTCTGCAACCTCAAGCAAGTACCTCTCCTATAGCACACTGTCACACCCCATCACTTGACTCCATCACATGACTATGCTGAGCCGTATAAGTGGAGAAGCACCAAAGATTACCAAGCGGCTTTGGGAAGCAGCGAGATCAGGAAGGTCAGGAATCAAAGAAGATACCTCGACCGGGCCCTGCCTCTTGGCCCGACCATAAGGTAGAGTTGCAATGAGAGTCACGTCTCATGCCAAGTACCCAGGAAAAGCTCCTATGTTGGAAAGTACCCAGGCTCCCCTATTGTTGAAAAAGTACTCAGGCCGTAACCATGTGGCAGGATCTATGCGGCAGGAGTCCGGGCGACTACAGTTACGGACCCTGGTAAACAGACCAAACGTGCAGGTACAAGCCCACGCTGGAAAAGGTACTCGGGGGTTTACCTATGCGGGAATGGTACTTGGGAGTGGGGAACATGCAAAGTTAGCCTGCAACCACTGGTTTAAGTATATAGGTAGATAGTCACAAAAGCTGAAGTCGGAGCAGAAGCAGTTTGGCAAGAGAACGTCGGGTAATGGTAACCTTGGCAGGTGATGGATCTGAGGCCAGCCTGTTAGATAGGCCCGATACACTACCAACTCTTGTAGCTGCTACATCACTCCAACGCTAAGGCACTCCTCTCTAGTGCCAGAAATGTGCCTCCTGAAATGGCCAATGACGGGCAAGTCTGAGAGAGTCTAGATGGGAGATAAGACCTGGAGTTAGGACCTTACAGCCAATACAAGCAGACATAAGAATAACTTTGGAGAGGGGCCAGCAGCAAACAAAGAGGAACTGACGGGTTCTGAAAGAACCACATTTGATTCCAATTAGAACCACAATAGGAAACTGCATAGTCTGAAAGACTAGCACTTGATGGAATACAGGGTCGCCGACTGTTAGCCTTCACCCTTATCGCTAGCACCAATCAGAACCAATCATATCCATGTGTGAATTCCTCTGCCCAGGAAAAAACACACGCCCACCAGTCACGGCCTAAAGTGAACAACATGCAGACAGATAGGTGAGAAGACCGAAAGTCACCTTCTCAATAAATGCCCGCCTACGCCGCTCTTATCAGAGGAGGTGTTGCAAACGTAGCTGACAAGGGTGGCACCTTGAGAAAGCTTACCGAATGCATGTGAAAGGTATCAAAGAGGGTGACTCCTTAAAGGTTCACAGGTGCACGATGACAACAGCCGGGCTTGGTATCCTGCGACCGGTGCACCGACAAAAAGCACGTGACTACTAGCCGAGCTACTTATACTGACCGATCGCACCGAGCTGGAAGGAAGATTCCCCAGCAAAAAAGCGTGGACAAATGAAACGGACCCCTTAATTCATTCTCGTGTGAATTATTGAATAACCTGATTGTTCTTCTCTTGTTTGATTCTACTATGCCTCCAGTGTATACACTGTCATACCCTGTTCCCAGATAGCCCCAGGTTTACCCACACTGCCATAAATGAGTTCCTCCTGTCGATTGACTGTATATCTGCACCTGCAGATGAGAATCTGTACCTCTGCGCTGGCATCTTTCTCCTCCTCTACCTCAATCACACCATGATCCTGTAACTGCGATCAGCTTGTGAGGTCACCAAGGATATCAAAACGGCAATCAAGAAGGAATACAAGATGGCAGATATCGGGAAAGCCAAGCAGTTCCTAGGCTTGGAAATATCCTGTTAGGACTCCGGTGCCATCACCTTCGGACAGACCAAATACATCCAAACTATCGTCAAACGCGTTGGGATGGAAAAGGCAAACCCCACTCCCACTCCTCTTACCGACAAAAGAACTCTTGAAAATGAGCTGCAAGGAGCACCAGACGTAGATGCTGAACACTACCAGAGTATCATCAACAGCTTGTTGTACGTAGCCACAGGGATCCGTCCTGACATAGCCTTTGCTGTATTAGCACTCAGCCTCTACAGTACCAGACCCTTCACATCACACATAACAGCCACCAAACGAGTCCTCCGATACCTCAAAGGAACTGCCGACCTCAATCTCGTGTTCCCTCATGTACCCATCACTCCATTATGGATATTCAGATTTATGGACGCTGACTTTGCAGGGGATATCAACAGGTGAAAGTTGCTGGGAGGCTATGTCTCACAAGTCTACAACGGACCAGTCTTGTGGAAATCCTACAAGTAGTCGATGGTACCACTCTCTACCATGGAAGCCTAATATGTGTCGTTCTCGGAAGTCACTCGAGAAGTCTAGTGGCTTGCCAAGCTTCACATGGACATTGTTGGGAAACTTGGATGTCCTCTCCCTATCTGTACTGATTCCAATGGCGCATTGAAGAAAATCCAGCCAGCTGGATATGGGAAGAGCAGGAACAAACACGTTGATGTGAAGTTCCACCACTACTGGGACCTTCACACCACTTGAGAGTTGGAATTCTCCTACATTTCCACCAATGACAACCTGGCAGACATCATGACGAAGGCGCTGGGACCTGATAAGCATAGGGGCTTTAAGGAGGACATTGGGCTACGGTGTTAGCAAGGTTGTTGTTCTGGGGCTTTGTCTGTTTACTTGTGTTGAGCTGGCACTCTTTTGTCCTCTAGCAAATCAGCTTTTTTCCCACGAGGTTTTGCAACTGCAGAGGTTTTAATGAGGCCAGCGGGGATTTGATTTTATGAGGTTGACCTTACTGTCTTGCTGCTCTTTGTTGCTTACTTGCTGCTGTGTCTTCGACGGTACGCAGAAGGAGGGGAAGTGTCCTGAGATGTGGCCTTGACGGTGATCACATACATTCTCGGAGATAAGACTGCTGGTATCGTTGCATTGTCTGGTGGCCTAGGCAGCGAGACTGATAGCGCCGCCACACCGGCCTCCACTGGAATAGCTGTCAGAATAATGGGCATGCGGAGATGATAGACTGGAGACGGCACATCCGGAGATGACAGCTGCCTGAGTCTCCGAGCACCGCCTAGGGAGACAGTCTCCGTCCTTTCCACTTGGCGAGTCCCTCAGAGCTGTTGTATATAGAGAGAATGTCCCGCCTTCAACTATGTATCAACCAACCAATTCACTATCTTCATCTCTATCGATCCCTATATTCCAACAATAGCCACGGTGACTGATATAATGGGGCGTCCCACTCCGGGATATTCGTTCTACAATGAATATACTGCATACCGATCTATACATATTGATACCATTGCGGTGTCAAATCGCGAATCGTCACCTATGAACTTGCTATTTTAATCTCGCCCTAATTAAGTAGATTCACGGTCAAAACCTTTACCTATCCTGCCATAACTACTGGCTTTACAATCGATGTGTTGATACTTGATTTTCGGGAAGCATTCCTACGCGCAGGCAATGTTTTAACATTGAGGGACTCAACTTTTGGCCGTAACAATGCGTCTCACGATCTATATAACTCATTTTACCAGAATACCATCAATGGGGGTAGCATTGCAATATTCGGTACAGGACATGATATGGATGATATGTGAATGCAAATACTGATAGGAAAGCTGATGGTGCCAGGCCAACATCGACGATCATGGCACCCTGCCACTGGCGCACCACCACCTACACCCCTTGTGCACCTCACCTCCTCTGTGGGCTCGCCAGTACCACCTGCACCTGACCACCAATTATGCTCTACCATCAACTCGCAGTCCGCTGGCGAGGATGTGTCGGCCACCAAGTAGGTTCTCCGTTCCCCTCTGAAATTCAGGCAGTGGCAAGGCCCTTGTGGAAATGGATTGTGGAAGCCCTACGATGGATTCTGTCATGTCGCAGTCTGGAGCAGCACCAGACGGGTTGTCAGTAATGGCACCAGAAGGTTATGTCACGGTGACTGCAAGCCCCAACATTTGGAAGGTGTCGGTCTAGAATGGCGCAGTGTTCGGTGGGACGATCGCGAGGTCAGTCTGCAACGACTGGAAAGCCTCGGCGGTATTCTGCACTACTGGCAAAGGGTTCTGTGTTCTGTTGCGTGGGTGAAGTGAGTGCGCATGTGAGTCCACATGTGAGTTATGCGAATACGAGTAACAGTAGGAGCATACGCATATACAGAAGGAGGCCTTTCTTCTGCGTGTTGTCTGTTTCTCTTCCTTCCTCATGCAACCGCTTGTGTTTCTCATTAGGCTTTCTATCCTCCGAATCAAGATCCTTCTTCACCTCTGTACATTCCGTTCAGAGCGTTCGCTCGTCTAGCATTTGGTCTGTTCCCTCACCCACAGGGTTAGCTCATCCAGTGTTCAGTTCATTTTTCAGTTCCCCACGTGCACTTGCTTAGCGTTCAGCCCATTTCCCAAATATCTGACTGCTGTTCGATCCTTCAGTGTGCGCACGTCTCCTCCGTCTCCAACGTCCGGTTGTCGAAGCACTCACCCGCTCGTGCTTGCCCTTTCCTTTGTACCACCTGTTCCCTTGTTTTATGTCCAAGATGTTTTTGCTGTTTTGCCGGGTTGCTACTTGGAGTCCCGCCAGGCCTGTGGTTAAACTGTCACTGTTACGAAACCGTCGAGACTACACCTTAAAACCTCACCGATCCTGCGATTGTTGTGGCTTACCTAACGGCTCTACCATTGGTTGAGGTGGGACGCCTCATAGCAACCTCCTTAGGACAATTCCCAGCGCGAGTGTCAGCTACTACTGTTGAATAAAGGAACGAACGGCCTCAGACTCCTCAACTGAAATCCCAAATCAGGTGCCGCCGAGGTTTCGCTGGAGTTGGCAGATGTATCGTAATGCATTGGATTGTAGAGCCCTTCCGGACAGCTTGACTGGGATGGTGGCGTTCTCATGGCGGGTGCAGGCACTGGCAATGGTGAGGGTGCGGTTGATATGGTGAGTAATATGCCTGTACTCATATATCTAAATTCCATCTATCCATAGCAATTCATTCGCGATGCCCAACTCTGTGCCAAACTGTATGCTGCTGGTTTCCTCTGCCCACCTGCCCCTAGTGTCGCCACGAACCACATCTCTCTTCCCATTTCTCGCTCACCAGCAGAACGACTGTTCCTGTTTTAGTTTAGCGAGTGTGGGCACCGGCGGTATTGTACGCCACTGTATTAATTCGACGGGCATTGTGTGCCTTTTCTCTTCCACCACTTCCAACTTGTTCGACAACCCAACATCCTACCTGTTACCCACCACCCATTACCCCCCCCAACCCACCATCACTCTCGTTGTACTCAGTTGCCAGAGAGTGTATCCTGGGTGGCTCCCGTCCTTGACTCGCTGGCCTCGATCTGCATCAGGAAAGGGAAAGGAGAAATCTACGCTATCACAATGCAGGTATATGAAAAAAAGGACGCTAGCAGGGAAGGGATGCTTGCTCTCACCATTGCCAGCAACTACGGAATCCCACCAGAGGTTGTATCGCACCTTCAAAGCATTCTTAGCCGACCCCGAACGATAGCTGATCGCCCCTATACTTTCCCCAAAGCCTGCGGAACAAAATTCCCACTACAGTATGACGAGTACCACCTCCTTCCCATGCACCACTTCTCCTCTTGGAATCGCTGGTCGCAGATTTGAAAGGGTGTATCTACCGGCACAGTATCGGTAAGTTCACCAGTGGTATCAAGAAATGGTACGTGGATTTCGAGGACTTCATGGTGAGGCTTCAGCGGTACATCATATCAGCACCTGGTCGGGACAACGATAGCTGGAAGGCCCTACTGGAAGTGCATTCCCTGATTTCTATGATTTTAGAAGAAGTTCTCACTACCAATTTCAGGCACCAAGAGCTGGCCAGCCTCATAGAGAATTTCATCACTGAAGTTCGTGTTATCCTGCAATCGAATGCTGTCTCTCAGTGGGTCGATGCGGTGAAGCGTAAGTGGACAGGTTGAGTTTGCGTTTTCCCATCTGACAGATTACAGTTGGAAAGGAGAACACCATCACCTTTCCTCTCAAGCGATATCTTGTTAAAGATTGCCCGATCACCATTTCTCTGAGAGTCTTCACACGAGCAGAGAGAGAGAGAGAGAGAGAAAGAGATTATGTTTGAACGAGATGATTTGATTGTTGACGAGTGATGAAATCGCCTGAGGTAGACGTAACGAGTATCTTATTCAATGCTATGAAGAAGTATATAAGAGTATAGAAGAAAGAGTGCAAAAGATGCTGCTATGGAAGAATGCCAAGCCGTTGTTACCAGGATCCCCTTGCCATTGTCATTACCATGGTGTTGCTCCCCACGGCGTTGCTGCCACCACCGTTGCTGCGGTGTCGCATGCATCGGCGAGCCACACCGGAGCAGTGAGAAGCAATTCCAACACACCCCCTCTTCTCGTGCTCCGTACCAAACAGAAATCCACCAAATCAAGAACAATCCCATTAAATCCTCGTCGACCTCATTAAAACCTCGGCAGTGAAAACCTTGTGGGAAAAACACTTGCTAGTAGGCAAAAGAGTGCCGACTCACACTTGCCGATAGGATGCAAGAACATGCTCAACAAAGAAACCTTCTATCCTGTTCCAATTCCTTATCACCCGCACCCCCTTTTCCTTTTCGAGATCGGCGTCATTCATCGTATTCGGGTTCTCCGTTGTTGGGGCCGGATGGAGTGAGACCGGTGAGTTGCAATAGTCATTCGTGTCGGGGAACCGCGACAGGTTTCGTCAGCAGATCGCCAGGATTAGACTCTGAGGTAACGTATTGGAACTTAACTGCGCCTTTCATCTGTTCGTCGTGAACATGGTGATATTTTACGTCAATGTGTTTTGACTTTTGCCGTATGACTCCGGAGGTAATCAATTTGATGGCGCCTTGGTTGTCACATCCGATCGGTACCGGTTCATCAACAATCTTTACTGCCATTCCTTCTGCTGCCTCCTTAATCATACGCCTGAGCCAGAGGCTTTCCCGGATGGCTTGCGAACAGGTGATATATTCGGCCTCAAGTGTTGAGAGTGCCACGATGCTCTGAGACTTGGCTTGCCAATGAATCAAGCCAGATATGACAAGCTCGTTGTTGACATTGACATTCCCGAGTCCAAATACGCATCCGTCGACAGATTTCTGAGTTGTGAGATTCCCTGCCCAGTCTGAATCGGTGTATCCAATAGTAGTAATAGGATTCGCGAGCTGTCGGTAATGAATTTGAAATCCGGCAGTAGTCTTCAGGTATCGGAGTAGTCTCTTTGCCGCCATTGCATTCATTTCGAGAGGTTGGACATTGTACCGGCTGAGGGCGGTTACGCTGAAGGCGATATCCGGTCTACTTCCGAGTGCCGCATACATGAGTGATCCAACCATTGAGAGATATTGTTATACCCGAGGGTAACAAGGGGAAAAAGATACAAGGAGAAAGGTAGCCGAACGGTAAGTCACGTGACTAGAATCCCTGATGAACGGCTCGGGGCCCCGGAAAGCAGTTCGGCAAGAACAGGTAGAACGGAGGGTAACCTCGACGGGTGATGGATCTTAGGCCAGCCCGCCGGGTAGACCCGACACACTGCCGACTCTTGTAGCCGCTGCATACGGGAACGAGACAAGGGTAGAACTAGCTTCCTGCAAGTTGCACGCCATAAGCGGGGCACCATGTCGCAAGACAGGTCTGGGAGAGTCTAGGCGGGAGATAAGACCCGGAGTTAGGACCTTACGGCCGAGACGAACGGACGAAAGAATAACTCCGGAGCGGGGCCAGCGGCAAAACTAGGAGGGACGGTGAACTCCGAAAGAGTTACGACCGATCCTGACTAGGACCTCGATACGAAACCCGCATAGTCCGAAAGACTAGCGCCGGGGGGAATACGAGGTCGCCGACTGTCAGCCTCCACCCTTATCGCTAGGACCGGCCAGGGCCAAACCTCACCCATGTGCGAAACTCTCTAAGAGGCGCACGTCTTAGAACTAGGACCTCCGGCGTAGCGACAGGAAGAAGGACCACGTGACCGGACGAACAGGCATATATACCGCACGGAAGCTCCACCAAGTTCCTCTCGATTCCCCCATCCTCGGATAACACACACTCACGAAACACCCCGACACGATGAACCTAAGATTATTCCGCTGTGAATAAAGAAATCGAACCTGACTCTACAATATCTTTACCTCCACCTCCGTACTCGCGTACCCAGGTGTCACACTATAATCTTGGTTCACAAGTCACCTTCGAATTACACATACGACCCTTATGCCCTCGTTCGAGCAAGACCACTTCTTTCTTCTCGAACTAGCAAACATCTTCGAACCTCTCTCCACCCAGCACTTCGATCAAAGCTACCAATCGATCGAAGCCCTGCTCTA
>Ga0307516_10002045_pt1 | contig 27493 bp, 22 predicted proteins | sample 19_EM_MG_FD_203310 | JGI IMG/M metagenome (GOLD analysis project Ga0307516, IMG submission 203310) | Populus trichocarpa ectomycorrhiza microbial communities from riparian zone in the Pacific Northwest, United States - 19_EM | ecosystem: Host-associated > Plants > Roots > Unclassified | place...
CCTTGCTGGTCTTGGCCTTGCTGGTCTTGGCCTTGCTGGTCTTGGCCTTGCTGGTCTTGGCCTTGCTGGTCTTGGCCTTGCTGGCCTTGGCCTTGCTGGTCTTGGCCTTGCTGGCCTTGGCCTTGCTGGTCTTGGAGGCGCTGGGGGCCTGCCTGCGTGGTTTCTTGTTCGGTGTTTCGTCCTTGGGCTCCGACACCGGCCAGCGCGGAACATCGTCCTTGAACCACGTCGCGGTGCCGGAAAGTACTTTCGCTTCGGCCGCAACACGCTGCTCGTCGGGCATGGCCTCGAAGAAATCAGCACAAGCGTGGCGAAGCAGCTCGCCGTAGGTCATCCCTTCGTTGGGAAGCGCGACCGGCTTTGGTGCGAACTCCACATAGGGGGGCATGTCGGTTTCAAAGTGTGGCTGCGGGATGAACATGGTGGCGAACCGGGGACGAGTCTTCAGGCACCAGCTGCGCCACGTGAACTCGCAGTGCAGCTCGCGGATCTGCCACGGTGTCAGCAGTGCGCCATCGGTCGCGAGCTTCAGCGCCCGGGGAAAATGCATCTGAACGATCGAGGCGTCGTTGAGAACGGCGAAGCACACGATCTCGCCGACGCAAATCATCACAGTGCGCCCGAAGTAGTTGACTGCGTAGTCGAAGCGCGACGAGGCTGCTTTGGCGTCTGCGGGGACGATCAACATTGAGCCGATACGCCGGGTGTCGAACTCGATCCCCGTGTAGTGCGAGCGGGCGATGCAGTGGACGTGATGCAGGGCTTCCCAGTCGTAGAAGTCGCCAATCTTCGCGTCGATGTTCTTTCGGCGGTCGCGCTCCCATGCAAGGCGGGCATCGCGCAGATGAGTCTTCAGGAACATCAGCGCGAGCCAACGGAAGATCACGGTCGGCCCGTTGGCCACTAGATGTTGACGCAGCGCTTTGTAGCCAGCCTTGAACAACGGCGAGAGAACGTTCTCAAAGGTGTCGCTGAGACCGCTGTTGCACGTAACGCAACACGGGATCGTGTAGCCTCCATACTTATTGTGGAACAGGGTCTGATTCGGCAACCGAATCTTGCCGGCGCGCTGGCTCGTGAAGTCCAGAATCCACTGCGGGATGATGTGCTCGTCATTGAATGCAGCCTGGTCTGGCGACACGCCGCAGATGAAACAGCGCCCTCCCAGGCAGATGTCCTTGACGAACGCTTCCTTCCCGAACACGAGGACCTTCCCCGAGGTATCGCGCATTGACCCGCTTGGATCAGTCGTGACGACCACCTTGCCGCCGGCATCACGGATCGTTCCAGTCTCGTGCTCCACGACGAACATCGATGGCCGCATCGCCAGCCACTATAGCACTGGCAGTGACACACCTTCCGAGCTAGGCGGCGTGCAAGTCCTTGACTTACACAGGTAGAGGGCAGCAATCGCGTTCCTCACCTGTTGGGGGCGCCGTGCTGGTCCGTCGGCGAGCACCGAGCCGGCGATCGACGGCGCTTCCTCTTTTCTCTGAGGCCGCCTTTGCCCACCGCGAGGGCTATCTCGCGGTACTTGGCGGTTGGCGGTTGGGTAGGTGCCAGGCATCGAAGACGGGTCAGCGGCAGCGGCGCGAAAATTTACGGTAGCGACCCCGGGTGCCCGTCGGTGTCCATCAACTGCAACCATCGGCGATTCGCGTGCGTCGGATCGCGCAAGGCGAGCTCGACCATCGCATCGCCGTCATCGTACCGCCGCGATCGCGCCGTCGACCAGCTACTCGAGGCTCGAGGCCAGCGCCGAGCTGGCGACCACGGAGCTCAAGCTCGGAGCTCGAGCTCGGGACCGGCGCTCGCCGGCGCCGACCTGTCGCGGCGCGCGGCCACCGCGAGCTCGCCACGGCGGGAGGTCGGCCGCCTGTCCATCGGGCGCAGCCAGTTTCCGGACACATTCACCGATGGCGTCGGCACGATCTCCAAGCCCGTCGGCTGGTAGCTTCGGGGCGTCCCGGTCTCACACCGACTGCAGATGCTCGGCTGCCAGCACTTCGGCAACCGCTTCATCCCAGCCCGTGTCCGAGTCCTGATGCGGCCTGAAGCGCTCGCAGAAGCCGGGGAAGTCGCCGGACTCGATCATCGCGAGCCGTTGGGTGCGGTTGGGGTACCACCGTCCAGCTCGGCGCGGATGGTGGGGAGCTGCAGGTTCCGTAGTCGTCGCGGGGGTGGCTGTCAGCTAGCATCCTTCACATGTCAGCTGCGACCGAGTCGACCGAGCCGAGCCGAAAGCGCGTCTGGATTCTGGGGGCTGGGTTCAGTCGCTCTCTGGGTGGACCCCTCATGCCGGACCTGCTTTCACTCGCCGCACGTCGGGAGATACTCGACGCGTACGCCGATCACATTTCGCGCGACGAGACGGACCTGATTTTCTGGCTGTTTCAGTTCGGAGTGGGATTTCCAGACGGCCCCCTCGACCAGGACCACAGCCCCCCGCGCGGAGAGCGTCGCTGGCAGGATGCGGAGCAGTTCCTCGAGACTTTGGACAACGCTCGCTCCGATTCGGCGAGAGCGGCGTCGGTTCGACTCGTGCACACGGCTCTCAAGAACAGCGTGCCGATGCAATCGATCGTGCCGATGAGAAGCAAATACCCCCTGGCCTTCGCCGCCGCCCTGCCGGCGGCAGATGCGCTAGCTGCCATGGCCAGACGAACGGTTGCCGCGTCGTGCTGCACATTCTTGGAGGGAGTCACGCGCGAAAGCGCACGGAACAAGGAGCGATGGCTTCCCTACCTACAGTGGTTGGGGTCGCTGCGCGAGCACGACTCGATCCTCACGTTCAACTACGACCGAGTCGTCGAACTATTGTCGCCCACGGTGCGCTTCGGGGCCGCAGGCTCGAGCCGGTGGGGGGTTCACGTTCGCGGGGTGAAGGACACGCTTCGAGAACGCGACCTCGTGGACAAGTCGAGAGCGCAGACGATCCCTACGCTCTACAAGCTCCACGGAAGCGTCAACTGGAAGATCGCGAGCGGCGAAATCGACCCGCCGGCCGAATGGACGCCGACACTGTTGGAACGCGATGCTGAGCTTGCTATCGCCACACCCGGCGACAGCAAGATGCAAATGGCCGGCGAGATTTTTCGCAACCTATGGGATGAATCCGCACGGGCACTGCGAGAAGCTGACGACGTGTTCATCATCGGCTTCCGATTTCCTCCCTCCGATGCGTTTCCTCGGGACCGGCTACTTACCGCCCTGAGCGAGAACAAACGAGATAGCCTCAACGTGCATGTCATCCTCGGCCCGGATCAGAATGCAGATCTCCGACGTGTGTTGGCGCTACTGCATATGACAGTGCTCGAGAAGCCCCAGTTTGATGAGCTCGATAACTACGAGAGCCGCGCGCTGATCTCGCACTCGATGTGGGCGGAGGATTTTCTTGGCGCTTGGGCTCGTCGCGAGGCGGTTCGGCGCGGGACCGAGGTTCCGACCGCTAGTGATTGAAGACGCGCCGGCCGAACTTGCCGCGGCGATCCTCGTCGAGCCGCGCGCGTGCTCGGCCCGCATCGGTCTCCAGCAACGCGCCGGCAATCCCGGCGCCGAGGCTCGCCGGCGCGTACCTTCCGCGCCTCGGAGCTCGGGGCCCAGGAGCAACGGCGCGGGAGTTTGCTCGATCAGGAACCCGTGCGCCTTCGGTTACTCCGCACCGCCAACGCTACCCGGCGCCGACAGCCCCTTCAGGCCGAGCTGACCCGGCTCCGTGCCCGTGGTCGACAGCGCCGCCGCACTGACCTCGATGGCACCCGCCTCGCGCAACCGGCTGCGCGTGATGTCGCAGGCCTCCTGACAGAGATCGTTGCCAAGGAACGTCCGGTACCGGCTCACAGCGGCCACGCCGACAGAACCCGAGCCCATGAACGGATCGATCACTAGCTGGCCCGGGTCGGTACTCTGCTCGATCAGCACCTCGCTCACCGCGGGCGGCTTTTCCGCCGGATAGCCACTCGAGACCCGCGACACCTCGATGATGTCGGCGATGCCGAGATCGGCGAGCTTGCGCTTGCCCTTCTCGAAGAACAGGATGCATTCGTAGCGGGCGCGGTAATGGTAGCCCATGCCGATTTTGCGCTTGTCCCAGATCAGCGGCTTCCAGAACTTGAAGCCGGCGAGCTCTGCGAGCGGCTTGGCGACGAACATCGTCTCGGGGTCGCAGAACAGATAGAAGTGCGTGTTGTGCCGCAGCACGCGGTAGACCTCGGCGAACAGCTCGGGAAACCGCGCGTTGGGAAAGATCGAGAACCAGTCGTTGCTCGACGACTTGCTGTGCTTGAGCCGCGTGGTGGTCCCGATCGCGCGGTACTTCTCAAGCGACTCGTACGGCGGATCCGTGACGACCAGATCGACCGACTCGGAGGGCAAGGTGCGCAACCACGCGACCGCGTCGCTCTGCGCGAGGTGGAACTTCGGTACGACAGCTGGCCCGCCCATGCGCGTATGCTCGCACGGCGGCCTGACAGCGGCCGTCGACAGCGTCGATTCTGGCCGCGCTGGTTCTTGTGGGGTGCCCCGCGGTCCGGTCGCCCTGATCGATCGGCTCGATGCTGGCGAGCCGCCACGCTCTCCAGAGGAGAGCGCAGCACGCGTACCGTACGAGCACCTGTTCGCCCGGATGCTTCGCGTCGACGATCAACCTTGGCTGCGTACACCGCCTCTTTTTGAGTAGCCCGCCGGCGATCGCCGCGCCCGGCCGAGCTCGTGCACCAGGTCGGCGGCAAGCAGCGCCGCGCCGGCGATCGCCGAGCTCGAGGTCCTGACCTTTGCCTGGGACGCAGGCGAGCTCGGCGCGCAGTCGGGCGCGGGGGGCGAGCTCGAGGTCTTTGCCCTGCTCGATAGGTCTACCGTGGTCTACCGTATACGGTCAGCCCTCTTATACTTCGGCAGGTAGCCGCCCCGGACCGTGATATCGAGCTGAGGGTCACACACGTATCCGTCGCTCAGCTTCGCCACTGCACCGCCTATGAGCCGGGCAGCCAAGATTTCCTCGTCGTCTTGGCAGCAGAAAGTGATGCACGTGTCCGACTCGCGCAGCACGGTGAGATATTCGTCATCGGCGTCAATGGCGTCGCCGTCCTCTCTGCAGATTTCTCGGTAGTCCTCCTCATCCTTCGAGGTAATGGGCGAGCTCATCACCTCGAAGCCCGTGCTACCGAGCGGCACGTAGCCACTAGCAACACGCAGATCGAACGATGGAGGGAGCGCCAGACGGGGCGAGCGTGCAGAGACCTCCTCGGCCAGTCGGTTGAGTTCAGGGAAACGGCTACTGTGCATGTACACGATGACGTCATAGGACATCGACGGGACCCCTTTGCGACAGTCGGGCTAGCTCGTCCGGTCACCGACGTCGGGACCCGGCGAGGTCGATCACGTCCGCATCGGCCAGCTCCGCCGATGCATGCTCGCCACGGCGAGCGAGCTCGGCTCGTGTCGCCGCGGCATCGACGCGCAGCGGATGGGCGGCGATGACATCCAGTTCGAGGTGACGTCGCCAGAGCGCCCGGGCGCGGTCCTCGTCGGCGTCGGCCGCCAGCACGGAGAACGGCGCCCAGGTGGCCGGCTGACGTGGCACCCACCGCGGCGACCGCCAGCCGCAATCGCAGCCCGCGGCGATGCACGCGATCCGCCGATCGCCGTCGTCGCGCGGGTACGCGAGCTCTCGATAGAAGCGCGGCATCGAGCGCACAGCCGTCGCGCACCGCGTAGCCGATCACGCCGCCTTCGTGCGCGCCGTGTTCCTCGTGCTGCCAGCCCATGCTCTGTAGCTTCGCACGGGGTCTCGAGGTCGACTAGCGGCTCGCGCAGCGTGGGTCGTACGACCCACGCTGGCGATCACCCTCAGCTCGGAGATCGCGACGGGGGCGAGAGATCAGGCTGCCATCAACACGCTCAGCCCCTGACGCGCTCACGACTTCGGCTCACGGCCGACGGTGGTTGTCGCGTCGCTGTTCAGCTGTGCGGCTGCGGTGACGAGTTCCATCCGCATGTCGTCGAGCGCGTTGCGTGTCGCGTGCCCGGCGAGCAGCTTGTGGGCGCGCTTCATCACGTCGAGCAACTGGCTGGACGCGGTGTCCAAGCGTTGGCGGGCTGCCTCCATCTCTGGGTTGTTCGCTGGATCATGCTCAACGAGCCGACGATGCGCGGAACGGCCCGTCAGCCAGAGATTGACGGCGCTGCGCGCGACGTGCGCCACGGGGTCGAGGTCGCCCATGTCGAGAAGCGTTGTCAGATGGCTGCATCGCGTATCGACCCCTGTCATGGCGCGGTCAAACGCGATGCTCGGCGCCGCACGGCCCGGTGTCGTCGGCTTTGGTTCAAAGTCGCTCATGGACTCCCTGCCCTTGCGTCCGGCTTGGTCTCCTTGCTGGCCGTCCGCCTCCCCCGTCCGCCGCGACCGCGACGACCACGACGCTCACGACCAGGTCGGGTCGGAGCCCGGCGCTTCGCACGCGCTATAGCAACCGCCGCACGCGCGAGCTCGGCGCGCAGGCACCCACAGGACTGCGTGCGGCCCGCGCACAACGAGGCGGCCAGCACGATCGGCTCGGCGCCACAGGCGCAGCGACAGATCCACAGCGGTCGGCGCGGCGTGCGGCCGGTGCTGCCGGCGCGTGCGATCACCTGAAGCCGTCCGAACACCCGGCCGACCAAGTCGCTCGCCTTCACCGAAGGTCCCCGGCCGAGCGGCGAGCGCGCCGCTGGGCTCGCCCAGTCATCTGGGCGCCGACGAGCTCTGCGCTGCGAAGGTCGGTCGCGCGCCGCCGACGGCGATCGATCCATCGCGCGAGCGACACCGTGGTCGTCACGCCATGAGCTCGCGGTCGCGCCGCGCCGCGTCGCTTGGCGGGTCTACGTCAAGCACAACGGCCGAGACATTGTCCGTCGCTTCGCCGCTTTTCAGCGCCCGCTTGATCAGCGTTTGCGCAATCTCTTTCGGTGCCTCGCCGGAACCGAGAACGCGTTGGATCGCCTCCGGCGGCACGCAGCCGTACAGCCCGTCCGAGCAGAGTAGCACGCGATCACCTGCCTGGAGTGTCATCTCGAGCATCTCGGCTTGCACACCGTTCTCGTCTCCTAGATTGCGCGTGAGGATGTTTTTGAGGAACGACCGCTCAGCGCTGTCAGGGCTCAGCTCGCCATCGTCGATGAACCTCTGGGCGATGGTGTGGTCACGCGTGAGCACCTGGAACCGGCCTTCGCGCAACAGGTACGCGCGACTGTCGCCGACGTGGCCGACGATGACGCAGGTCGCATCGGTGACCAGGCAAGCGACAACCGTGGTGCCCATCCCGCTGCACTCCGGGCGCTGCTTGCCGGCGAGGTACACGGCCGCCGCCGCCCGATCGATGGCGAACTCGAGGAGCTCACGAGGCGTAAACCGCTCGCTGGTGGAGTGCTTGCGTATGAATTCGACGAGCGCCTCGCTCGCGAGCCGGGCCGCGGTCTCGCCGGCTGCCGCGCCACCCATTCCATCGAGGACGGCATACAGGCCGAGCTCCGGCTCGAGAATGAGCACGTCCTGGTTGCTCGGCCGGCCACCGCGATGGGTTTCGCCAGCCCCTGAGACGTGCGTTGTCTCCATCTTCAGCAACATGTCTCCATCTTCAGCAACATCGAATCCTCCGAGCCAGCGGCGGCTGCGGGCTCGCTGGCGAAGCTTGGTGCTGCGTTCGCGGCGACGGCTGCGGGCCGGGCAGCTGCGGGGCCCGACGTCGCCACTCGCTCATGGGCTTGTACGGGGACTGCGGACCGCCCGTCGTCGTCGCGCTCGCCGTCGTCGCCGCTCCCACCGGGACCTGAAGGCTCGACTCCGGTGTATCTCTCCCGTCTACCGACCCATCGCTCCAGGGAGACCCGCGCCATGCCCAGGCGCCTTGCCGCGAGTGTCAGGTCGCCAGTCATCTTGAGGGCAACGGCGCGCAGGGTGGCTTTTTCAATACCAGCGAGCGTGAGTTCGCCTCCAAAGGACGCATGCTCGAGAATCCATTCGACGTCCTGTGATTCCAGGCACTCCTCAGGGGCGCGCAGAGCGTGCATCGCGTCCTCGATGTACTCGCTCACTACGCGAGGTACGTCGGAGCGGCGCGACTCCAGCAACGGGATGTCGATCTGCGTCGCGTTGGGTAGCCGTGTTCCGCGATCGCAGATCATCAATTGTGTGGGGTGCTCGGGTTCGCGAAATGCATGCAAGATCTCGCCGAAATCTGGGGGTAGTCGCCGCGCGCGAACACACAGGGTGCCTCCGGCCGCGTTCCGAAGCGCCGCCACGGCCGACGCGTAGTTGGCAGGACTTCGGACGGTGGCGACGGTATCCCTGCGCCGCGGATCGCTGACGATGAAGGGAACTCGATCGCCGACCGAATAGCGATGGATGGCGTAGGCAAGGGGGACGAGATCGCCGCTGCCCGTCAGCGTCAGCTGAGTACGCCCGGTGCTGGCGAGGCGAATCGCACGTAGCGCGTGATCCACCGCGGCGATCCGACTATCACTCCACCCAAGGAGGCGAGCGCAGAAATTGCGCAGGGCGATGCAGCGTGGGCTTTCGGCGAGGAACGTCCTGCCCGCGATCGTGACCTCGGTGCCGGGTAATAGACTCACCTCGCGCGTGGGCCTACCCTCCTGCTTTAGATTCGAGAGGCCGGTCTGGTCCTTGACCCGCCATGTCTGACCTTCGTAGACGATCTCGATTCGGTTCGCCGCGGCGATGTCGCCACCACGAGCGAGCTGTAGTGCGGCGGTGTCCGTGCTCGGAAGCTCTCTCGCATTTTGTGGTGCGCGCAACGTGAATATCTTGCCTGTGCCCCATTCTCGAAGCCCGATGACCTTATCGCTCAGTGATTCAGTGCCCCATGCAGGCAACGAAACTGGCTCGACACGTGCATCGCGTTCATCGCGGATGTTCTCGGAGAATGCAGCCTCGATGAGTGAAGGCTCCAAGGTCAGGGAGTCGCCTATTGCGATCGTGTGGGTATTCTGTTTGGTCAGCGACGTGTTCATCGTCCTCTCCCGTTGTCACCTGGTGATTGCCCCTCGACGGGACGTGGTTCGATCACTCCATGTCGAGTGGTCTGAAGACACCCTGCGCATCGAGCACGGTCCCCCATACCTTGTGTGACGCCTGATGCTGCGATGTGCCGAAGTTCAAGCTCCCACCGAGCGCTGGGTCGTAGTCGCGAAGCCGCTCGAGGGTATCAACGAGTCGCTCGGTATCAAGATCGCGCCCAGCTCTCCGGATACTCTCGATGAGCAGCTGGCCGACTACGAATCCCTCCAAGGAGACGAAATCGGGCTCTTGATCCGGATGGTACCGCGCGAGTGACTCTCGATATCGCAGCACGCCAGTCGCGTTCGATTCAAAGTGCGGGACGACCTGGGTCACGATGACCCCCGTCCCGTAGCCAGGACCCCGCTCGGCCAGTTCCTCGGCCAGCGCGTTGCTGCCAACGAAGGACACGTTGAGAAACGTCGCGTCGATCCTGCGGTCGCGAATCTTCTGGATGAACTTCGCCGCTGCCTTGTAGGTGCTGACCATAATGATGGCCTTCACTGGGTGTTTGGCTCGATCGTAGCTCCCGACGCGCACTGTAGCATCGTGATACTCGCCCACTTTGGCGACCGCATCGTCGACGTCGAGGCTATTGCGTTCGTAGCCGACGCGGAACAGCTCATCGCTATGCCCACGCTTGCGCAGTGTCTTGGCGGCTCCATCGAACCCGGCGTCGCCGTAACTGTCGTTCTGTGCGAACACGACGATGCTGTGATCGGGAACCTTCTTCACATCGACGAGGTAGCCGACCATCTTCGCCGTCTCCTCCTCGTAGCTCGCGCGATAGTTGAACACGTAGCGGTCAGGCGGGTCGCGCCGCAGTAGACTGCTGCCAGTGACGGCACCGAAGAACAGCACTTTCTGCGACAACACGTACGGGAGCGCCTCCTTCGCCGTCGGCGTGCCGATGTTTCCCACGAGCGCGAACACCTTGCGCTCCTGAATCAGCTGCTGCACGTTGACGAGAGCACGCTTCGCGTCGTACCCATCGTCAAGGGCAAGCAGCTTGACGTGCCTGCCCTCGACTCCGCCGGCATCGTTGGCAATAGCAAACGCGGTTTCCAGCCCGAGCTTCATCCGAATCCCAAGTTCGCGCGATTCGCCCGAGAACGCGCCACTCATTCCCAGCATGATGGTATCGGGAGTCACGCCCCTGGAGGTGGCTCCACCAGCGGCCGGCGCGATGAACGGCGCAGACACCGCCGAGGGAGGCTCCCCCGTCTGGGGTGGTCGCGTAGCGGTATCTCGCTGGCGGGCCATCACGACGAGCGAAGCAATCACCGCTGCGGAAACGAGTCCGCCGATGAACATGCTTAGGTGTTTCACCGTTCTTGGCTCCGCCTTTCGGGTATGGGCTGCTGGTGGGCTTGCAGACCTGTGGGCCGCGCTCGTGCCGGTGTGCCCCTCGAACTCGTAGCTGCTGCCGCCGGTTCGTAACGTGGGAAGCTGCGGCAGGCTCGACGCGTGCGGACGGCTACCCTTGATCTGGGTCTCGATAGTCTGCCTGATCTGGGCGCGCTCGTCCCGAAACAGCTCGCTGACCGCAGCGCCGAGCTCCCGCCCGCGGTTCGGCGTCATGTACTGCGCCAAGTATGCATCGAGCTCGACGCGCATCGCCTCTGCCGTCTCGTAGCGGTCGACCGGATGGTGCGCCATGGCTCTCATGCAGATCGTGCGAAGCGCGCCTGGCACGTCGCCCGTGAGCTGCGGCGCTTCGCCCGCCGCAACACTGCGCAGGATCTCCAACTCGGAGCGTCCGTTCCAGATCGACTTTTTGCTCAGTATCTCCCATAGCATGACGCCTACGGAGTAGATGTCAGCGCGGCGATCCACGGCATCACCCTTGACGTGTTCAGGCGCGACATAGCGCGCCTTGCCTTTCAATACCCCCACCTTGGTCTGGACATCCGATTCTCGCAACTTGGCGATGCCAAAGTCTACGAGCTTGACCTGGCCGTCATACGTGACGAACACATTGCTTGGTGTGACGTCGCGATGCACGAGCTGCATCGGTGTATTGTCGTAATCGGTGAGCTCATGAGCGTAGTGTAGGCCGCCCAAAACATCGATGAGAATCTGGAGATGCATCGTGAGCGGGATGAGCTTGCTCGCATTCGGTGCGCGACGAACGCGCACGTACGACTGCCCTTCCAGGTACTCCATCGCGATGTAGTAACGGCCGAGTTCCTCTCCCATGTCGTAGGTCTGGACGACGTTGGCGTGATTGAGCTGTGCTGCCAGTCGAGCCTCCGCCAAGAACATCCGGATGCACTGGTCGTCGTCTGCGAGGGCGCGGTGGAGTAGCTTGATGACGACCAGCTTCTGAAATCCGCCGATGTCGCCCTGCGCCAGCGTGAGGAATACCTCTGACATCCCGCCCCGGCCGATCTCCGCGATTAAACGATATTTCCCAAATACATCGGAACGTGTGGCCCCGGGTGACGTCCCCTGTAAACCTGCGCTGGTCATTCTCTGGTCGTTCATGTGTCCTCCTCCTGGGGTGATTGCGGCAGCGAGCTAGTGTGCCGACCGAGGCCGCGGCCGTGGCGTGAGTGCCTCGGCGGCCGTCATGGCCTGCTCGGTGGCCGCGACGAGTGGCGTGAGGTGCGCGACGCGGTTCTCGAAGAACGCGATCTCCGCGGTGAGCGTCGCGAGACGGACCACGCCATGGCCCATCCGCGTTTGCTGGCGCTGCGCGATCAAGTCGTCGAGGCGGGATAGCTCGCGATACGCCTTCCAGAGGGCCGAGCCGGGCTCCAGGGGGACTTGTTGTGGGCGCACGATCGCCTCGAGCCGCGTCGCGAGCTGGCGGAGTCGGTCAAGCGCGTCGTTGTAGCGCGCGCAGCGGTCGATGAGCCCGCCGCCGATGAGTAGCTCGGCGTCGGGCGTGTCGCGGCCGACACGCAGGGTCGCCGGGCGGATCGTGTCTCTGGGGCCGCGCGTATAGCTCAGCTCGACACCGCGAAGCCATCCAGTCTCGTCCACAACGACTCGGACGCGGAGCCGCCGTGTGAGCTTGCGGGCGCGTTCCAACTGGAGCGCTCGGTGGCCGGTCTTGTTCGTGGCGATGTGGTCGGCACCCTTCGGCTCGTGCTCAAGTAGGTCCGGCGCCGATCCGTCGGCAATCGGGCGACGCTCGGGGCCGGTCATACGACGCTCGGGGCCGGTCATACGACCACCTCGCGGACCGCGGTGCGCCGGGAAAGCTTCACAGGTCGCTCAGGCGGCACGACGCACGTGGGCTCAGGATCGGGGACGACAGCCGGTGCGGGCTCGGCGGCGGGCATGGCGTGGCCGTACTCAGCGGCGGCGATCATGTGCGCGGGCTCGAGCGGCGTCGTGTGGCCTTGCTCGGGCGCCATCGTGTGCGCGTGCTCGGGCGCCATCGTGTGCGCGTGCTCGGGCGCCATCACTGGGGCGGACTTGGGCTGCGTCCCTACAGGGGTGCCATGCGCGGCGACCGCGGTATACGTTCGGCCGTGGCTCCCGGTCTCGCGGCTCGGCCACTCGGCCTCTACGGTGTGGATGAGCGCGTTCGCAACGAGCCGGCGAAGCAAGCGCCGAATCTTCGAGGCGTCGAGGGAAAGATGCAGGGCCAATTGCCTGGCGCTCGACCCCGGATGCTCCCGGAGGTAAGCGACGACCCGATCCATCTCCGCGGCGGTCGCGGCGCGGCGCTCGGCGGCGCCTGGCGGTGCCGCGCCCCGAGAGGCGTTCCTGCCGTGGCGGTGGTTCGAGACGAAGGCCAACCGGACCGCTTCGAGCGCCGCGCGGTGGGCCAGTCTGGTGATGGTGTCGAGGAAGACCTCGAGCGCCTGAGTCACTTCCTGTTCAGACGAATGCATCATGCGGGCTACTCGCTGAGTGGTGAGGGCAGACCTGCCCGGATGCGGGTGAGGAGCGAGCGGTCGTCCTGGGCCAGCCGAGACTCCTGGTTCCATCGCAGTGAGAAAGCCAGCGCGGCGTGGCGTTCGGCTTCGGAGGGATTCTTGCCTTGCTGAAGCAGCACATCGGCCAAGCTGTGGTGGAGCGCGGCGCGCAGATAGGGTGCATCGGTGGCGGACACCATCACGATCGCGCGGCGAAACCGGGCCTCGGCCTGGGCGAAGTCCCCGCCACGGAGTGCATGAAACCCGATCTCCGCGAGTGCGCGGGCCTGTTCGACTCGATCCCGGATCGCCGCCGCTTGCGTGTGAGCGGTGTCGAGTAGTGCGAACGTTTCCCCCGGGGTGCCATGATGGATCGTGGCGATCGCAACGGCCCGCAGGGCGCGGCACCGAGCGGCGCTCGGTGCCGTGCCGACCCAGGCCAGCGCGGCGCGCGCGTGCTGGGCGCCGAGCGCGGCGGCCTGGGCGCCATCGAACGACAGCGCGATCGCGGACAGCTGGATCAGCATGTCCGGCGCGGCATCGACGGCGGCGGTCGCGTGGATCAGCGTCTCCGTGGTCGACAGCACGAGCGGCCATGTGGACGAGGGGCGCCACTGCGTGCGGAGCCACTCGAGAACCTCGGGGAGGTGGTCGTGGTACACGCGGCCCTCGGTGAACCACGCGGCCAGGCTGCCGAGCTGCTGTGCGTAGAACAACTCCAGCTCGACCCCCGCGTCTGTGAGCGTCCGAAGCTTGCGCGCGGCTACGTGACGGTACGCCACCCAGCTCTCGTATCGGAGCAAGATGCCGAGTCGGGGCACGGTACCGGCGGGGGCACGCCAGGCGTGGCCCAATTGCTCGAACAGCTCCAGCTCTACCGCAGTGGCGTTGCGGAGGTCGAACACTTTGGATCCGGGAGGGTGCTGGAGTCGCGCGAACATCGCTGTGAGCAGCGGTGGGCGGAAGTCGGGACCCACCGCGACCCACTCGACCGATGGGACGACGGCAGGGGTCATCGGCGTGTCTCGTCGGGCAAGGGATCCCGCATGCGGCCCGGATCGGCGACTGGGCCGATGTCGGCCTCGTTGGCGAGGCGACCGACGAGGCGACCGACGATCCATGCGTGCTCCTCTGCGGCCCACAGGGTCTCGTTCCCGCGCGTGGCCGCTTCGACCGCCGCCGCACTGGGCGAGGGTGCGATCTCGAGAATCACGCTCGCAATCGCCCGGATGTCGCGGAACTCGTGCAACATCACGGTGTGCGTTCCGGCTGCGTCTGCGCTATCCGCAAGCGTCTGGGTACGCGACAGCGCGGCCACCACCTCGCCACGGGTTGTCGCTCCTTGGCCGTAGTCGAGCGCTTCGATCGCCGTGCGCAGGGCGATCGTCAACCGCCGGATGTCTTCGACCGCGGCGTCGAACGGGTCTACGTGCCCGGCGGCCGGATCGGCACTCACGGCTCGTGCTCCCCGGCCGCGTGATACCGGGACGCACCCTGGAACTGGCGCGTTAGCTCTTGGAGGCGGCGACGCAAGGAAGAGGTGTGGGAGGTCATCGGTGCCTTAGGTTTCGGTTCGTGCCTGCACGCGCGCCCGGGCACGACAAAGTGCGTGCCGCGGCCGTGCACTGGCTAGTTGAGTTCGATCTGCTGTTCGCGGAGTCGGTCCAGCAGGATGCGATCATCATCAGCAAGGTAGGAGTGAGGATCGGGACGCAGCTCCATCGCGGTGCGCACGTGGTGCTCGGCTTCGTCGCAGCCCTGGTACATCAGCGCGATCGCGAGGCTGTCATGTGCGCTTGCCAGGAGATGCGGTCGCCGGACCGGGGCCGCCAACAGTTCGATCGCCCGCCGAAACCGCCGCTCGGCGTTCGCGTAGTCGCCATAGTTAAGCGCGCATAGCCCGCTCTGGCACAGCGCGCTGGCGCCGCCGACGGGATCCCGGGCGCGCGCGGCCACGGTGATCGCCTGATCGAAGTGCGCCATCCCGGCCTCGGTCTGCCCTCGCTCGACGAGGGCCGCCCCCAACTCGCGGAGCGCGCGGCTCCGGACCGCGTTCGGCGTCTCGGGCAGGTGGTCGAGTGCCTCACGCGCCAGCGCCGCCGCCTGGTCGGCGCCGCCGCATGACAGCGCGAGGCCGGCGACCCGCGTCAACAGATCCGGCACCTCGCCGCCTACATAGTGGGTGCGGACGAGATGCCGCAGGGTGTCGATCACCATGGGCCAGATCGCCGACGAGGGTTGCCAGCGCTTGGCGAGCGAGCTGAGGACCGCGGGCACATTATGAATGATATTGCCCAGCGCGAACCAGACCGCCGCGCACATGCCCCACGCTTGCTCCTCGTAGAGCACCTCCGCGACAACGCCAGCACCGGCAAGCGGGGCGAGCGCCGCCCGTGCGTCATCGCGCAGCATCACCCAGCGCTCGAACGACAGCAGAATCCCCAAGCGCGGCACCGTACCCGGTGGCGCGGTCCAGGACGTCGCCAGACGCTCGAACACCTCGACGCTGAGCATGCGTGCGGGCGTCAGGTCCAGCAGCTTGCAGCCTGGTGTTCGCTGGAGGGTCGCGAACGTCGCCGCGTAGCCCCGCGCGCCGAACGCCGCCTCGACGCGCACGTAGCGGTACAACTCTTCCGGCGGAGAGGAAGCTCGGGGGCGCGTAGAGATCCCGTGAGCGGGAATCGCTGTCATCCATGGGACTCCGGTTCCCGTGGACGGGTGCCGCGTCGCGCGGGCTCGCTCCGGTACGGGATGCTGCGGGATCTCGGCTCCCTCCGATGGCGGGCCAGCCGCGCGATCGCGGTCGGTTGCAGGAGGCGACGGGGCCGGTAGTTCTAGCGCGCTCCGCACCGGATCTGCCTGGGTGGCAGCCACCAAGCAGAGGCGGCGCCTGCGTCGTCGCGCCGCGATCGCCGGGCTCACGAGCACTGCCAGCAGGCTCCGCACTGCCAGCAGGCTCCGCACGAGTCCCCGGAGTCGGCGAGACAGCCCACCCTTGGACTGTCCGGTCACACGACCGGCGGTCATCGCGGCGCCATCTCCAGCACCGGCAACCCCGACGCCGACAGACCACGGCGGGCCATGATCCGCGGGTCCCTTGCGATCGGATGCTCGACGATCGCCTCAAGGTCCGGGAAATCCCGGCCGTAGTAGTCCTCCTGGTGAAGACACGGAACATAGCCGAGGTCGCGCTCGAGAGCGGTGATCCAGTCCTTCTCACGCATGACGCCGATCGGTGTGTCGTAGGCGATGATCCGTTCGGACCTGCCCCGCGGATCGAACGCCGCTGCCTGGTAGAGGTCCCACAGCGGCGAGTACACCTCGAAGCTCGACAGCAGCGGCAGCGTCCGCCTGGTCACCACGTGCGCGAAAGCGCGGGGCGTGAGTCGAGGCTGATGAACCACGCGCAGGTGAGCGAGGTGACCGAGGTGAGGCGACGCGACGAGCCGTTCCAGCGTGTCATCCGTCAGCTCGTCCTCGTCGCGGTAACGCGGCAAGCTCAGCGAGCGGATGCGCCCGAGGAGGGGACTCGCCGCAAGTTGGTCGACGACCTCGGGCACGCCGATGATCACCAGATGGCGGATCGGCGCGAGGCTGAAAAGCTCCTCGCCGATCTGGAGCAAGCGCCGCGCGCGCACCCCCACCCGCTCGATGAATCCACGATACACCTGAGGCCATCCTACGAGCCCCAGGCTCATCAGCGCGCTCAGCTCCCCGAGGTACCACGGGCGCAACGAGTCACCGGCCCGAAACTCCGGGTTCGACACAAACCGCGTGTCGCCGCGCCAGCTGCGCAACGAGCCGACGTCGACGCGACGGTTGTTGCGAAACGCCTGCGCCACGCGCAGCTGCGCCCACATGAACGCGGCGACGGTCCGCGCAAATTCGTGGTCTTGTGCCGCCATCCAGGCCGCATATGCCGCCCGTGGTTCGTCGTCATCGGGGTGATCGATCACCGCGCGGCGCAGCACCGCGTTGTCCTGGACGCCGCTCGGTAGGTTCGGTGGTGGGAACTCCGAGCGTGTGGCCCGATCCTCGGGTTCCGCTGGTTCGTTCGGCCAACGCCATTGACTCTCTCGCAAAGCGCAGGTGGCTTTCTCGCTGGTTCCCATGAAATCCTCTCCTCAATATCTGCGTCCCGCATGGGGCGGTTTTGATGCCCCATACGCTCACGATGTTCGGGTGCATCAACGCTCGAAACCCTCCGCGGTGAACCTCATGGCGCGCAACACCTGCCCTCCCCCGCCATAGCCGCGCATGCATGGAGTCTTGCTTCGTCCTCGTGTCCCCTCCAGGCTTGTTCTCGCAACGCGCTATTGAGTGCAGCGATACTCGGTCCTCTATTCGTGTCGCTGCCTCGGTCATTATCGCCGCTCCATGCCGTTGCGTGCTTCTCCTTTTGCACCTATTGCAAGAGTTCGACAAGCTTCGCGGTCAGCTATGGGCAGTCACAGTGATTCGCAATCTGTGTGACCGATTATGGTTCCGTGGACTCTTCTGGTCCGTCCGGCTCGGAGTCCACATCGTTGTGGTGCAGCTTATCTTCTCGTCGACGGTAGGTAAGCCGTACGTGTCGGGGTGGTCCCTCGCCTGCGGACCTGCTGCGAGCTCGGGTAGCACAGGCGTCACCTGGTCGTGGGTTGGGGTTCAACGTCGTCTGCAGCCACCACCCGCCCGGCGGGGAGATCTGCACCGCGCATCGGAACGTTCAGACGTCCGAACGTCGGGACGGCAGTCGGCTTCCCTCGGCTGTTTGTGCAGGCTGGGCGCGGTCCTGGTCAAGCGCGAGCTTGTGCCTGCCCACCGGCTGGTCCGAGCTCGCTGCGGCTCGACCTGGGTGGTCGAGCTCGCGCGATCGTCACAGCCGCCACCGAGCCTTGGCTACTTCCCATGCAGACTTCTTCCCAGGCGACATTTCCTCGCGCTCCGCCGGGTGCCGGTGCTCAAGCTCGGCCCGCTCACGGCCGTGTTGCAGCCCGAGGCGGTAGGCGTCTTCGTGGACACGGATCGTCCACCAGACCGCGACGACCAGGGCCAGGGTCGCCAGCGATCCCCGTTTCGGGCACATCATGTTGTCTCTAGCCCTCGATGGCGAGCCCACATACGCAGCGAGCTTTGGTCGATCCCCAGCTTCGCCGCGGCTGCGGGCACCCCCCACGTGCGCATCGTCACCAGCCTCAGAGCGGTATCCTCGAGTTCCGCGAGGCCGCCGCGGAATTGTTGCGTGCGGAGCTGCTCCAAGTCGCGCATGAGCAGCGGCTCCCAGGCGCCGGGTTCACCATGCACAATCTCCCTCGCGTACTCTCGAAGGATTTCCTCCAGCTCGTCGGACCGTGTTGCCAACGGTGGCACGTGAATCACCGCCGGCCTCTCGAGACTCTTTTTCATCGTTGCGGCGCTGGTCGTGTCCGCTGTGCATAGGATGAGCTGCGGCCTCGCGACGTACTCGGTCTCGCGCACGTGTTCGACCACGGTGACCACATCGGCTTGGCGCTGCAAGGTCACGCAAAGCGTCCCTCTAGCGGCAGCCTTCACGATAGCAGCGGCATCGTTGGCGTTCTCCGTGTGGGCGTACGATGTGAACGACACGTCGTCGCCGATGACGAGGTTGTGTAGGCGGCGGACTACGGGCGTCAGGTCGCCCTCGCCAACAACGATTAGCTCCGCGCGCTGGGCAGCCCAATCGCGCAGGCTCCGCAGCGCCTGATCGACACACTCCTGCCGGTCAACCGCCCAACCAAGAAATCGCCGCAGTACCGAAACAAGGCCGATAAGCTGCTCGCTCTCAGCGATGAGCCTCAACTCGCCGAGTTCGAGCTCGATGCCCGGTCGCAAGATAAACCTCGTCGAAGGCTCTCCGTCGCAACGGAGGCCGTTCTTCGACTTCAGATCATGGACCTTCCAGAGCCACGCACCCTCGACTTGGAATGGCACGAGCTCGGCATGCTCGCGAGACACGCTTGGGTCGTCCAGACGTAACTCGCTGGCTGTTCCAATCCTGCACGCTTTCGGCGGAACAGGAAGAACCTGCACGCGATCCTTCGTGCTGTGCTCGCGAAGGCGGATGACAGCACCTCTGCTGAGGCGCCAGCTGCGCGCAGGAACGGTTAACGTTGAGATGTTTGTGGTGTCCGTGGTGTCCATCTGTTTGTCGAGAGTCAGGGGGTTGCGGTGCCGTTGGTGAGAGCGATGGTCGGTTCGGTTGCTCGTGCAGGCACCAGCGATCATCGCGGAAGACGACGCGCCCGACGAGCAGAGCGATCATAGCAGCGGGGGTAACGATGGCGGCGACGTTGGCCGGACGTTGGCCGGATCGAGCTCGTTCGCTTTCTGTGTGACCCCGTACGATTCCATGGACTCGCGCGGTCATTCGGGAGCCGAATCCCCGGCGTAGTGGCGCAGCTTATCCTCCGGAACGCCGGCGACCTTGCTGGGTCGTACGACCCACATCACGAGGCGTCGAGCGTGCGCCTTGCGCGATCGGTCGACTCGAGCTCGGCGACCGCCGCGCTGATGTCAGCCGCGCCGCCGCATCGATGTTGGAGGCGACCACGGCACACCCGACGCGCCCGAGCTCGCCGCAGCCCCCGAGCTCGGCGCGGTCGCGGTCGTGCGCGTCGGCGCGCCGGCGTGCTCCTGGTCGATCTCGAGCTCGGCGACCACCGCTGATGTCGGTCGGCCGCGCTGCGGCCCGAGCTCGGCGCGGTCTGCACTCACTCGCCGAGAAAACCGCGCTCTCCGTCGGTCTCCATGAGCCATCGCCATCGGCGATCAGTGCGAGTCGGGTCTCGCAATGCCAGTTCGATCATCGCCTCGCCGTCATCGTTCCACCCGCATTCGCTTTGGAGCTTGGCGGGCCAGCCATGCTGATACGCCTCGCGGATCACCGCTCGCCCGAGCATCGCCAGCTCCTCGGCTACACCAGCGGCTCGAGCACGCCCCTGCCACTCGTCCCAGGGATACTCGCCAACCTTACCCCGGAGGCGTCGCGTCCTGAGTGGCTCCGCTCGGATGCCCTCCACGTCGAGGACGGGCACCGCTACCTCATCCCATGCCCATCTCCGGGGTTTCTGATCATTCACCAATGGCGATCCTATCGCAACGGACCGAGCCCCTCGAGGTCGCGCTCGGCGATCGTCGCGGTGAGCTGCGCGGTAAGCGACGGCTCGTGATGTGGGGCGTACGACCCACGCGCGGTGCCTCGCTCCGGGTCGAGCTCGCGCTCGGCGACCGCCGCGCGCTGATGTCGGCCACGGCGCGGACCGAGCTCGGCGCGGACCTCGGCGACCGCCGCTCTGATGTCGGCCGCGGCGCGGACCTCGAGCTCGGCGCGGTCTGCACCACCTCGCCGCCGATCGCCGCCGCGGTCGATCTCGCCGCGGCCGGTGCTCCTGGTCGGCGACCGCTGCTCTGATGTCGGCCGCGGCGAGGCGCGGTCTGCACCGTCCGCCGCACGCTCTTGGTCACCCGCGGAGATCTCGCGCTCGCGTCCTGCCCTCCCCCGCCCGATCGCCGGTGTCCGCCGCGCGCCCGCCGCGACGTCCCTCGCGTGTCAGCCTGACACCTCACCCGTCAGCCTGACACCTCACCCGTCGGGCATAACGTCCCAATGTTCCCGACGATCGGCGCGCTTGCGCTGCCGAATCGCACTGGGCGGCAGGCCGTATGACAGGGGGACGTGGCAGCCCGATCGCCGCCGCGGTCCGTGCTCGCCGGCGTGCTCGAGCTCGAGCTCGACGACCGCCGAGCTGATGTCGGCCGCGCCGCGGCCCGATCTCGCCGCAGCACTACGCCGCCGATCGCCGCCGCCGGCGTGCTTCTGGTCGAGCTCGACCTCGGCGACCGGCGCGGACCCCTGGTCGAGGTCCCCGCCGCGGCCGACCGCCCGTGGCCGAGCACGCCGGCGTGCTCCTGGTCGAGCTCGCCGGCGTGCTCCTGGTCGAGCTCGCCGGCGTGCTCCTGGTCGAGCTCGCCGGGCGGCGTCGATCCAGCATGCCGCGCCCCAGCTCGCCGACGTCGACCCAGCCGCGCAATCACGATCGCGGCTACTCCTCGCGCACGAGCCGAAGATCGAGCACACCGGTGGGCAGCGGGATGGCTAGCAGCGCCGCACGCGCCTCGTTGCTGAGATACGTATCATCCAACGCGAACGGCTCTCTTCTACATGCTGCCGCAGCGACCCGGGCGGCCACCGGGATGATGCCAGGCGCGTCGTCACCCTCCGTCATTGCTTGTTCTTCTCATCAACCTCATGCTGCAACTTATCGATGAAGGCGAGGTGACCCTCGAGCTCCTCCAGATCGCGTCGAGCACCTGGCTGCGGGTCTTGCCTTGTTCGTAGAGCGCACGGGCGGCCGGAACGAGCGTCCGCGGCTCAGTTCGGTTCGGTGTCATCCGGTCGTCTTTCCGGTCGTCGACAACTTGCCCGTCTCGGCCAGCTTGTCGAGGAAAGCCAAATGACTGCCGAGCTCCTCGAGCTCGGCAGGATCGAACATACTTGGCCCTGGATCCAGGGTGCGCTCTATCTGCGCTCGGAACCGAACAACTAGATCGCGAAAAACGGCGATCAGCGACGGACCTAACACTGCGAAGACTGCACCTACTTCTGGGATTTCCCCCTTCTGATTCAGCCCGACGACGGTCGTACGACCGGCTCGGAGCTCGTTGAGATCATATCCGATGAGGCGCCCTCCACCCTGCGTATAACTATATCCAGTACGTCCGAGCAGCAGAACATGCGGCGCCTGCGTGAAGGCTCGGATCTCGCGTGTGATCTCGACACGCCCGATCTCGATGCGCGGGCCGCCGTCATCGAGAGGGATCATCAGCTCCCAGGGAAGCGTTCCCCAAGATGCTTCCAACCGGCGTTCGTCGTCGTCGTACGGCACGACGTCGCGCATAAACAGCGCGGCCTCGAACGGCAAGTCTACCCCGTAGATCGTTTCGAGCACCTCGCTGCGTGTGAGGCCCTGTTCGTACAGCGCGCGAGCCACCGGCACAAGCGTCCACGGTTCGGCTCGAGAAGGCAGTATCGGGGTCGGGATGGACATGCGTCAAGGTTGCCGCGAGCGGCCCTCCTCTTCTAGCTCTCGAAAGATTCGTTTCAGCGATGCCCAAGTGCCCTTGAGCTGTTCCCCATCAAGTGCCTCGATGATTGCATGTGTGATCTGTCGCGCTCGCTCGAGCTTTTGCTGCCGCGCGCCTCGACCAGAGCCACTCAGCGCGTCCACCGAGGAATTGAGATCTTGATGGTGTTGCCGCATCCTTTCGCGTTCTACCTCTGGAGTCAGCTCGGGGTCCGATAGGGTGCGCCCGCTCTCGGCTACGTGTTGATACACCGTGTCCCTGAGTTCATTTCCGCGCAGCCCCAGCCCCTTCCCGATTTCAAGCTCGAGTCTGTAGGCGTTAAGGAGGTTCTGACGCTGCATCTCGAGGGCTACCGCCGGGTGGCTGTGCGCCGCTCTCTCCGCAGGAGCGTCGGTCCCAACGACACTTCCATAGAGCTCACCTGAGCGCGCTCGTGCTACGTCGTCCTCATAGACGGTGAGGCCTCGTTCCCTTCGTTCCGGGACGGGGCTCGTGACGATGCCGGTGCGCGATTCATGGGCGATCGGCTTGGGATGCCGGTTGTTCGAGCGCTCGTTCGTCGTCACGATGGTTCCGCGCACCGTTCTCCCCTCCGCGGAGCCTACGCCGAACCCGCCGGTGATCCCTCGATCGTAGTAGCCATCGCGGTGCTTCGAGTCGATCCCCTTCAGGAGAAGGTTCGGCTCCGTCGGATACAGCGCCTCGGGCGCGATCTTGCCGATGGCCTCGCGGATCGCGCGGTCGATCTCGTTCGCGAGCTCGGTCAGCTGCGCGGTCCGAGAGCCGGCATGCTCGCCCCAGTCGAATCCCTTGAACCGGTAGCCGCCGATGACCATCAGCGGGTGACGCTCGATCCCGTGCAGCACCTCGTCGTACGCGGCGAGTACGCCCATGTCGAGCGCGTGCACACCTCCATCAGCATCCTGGATCAGGACGTGGACCGGATCCGTGGCCTGCGCGAGCGCTTGCGCCGCATCCTTGCCGTGGGTGTCGATCACCTGGTTGCGGATGATCCCATACGGCAGGTTCTTCTGTTCGGTGACCTTGGCCTCCGTCGCGCTCAGTGCCTGGTCGCGCTTCGCCTTGGACGGGAGTTCCTGCCAGACCGCGCGCACCCGCTCAAGGCCCACCGTGCGACCTTCTTCGGTCCAGTGCGGCTCCCACGCGAAGCCGAACACGGCCATGAGGCTATGGGCCGGGTAGTACACCTTGTTGATACCCGCATCGATCGACCGCATCGCCCGGGTCTCTCGTTGCGGATCGATGCTGCGGTACTTGTTGACGCCGACGACAACGGCCGTCCGGAGCTTGGCGAGCGCCTTGAGCGCCGAACCTGCCCACGCGCCGCTCGCGCGCGTGTAGCGCGTCGCCATGTCGGTCTTGACGTGCTCGGGGATGGTCGCGATGTTGATGACGTAGCCCGAGAGCTTCTCGGTGCCAAGCATGGCGGGCTTCTCGGGTGGCGCGAGATGGATCTGCGAGCGCGCCACATGCTGGACCTGGGTATTCGCCGTCGGTGACGCGACCTGGAATCGCTGCGCGAATTGCTGGACGTCGAGCGGGATATCCTGCCTCTCGGTGGTGGTGTTCGGACTCACGGTGATCGTGGTGCGAGCCTTCTCGTCTTGCTCGACGCCCGCGAATGGCTCGATGTCGATGCTGAACCGCAGCCCGTGCAGGCGTCCATCGAGAGCGGTCTGTTGCTTTTGCTGAACCGATTGCGTCCTGGCGACGAGGTCATCGTACGCCTTGCGGGTCGTAGGCTCGTGATGCTCGTGGTGGCGCAGCTGCGCGAACGCCTCGGAGATCAGCTTGTGGTTGAACGAGCTCAAGCTCTCGACGGCGTAGAAGTGCTGTCCGCCAGCGCTGCGAGCGATCCAGCCGTGGCCGGCGCTCGCCGTCGCGTGGCTCTTGGTGATGACGGCCTGCGCGTGAACCACCCATGTATCACCATGCTCCTCAACCTTGAGCGTGACCGTCGCCTTGTCCGCCGGCCGCGCCACGCGCGTCAGAAGTGAATGCAGCTCCGCACTGGACATCACGCGCCGTGCGCCGGCGCGATGCGCCTCCGACCATCCGCGGCGCGCAGCTTTCTCCGCGGCACGTTGTGCTGCAGCGCGGTCGTCATGGCCCTTGTCCTTGTCCTCGTGATGCGGCTTCTTCCCTTCCGGATCGTGATGGGGGTTCTTCGCCTCGAGGGGATGGCCGTGCTCGTCGTGATGCGTTCCCGACGGGTGATGCGGCTCGTCGTGATGCGCTCCAGACTTCGCGCCCTTCTTCGCCTTCCGCTTGGCCTTGAACTTCTCCGCCAGCCCCTTGAGCTTCGCGCCGACCTTGCGCGCAGCGCTGGCGAGCTTCTTCAGCAACCAGTTCGCGACGAAGTCGAGCACGACGACGGCAGCTCCCGCGAGCACCGCGGCGAACAGCGCCCCCGCACCGCCGCTCTTGACCGCGAGCAGGAACGCCATGAACGCCGCGAATGCGGCGATGATCCGGCTGATCGTTCCCCACGCGGCTTGCAGACCCTCGATGATCGCCATCAGCGCGCCTGCGGCCGGCACGATCATCGAGACCAGTTTCTCGACGAGGATCGCGACCAGCGCGGCAGGGATCGCGACGAGCAGCGCATCCATCGCCATCTCGAGAATGTGCTCCCTGGTCAGCCCGCCCTCGAGTAGGAGCTCCAGGACGATGCCACCGACCCCGAGCAGCTCGAACACCTTGCTCTTGAACCACTCCACCACGGTGGTCTTGAACGCCGACCACAGGTGATTCTTGATGCCGTCGACGACGGCCGCGCCGAGCTTGCCGAGCCACGTACCCGGACCGGCCACCACATCCTTGATGAGCTTGGCCCACGTGCCGAGCATCTCGACGACGGCTTGCGCCGCTTTGATTGCGCTCTGCACCACCGCGTTTGCGACGTCGATGATCGCGTTGATGCCCTTTTCGAGCAGCTGGAGCGCCTGGTCGAGCGCGGCGCCCAGCAGGTCGAGCGCCTTCTGCACCGCTTGCTTGAGCCCAGCGGCGAGCCGGTTGACCGCGGCCGTCGCCTTGTCAACGGCTTTGCGGATCGCGCCCTGGAACCGAGCCTTGAGCTCGGGGAACGCCGCGAGCAGCACATCGCTGATCGCGAGGAGCGCCGCGCCGATCGCCTTGATCGCCGCGTTGATGGCCTTGCGCGCGAGCTCGATCGCCGCCATCGCCAGCCGCTTCGCACCCTCGATCACGGCCTTGACCGCGCGCCTGCAGGCGTCGATCGCCGACGAGACCGCTTTCTTGACGCCGTCGAACGCGGCCCGAGCCTTGGATGCCGCCCATCCCCAGAACCCCGACGACTTGTGCTTGGCCTTGGCCTTGGCGTCCGCGGCTTCCTTCTCGCCCTTCTGCTTCTCCTGGTCGGCCTTCTGCCTGCCCTCCTCGATGTGCCGCTTGGCCTCGGCGTTGGCCTTGGTCTCTTCGTCTTCGACCTGGGCCATGCCCTCGGCGACCTTCTTGTCGCCCTGCTTACGCGCATCGGCGCCCTTCTGGTCGATCTCGGTCTGCCACTGCGCACGCGCGGCCCCGACCTCGGCGTGCGCGGCGTCGCGTGCCGCGGCCTGGTCGGTGTCGGCCTGGGTCTTGAGCTCGCGGAGCTGAGCGTCCGACTCGGCGCTCGCCTGGGCTTCGTGCTCGGCGTGCTTGCCTCGCTCGACGCTGACATCAGCGCTCGCCTTCGCGAGCGCCGCATCGACCTCGGCGCCGTGTTGCTCCTGGGCGACGATGCCGACCTCTTCGGAGGGAGCGCTCGCCAGGGTGGGCATCGCCGTGGCGGGGGTCGCGGCCGGCATACCTGCGACGAGCGACATCGCGGTCAGCTCCTCGGGCGGCGCCGTGGCTGCGATGTGGTCCTCGCCCATCGGCGCACGGCTGTCGGCGCGGCCCTGGGTCTCGAGCGAAGCGGTCTTCGCCCCGAACGCCGCGCGATCGCGGTCGGCGCTGGTCCTCGCCTCGCCCTTCATGGCGAGTTCGGGCGCTGGCCCGGTGTCGGTCGACACGCCCGCGGTCGTCGTGGGGATCTTGTCGACCGAGCCGGCCATCTGGCGGCTCTCCTCGTCCGACATCTTGGAGCTCTTGGCGCTCGCGTTGTCGCTGGTACCGAACAACGAGCTCCACGAGCCGAGCCAGGAAGTGATCGTTTGAGCGACGTGGGTGATCACCTCGCTGGCGGTCTTCTGCTGCTCCACCGCCGCGCCTTGCGTGGCCTGCTTCGTCGCCTCGCCTCCGGGAACCTCGCCCTTGACCGGGCGATCGGCGGTGTCCTTGGCGGCCGGCGCTGCGGCAGCGACCGGCGGCGCATCCTTGGGCGCGGTGTCCTTGGCCGTGGCGGCCGTGGCGTGCTTCGGCGCGGCGCCCTTCGCGCCCGCGTCCAGGGTAGCGCCCTTCGCGCTCGGCGCCGCGGCGCCCGTGCTCATCTGCTTCGGCGGGTTCGCGTGCTGTGCGGCGCGCGCCGTGGCGACGTCTGCGCTCGCCGCGGTGTGCACCTCACCGAGCACCGGGCCGAGCTTGTCGGGCCGCACACCACGCAGCTGACTCAGGCCGTGCTCGGGCTTTGCCGCCGCGACGTTCGGCGGCTCCTTCTGGGGCTTGGCGGCTGGTCCGCCACCGACACCCGGGGCGGCCCCTGGCGTGTCTTCGGCGGGAACGACGGCCGACACCTCCGCGACGCTGGCAGCGGACAGCTCCCCGCCGGGTTCACCGTGGGATGGCTCGCCGGTGGCCGGGCTCCCCTCGTGCTTCGCGCTCTCGTGGGTGTCCGCGCCGGCGTGGTGCGCGTCCTCGGGATGCGCACGCGCGAGCTCGTCATCATCGTGCTCGTGGTCCTCGCTGAACGCGTAGGCCGTCGCTGCCTCCGCGCGCAGCGCGATGCGCGCCGTCTGGCCCTGCATCGCGAGCGTGGCCGCGCGCGCGGCTTCGCGCTCGAGCTCTTGCCGGCTACCGGCGCGCCCGCCGCTGCCGTCTTGCTGGGCGACGTGCGCAAGCTCGTGGGCGAGCACCTTCTCGCCGCGCGAGCTCGTCGGGTCCACGCCGCTCTCGAGGTGGATGTGGCGCCCTCGCGTGAACGCCTGTTGCCCGGCGGGAACCTCGGCGCTCTCAGCGTGGAGCTCGACGTCAGCAAACCGCCGGTCGAACGCTCGCTCCATGCGAGCTTGCACCGAGGCCGGCAGCCGTACCGGCGCGCTGGGCTCGGCGCGCTGGGCGTCGTCCGTCTCGGCCTTCTGCGCGTCGACCGCGGGACCGGCCGGGGCCGCGACCGCTGCCGCTGCCGCCGCTTCACGCTTGGCGCGCACGCCCGCCAGCGTGGCATCCAGCAGCTCGCCGAGCGCTTGATCCTCGGGACGCACCGCGGATGCCTGGCGCTGGCGCTCCTGGTACGCCGCAACCGCTGCCTCGCCGGAGAACCACGACGGAATCGGATTCTCGGGCCGCTGCAAGAACGAGC
>Ga0307516_10002046_pt1 | contig 27493 bp, 42 predicted proteins | sample 19_EM_MG_FD_203310 | JGI IMG/M metagenome (GOLD analysis project Ga0307516, IMG submission 203310) | Populus trichocarpa ectomycorrhiza microbial communities from riparian zone in the Pacific Northwest, United States - 19_EM | ecosystem: Host-associated > Plants > Roots > Unclassified | place...
TTACCCCTGGGGCTACGTCCTGTGTCTTGCCCATGACCCTGTACCATACTTGTTTCCATACTACATTGCTTTGTACCTCCGTTCGGATCCCGTCCCAGCAAATTTTTGTTTTATTTTCTCGCTTCTGTTCAACGGGTGGAGTCACATGTGATTCAGGAACCAGTTACTTCTATGTCATCGGGTACGTGAAATTAAAAAGAGAAGAATCTTGAATTTCAGATGAAGATACCCGGGTATGTACCGCGTAGCATCGGGTATCGTCGCGGTGGGGGATTTTTCTGATGAAGTGGTTTTGACTTCAACGTTTTCGGCTTCAACTTCAACACCCCTCTCGTGTCCTACGGGTCTCATCCCACCCTCGGAAACCAGGACCCCCACACTAGCTCTCGCCACGCTCGGTGTCCGCCGCAATATGGGTGCGCGTCACAGCTCGCCGCTGTCGACATGACACGCGGAGGCTCAAATCTCCGCTCCCGCCCCCCACCACTGGCTACCATCTATCACCCTCAGGACCATTGGCCATGTCCCATACTTCTTACCACACGTCCATACATTCCTTTGTACCGCCAGTCGTACCCCGTACCCAACAATTTTTTTATCTATTTTCTTCAGCGGGTGGACCCACATGTGCCAATTCGGGAACCAGTTGCTTCTACACATGTCATCGGGTACGACACCAAAAAGTGAAGAATCTTGAATTTCAGATCCCGAAATGACAGTAAGGGGCCCGGGTACCCTCGTGTACCACCGCGTACCTTCTGGTACCGACCGGAGATTTTGCTGATCGGCGGCCTCCGCAGCGAAGAGTGTTGGTCGCACGCAGGACGTCCCCTTCCCGAGCTCACTTCGGAGAGAGAACCACGTGTGTAAGTCTTCTTTTGATGCCCCCCACGCGTCGAATAACCTCACCGGTGGCTATCTAACGGATTTGCGTCAGCACGCTTTATTCACGGAGTCACAAGACGGTCGAAATGGCTCAAACACGGGGTACATCTCGAGGAGGGAACCTCAGCTCAGTCGTTGTAGCCAAGGTTCCGCAGCTCTAAACAACCGCCATGTTTTCCAAGCAGTTCGTCGCTCTCGTCTTCTGTATTCTCCCGGTCCTCGCCGCTCCCTCTCCTCTCGTCACCGTCAAGAGGGCCAAGAACCCTGTCGCCGGAAGTTATATCGTGACCTTCAAGAATGACGTTGACCGCTCCGCCGGTGTCTCTTCCGTTACCAGCGGGATTAGCTCCCAGTCCAAGGTTACACGTGAATGGGACATCATCAGTGGCTTTGCTGGATCATTCACGGACGCCGACTTGGAGGTTTTGAGGTCCAATCCAAACGTTGCGTCCATTGAGGAGGATGCTATCATCCACATCCAAGCCGTTAGCACTCAGTAAACATCTTCAATGCTCAGACCGGACGACGATACTCACGCTTCCACTCAGGACCAACGCCACGTGGGGCCTCGGGCGCATCAGCTCCCAGACCAAGCTCACAAATCAGGACGCCAGTGCTCTCACCCACACCTACAAGTACGATAGCACCGCCGGAGCCAACTCTGACGTCTACGTCATCGGTACGTGTGCTGAACGATTGACATACCAGTACGAGACTAACCCAAGAACGTTTGATGTAGATACGGGTGAGTACCCTTGACGAATTTCGGGATCAAGTCTCACCAACATACCCGCGCTCAAGGCATCCTTATCTCCCACGTAAGTCCTCCATTATTGTTCCCTCGGGGTGTTCTTATCCCGTCACTTTACAGCCTGCCTTTGAAGGTGAGAAACGTGACTGTTCCGTTGCGACCGTTATCTAAATGTCGAATTTCTGGAGGTCGCGCCTCATGGGGGACATCTACGTAAGCAGCTGCTTGTCGGTACCTCCGGGACCTTGCTGATCTCTATCTATCCAGTAGTACGTACTGATAGAACCCTCGACCGAGTGATGGCCGCCAATACACTCACCTCCTTCGTTCCCACCAGACGGTGGTTCGGTAAGTCCGAGTCGTGCTCAGAGATGTGTTCTATTAACAAACTACCTACCACTTGCAGGAAACTGACAATTGGGGGTACACACGGCTCTATTTCCCCCCGTTTCACCGATCTCATCGCTGTATCATACAGTCATGGCACCCATTGCGCTGGCTCTGCTGTCTCCGGCCCATAGTAAGCGTCCCCAAGTGCTCGCTGTCATTATCGCGTACTTCCGTAGTTAGTGGCTAATGCGACCTACAGTGGTGTTGCAAAGGCTGCGAAGGTCATTGCCGTCAAGGTCTATAGTGACGACGGGTATGTAGCTTATCTGTCTCTCCAAGGTATCCGTCTGATCCGGACACTTCGAAGGGATGGTACCTGGGCTACTTTGTGCGTTCACCTCCTGCAAGGCAAGGTTGCGTTTGGATCGATGTTTACATTCCCGAAAGCATTTCCGGAATCGACTGGGTCGCCAGTGCTGCTAAGAAAAGCGGTCGCCCCTCTGTTGCTTCCATTAGTATGGGCGGTGAAATTAATGATGCCGCCAACGCTGCCGCCGCCAACCTCGTCTCCTCTGGTGTGACCACCGTCGTTGCAGCCGGGAACGAGGGTAACGACGCCGCCAAATCCTCCCCCGCCTGTGTCCCCTCTGTCATCACCGTCGGTGCCTCCACCATCGCCGACGAAAAGGCTTGGTTCTCCAACTGGGGTTCTGTCGTCGATATCTGGGCTCCTGGTACGCGAAGAGCTCTGACAATTCTGAAAACGATCTCATCTAGAACATAGGCGCCGACGTCATCTCCACCACGAACGACGGCAAGACCGGCTCTGAGAGTGGAACTTCCATGGCTACCCCACATGTCGCCGGTTATGTTGCTTACCTGCTCACTTTGGATTCCTCTTTGACCCCTGCCGCCGTTGACTCTACTATCAAGTCGAAGGCGCTCAAGAATGTCCTTAGCGACATCCGTAAGTTCACCAGTTACTTAACAACCACCACCGTCGCACGATACTCACTATTCCTCCAAATAGCTGCCGGAACCATCAACGCTTTGCTCAACAACGGTCTTTGAAATGTGCTCGTTTTCGGCGGACCCTGGATGGTGGGTAGGCAAGACTGCGCTAACCGGGGAATAAGAGCCTGGCCCTGAACCCTAACTGTATCAATCCATTCGTTTATTCTTGCTGTTTGTGTGGCGAAGAAAAATCGCCGTTCGTTCTACCAACACTACGGGTGATAAGATCGAAACTGCCGATGCTCTCTCGTGCAAGCGTAACGTGGGCTCGAGGATATCAGCAGATGTCTAGCTGAAGGACGGTGGTAAACCTCTCCAACTTCTGCCCGGAAACATCGAGGATACGCCGCTCCTCATCTTTGGAGATAGTGAGATAGGAGGAATCCACTTTCATCGTGACGTTCCAATGGTCCTTGTCCTTATCAAGCCGCGACTCCAACGAGGCGAGAGCCGTTCCAGCAGCATCCCAGTCGACATCACCAATCCGGTTTTCCCATGCTGGCCCCGCGTCTAAAGTGAAACATACTTTTACTGAGCGTGGATTCTCGCTCTTTTCTACCGTCGGTAATGTTGAGGCCAGGTAGTGTAGGGCAGGTCCGAGGGGCTCATCGAGGAAGAGGTGGATTCCGTTGAGATATAGGGAAGAAATCCGGGTGCAGGATGATAAGGAGAGCGGGTAATCGCATTCTATCAACGAGGCGGAGTCAGAATAAGGAATGATTGTCCAACCTATAACACCCACCCGTGTGGAATACTCCGGAGATACTCAGTTCTAAGAGAGAGGGAGCACAAGCTTCTATCATTTCACTGAGTGGAAGCAGGTGTTCGTCCTCCCAGGAAATTTCGAGCCGCGAAAGGTGCAAGTTTGACGGCATTCTGGCCAAACGCTTTGAAATCGTGGAAGAGCATCCACGCAACGAGAGGTGCTTGAGGGTTGGCAGGTCTATACCCGTATCGGCTACCGGACATGGAGTTAATCCTGCGTTCGCGATTGAGCAACAGTCGCCCGGCCGCCTGTTATGTTCATGGGTCTCGTCCTTGGGCATGGATTCTGGGCCAGACTCCACTTCGTCGTCGTCATCGAGGAGGTCCATATCCCCCCACTCTACGTCATGTATGACCAGTGAAGTGAGGTTCTTGAACGCGGCAATCAACGCAAACAGCTCATCCACCTCCTGGAACCGTAGTCCCTCCAGCGCTAGTTCGTTGATAGACGAGCTGTACGCATCGAGGAAGGGCGCGAGGGGCTCGTGTGGATCACGGAAGTCGATACCCCGCAATTCGAGGTAGTGTAGGTTTTTGAGCTCCGGCCAAGTCAAAAGCGAGGGGAATGATTCCGCTCCGGAAACGTGGAGGCCACATACGGTACTGGGACCTTCCGGGCTCTCCGAGAGTATTTCCAACCACCGGTTCGCATCCTCCACGGAACGAAGGGATATTTGCGATCGGGAAACCCCAACTTCATTGCTGAGAGCCGCGGTCATGTTCTGCGGGGGAAGATGGGACTTAGGTCTGGGTGCCAGCTGCAGTCCATCAAATCCTTACTCACCCCACAGTGCTTGCGAACGTTTTGGATGGGTCAGAGTTGACGACCTAGTAGCGCAACTGTAGGCTCAGTACCGGGAGGCAGATCCAAGGGGTCCGCGTACCTTCTCCCTGCCAGCAAAGCTACAGATTTCGATTAGGCGTTAAACTTTTCGAAACCATTGCGCCCAAAGATGGCAGTGATGGCGGCGATCGGAGGCGGATTAAGCGCCCGTAAATCGTCAGCTGCGAGTACGGGCACCTCCGACCCATCCCTTCAGGGCGCAAAGATTCACTTCCGCGCAAAATGTGTACACTCCGTCACGATTTGTTCATTGTGGTTTTTGATCCAAGCGATTAATACAAGAGGAACCCAAACAAACGAAAATACAACGCGGGGTCGGGAGACGGGATAAAAACAACAGGAGCGCCATGAGGGGATTCCCCCCTCCCTTTAAGACACTGCCCACACACAGCTGGGTCGGATAGATTCTGCCTACGTGTGGTCTTGGAGTACCGGAGAGATCGGCTGTGATGTCCTAGTGCCAAGAATCAGAAGGAGGGGGAGTAAAGTGGCGCGGGGTGAAAGAAACGTCACCTCCAGCCATCCCGAGCATCAGCATTGCAGCATCCGCTCGTTCCTGATTTGAAATCGTGCCGTCCGATGCTTGCTGTATAACAGTCCTCATTTCAGGGAAAGTAAGCCCGTTGATCGTGTCATCATCTTCCTCATCATCTTCCTCAGGATCATAACCAGGACTTTCAAAGCCGATGGCCAAATTAGACTGGTCATCTTCAACGGAACCGTCGCCCTGACGGTCGAGATCCATGGGATCCTGCCCTTGGCGGTCATCCCTGCCTCCGCGGGATCGGGAGGGGGTGCCCGGAGTGGAGACATCCGGGTGTTGTCCTGATAGGGGCGGGGGTACAGACGAAGGTTCTGAACCTCCTTGGGGACATGGAAGATTGCTTTGACCGCAAGGGCGACCATCGCGGTGTAGACCATGAGCTCACCGGCTTGAAATTCTTCACGGGCGTTCCCAAGCTTTGAGCTGGCATTGACCAACAGGGAAAAGACAGATGGAAGGTCCTCCGCATCACGCAGAGATTTAATCGATGTGGGAGAGCGGTTGTCCAGATGCGTCCTTGAGGTATAGTGTGTTTAAATGGTAAATAATCCATGAAGATTCCTCGGAGGGAGTGACTTTTCTTTGGGGGTCTGGACGTCGGAGTGCACGGTCAATATTGATCGGAATTGGGCGGTTGTCAGGAAGGAAAATGTTAGGGCGAAGCACCAGAAGGACACATTTCCGGACAACGAAAGGGTCCTCTGTCATCTGGGGGGAATTGTAAGATTTCAGGCCGCACAGGAAACCGATGCAATTGGCCGTACATCCGTGCCACTGGGCCTCCACTAGATGTTCGCGTGAGCACTTGCTTGGACACACCCACCCGAGTGGAGAATCGCTCACTGGTAATACAGTTTTGCAGGCTGTCCGAGAAAAATGCCCCAATCCCAAACTGTTGTCGGGTGAGGATACGTTGCTAGATTAGGGGGTTCCACCACCGCCCAGCGTGTGAAGAATGGCAGACTGCGGACCACTTCTTTCTTCAAAGCGAGCTTTTCCTCTCGGTTGGAATCACTTACGTGAATCGCGTTCATGAGGTGGCAGGGTCGTAGCTGGTTAGAGACAGCACCGGTAACCAAACAACGTTGGTCGTAAAACAGCACCCGGTGCGTGAGGGTGCTCTGGGTCACGCTCGTCGTCGATGTGGCCGAGGATGGTGGTGCGGGGTCACCTCCATCATAACCGAGCAGAGGATCGGGTGGATTTATTTTGGATACAGGGGGTATGTCAACGGTGCTTCTGTCCGTGGCGTACGCCATGGTGGTTCAGGTCAAGGAGTTGGATCGGCCTTGGCCTGGTGCGCGGGTCACTGTGACCACAAATCCAGGAATTTCTCAACCGCATCGTGATACATACAAGAGGGACCCAAACAAACTATAAACAACCCATCGCCGGGAAATTTATTCATTGGAGAGCAACTGCGCGGCTTTGCGCGCATTAGCACGAACGGCTTCCAGCTGAAGCTCCAAGTTCCTAATCTGAGCACGAGCTTCTCTGAGCTCGGCGTCCAGTTTGTTATTTTCGACACGGAGGGTGGCAGCCTCCTGTGACGTCAGTCAGTAAATGCAGGATAGAATGGTCAACACGGACCTCAGTGGTATTGGGAGTCGGCAGAGGAATGATGGGTGGTGGGGAAAACGTCGGCTCTTGCCTGGCATAAGCTGGCTCACGAATTTCGGGAGCCGGAGCAGGGGTTGGAGCAGGAGCGGCAGAGACAGGGGTGGCCAAACTGGTCGATCTGGAAATGACAGGGGTCTCCGTGGGAGCAGAGGGCTTCGAGGGGGTGGTAGTGGAGGTCGACACAGCACCATTCTCGAGACTGACCAACTTTAAGGTTGGTTCCTTGCCAGAGAAAAACTCGCCAGCGGTCAAGGAAGGTTCGGAAGATGGGGCAGGAGGGTAGATATCGGATTGGAAGGAGTCGGACTATGTGCTTCAGGTGAAATGGGCGCATTTCATTCATGAAGTGAGACTTACCTTTCGTGGAACGATGAAAGCGATCGGTTCAACAGCAGATGCCGTCACCTTGTAGGCCCGGGCAATCTCACACTCGGCCACCTCCAAGGCGCGACGTGGGAGGAAGCACATTCCGCGCTGGGGGTCTGAGGACTTGTGTTCGGAAAGGGCGAAAAGCGAGTCGGATTCGTACTCGTAGTATCGAATGTTTCCATCTCTGTTCACGATCTCAGTAATGGAACAAACGACAGGAAGTGGAAATGGAAGCACCCTTTGCCAGCGAGGAATAGAATGCCGTTATCACTCCAGAAGGGCATCACGACTCCGGAGGTTTGGTCGAGGGTAATCATTTTGGCATTATCGAGGCTACCCGCATCCCAAATCCCAACCTGCCGGTCACTCATCCTGCTGAAACCCGTGGTAGCGAAAGAATCCTTCTCGCCCATCCAGACGACACGGGCGCCCTTGATGCCGCCGTGGCCTTCATTAACGCGCACAGGATCTCCGCCGGCGCGAGGGTCAAACAAACGAATTTTCCTATCCCTGCAAGTGGTGACCAGGATGTTGCCGGTGGCGTTAAACGTGAGACTCTGGATTGCGTCGCCATGGCCACCGAGGGTGGACTTTGGGGATTCCGGGCTACCCAGGTCCCAAAGTTTCACGACGTGATCTCCAGACGCGGCGGCCAGGACATGTTCAGCGGTCGGGTGGAAAAGAACTTGACCGATCCTACGGGCGGAACCGTCGATACGAGAAACGGGATCGAAGTCTTGCGGTACCCAATGCTCTTGACCCCAACCGTCGAAGGCGGCGGCTTCGACCTTCCAGATCATGACTTTGCCGTCTTCACCGCCAGACGCGACAACGGAGTCATTGAAAGGTGACCACGCGGTGTCTAGGACTGTGCCAGAATGGCTTCGAGCTAAAGGGACGATATCCGGAAGCCTCGATGGAAAAGTTCCAGAAATAGGACGGAATGGACTTGGGAGAGGCAGGATCGCGAACGCTCCCCCACCTGAGGCGTTCCAGTTCAAACTGATATAACTCTGGGAGATAGATGAGGAAAGTACAGCATGCGACCAGGAAGATAAAACGCACACCCGATGCAGCGACCAAATTGGTATCCCACGCGCTGCCCGTGACTTTAACGTTGTCTAAAGTGTGCTCCTTCTTCGCGGGCTGGCCAAAAACATGGCTGGAGACGTAGATCAGTTCCCAGCCTTCGGGTGTGGATACGCAAATTCTTGCCGATATTTAGAGGCTCGCACAAAACGAGACATTTGCACTGCGTAAATCGCGTCAGCGGTAAAAATCCCAAACTTTATGACCGAAAGATGAGAGACAAACCTGGAGGAGTAGATGATGATTGGCGTTACGAGTGTGAAGAGGGTTCAACGTGGCTGTGATCGCCCGGATTTGTCAAAGGCACACGCACCTTACTCCCGACTTCCATCTGCCAGCGATGGCCCCTCAGGACAAAAAGACGACAGAGGCGAACGCACGGGCTCTCCGCGAACAGCTCAAACAGCCAGATAACAAAGTTTGCGCTGATTGCAAGCGGAACGGTGCGTCTCGACCCGCTCCGAATCTTCCCTCACTCACGAACTGCCAGATCCACGTTGGGCCTCGTGGAATGTGTAAGTTCTACGACTACCAGGAATAATATCCATCTGATCTCCTTTCCCCAGCGGCGTGTTTTTGTGTATCAGGTGCTCTGGTATTCACCGGTCCATGGGAACGCACATCAGCAAAGTTAAATCCGTCGATCTCGATGTGTGGACGCCCATTCAGCTCGAGGTCGGTTCGTGTAACCTTTTACTATGAGACTTCACTGAACTTCGAGAATAAAGACCATTCAAAAATGGGGGAATCGTCTTGCTAACAAGTATTGGGAAGCACACTTGAAGGCTGGCCATATTCCACCCGACCAGTGAGCCGACACTAAACGCCTCACTCAATATTTTTCTGATATTTTTTTGGTTCATAGTAAGATGGAATCGTTCATCCGTTCGAAGTACGAGACAAAGAGGTGGGCGATGGAGGGAGCCCCTCCCGAGGATCCCTCCGTTCTGGACACAGACGGGCCGCCAGTCGCCCAGGCCGCCACCCAAGTACAACAGAACATCAGTACCCAGCCAACCCCTGCCACTCAGCCTCAACGGGCTCAGCCTTCTCGTCACCAACTTTTGTCCACGTCCCATCTTCAGCAACAACCTGCTCAGCCAAAACTACAACCTCCAGCTCCCGCCCCTGCCCCTGCCCCAGCTCCCGCTCCCCCACAGAATGACCTCTTCAACCTAGACTTCCACGCTCCTTCTCAAGCTGCATTGCAACAGACTCAACCTACTCAGAACAAGAACGCCAAACAAGATATCTTGTCATTGTTCTCCACACCAACGCCAAATCCTGTCGCTGCGGTTCCAGTTCAACAGAACCTGTGGGGTCAACCACAGCCACCGATACAGCAGCAGCAGCAGCAATCGGTTCAGGGAATGATGGGTCAGGCTGGAACCGGCATGTGGGGTGCCTCATCTGGTTGGAACGCTCCCCAACCTCAGCCTCAGGGCAATGACTGGGGCAATTTCACGACCTCAGTACCACAACAACCGCGACAGCAACAGGGAAGCCTTGGCTTTGGGACGCAGCCCGCTTCCAATGTTGGATTCGGGGGATTCCAGCAACCGCCGGCGCTTTCGACGACTGACATCTGGGCAAACAACAACGCCGCTACGGCAACTACTAATAAGCAGCAAACGGATGCTTTTGATGATATTTGGGGTGGTTTCAAATAGAGTACTGTGTGTCGTTTGTCCGTGGGTTCCGTATCGTCATGCTTTTGGGGGAAATTGTTGAGGGAAAGTAGAACCAATGGGGCCAATCCTGGCCGCCCGGACTATCAATGACATCTGGTGGGAAAACTTATTGGGATGGATCCTGACTGCAAGGTGGATCACCCATTCGCCAACAATGCCAACCGGATCCCACCTCCAGCTGAAAACGCCCCAGGCGACCGTCCGCTCCTTGCGTATCCGACATGATGAACTCCAAAGCTTCCAACTCTGGCTGATGCCTGATCCGATGCCGTCCATCCCAAACAGTGGCGGATGGCATGCTTCGCCACTCTGATGTTGGAGAGAGGTACCCGGGCGTTAGATTCTCAAGTGAGGATGTTAGGCGGATTGTTCGACGAGGTGGCGAGGGAACAAACTTGAAGGCGGTCCTTTCTCTTGTTGAAACGCTACAGCCCGAGGCTGTCGTCGGCGTGGCGCTGGATCTCTGCCAGGGAACGTTCAACTCCTCTCCCCCCACCCTAAAGCCAAGCTGGGAGCTCCACCAAACGAACTGCACCCTCAGGCCTAGGACCCGATGAGACATCGCGTCAACTATCGGCTAAACCTGTGACTTGAAGGGTTTTCCTAGCACATCGTGATGCACCTGAGAACCAAGATGTCGCTGCTGGTACTGGGGAACGTGACGGTGGACCCACCTCCATTGTTGCAACCGAATTGCGCGGGACTTACTGTGTCCGCCAAAACGTCCCGATGCACAACCCTTGTGAAGGTTCGTCGTGCTTACCTTGTTCCCTCTTGTGCCTCGGACTTTGGTTCCGGGCTTGGAAATTTCAGGCTTCGGTGCCCGACACCCGACGAGGCTCCCCATCCAATATTTAACATGCGAGGTACACAACGGCTCCTGAGAGCACTCGCCCAAACGACCTGGAGGATTGCGCTGGCGCAGGAAAACACGCCATCGTTATCAAATTCTGACGCGGAAACCGTCGACGAGGTGAGTACACCATGTCCTCCGCCGATCGCTAACTGAGCTATTTCCCCTCAAAGTATGCGAAGGTGGGTTGCAACGGTTTTCTGATGCTGCTGACTAGGTGTCAGGCTAGAGAAGCATCGGTTTGCAAAGTACAGCCTGAAAATAGACAACCAATTCTGGTCGGAACTGAAAGGGTGAAGTTACCTTCTTCTGATCTTTGCATGCACATCTCTGAAGATACCGGTTCATACTTCAGGATGAACTCACGGTCAATTCAATAGATAGACCTTCCGCCCACGCGATTGTGCGGGGCCGCAACGCGAAGAAGCCCTTGGCCAATCAGGTCTTCAGCCTTCATGACCCCGCATCAGCGCCTTCGCCAGTCATTTTGATCAGTGATCTTCCTTTCCAACGGTTACTTACAACCAACGGCCTCCATACAATGTTGGACTCTAAACGCGTTCAATTGTCGTCTGCCCCAGGCGGGAGAACCACAAGTCCGGGGCTATCGCTTGGGTAAGTGTGTTGACGCGATTTTGCGTGGGTGAGATCAATTCGCGCGCGGGCGCGGCTGGTGGCCTCTCGGGATCCCTTACTCTGGGGGTTTGGTACTTTGTCTGACACCTCGTAAGGTTCTAGGTTGTGTGGGACGGCGAGGGTCGAGGGACAGTAGACAACCCCCGGTGGCCGACCCTCTCGTACTCGTAGGTGAGGGACGAGGTTTGTTGTACATCCGAAGTAGGCTTCGAACGATCCACTCGAGCGCCAACCGGTTACCAAGATCTACACCGACCACAACCTGGACCGCTCCGACTTCTCGTCCACTTGGTGACGACTTCCGAATCCAATCTGGGCTTGTCCGTTCGCGGGGTTGCGAGAATGGGTATAAGTACCTCTCTACGATCACCCCGACCGCCAGTGACGCTGACGCTCCCAAAAGGTCTCGCGTCGAACGCAGACTCTCTTCGCCCACCTCCCCCTCTCTAGGCCCCCCACCCACATCAACGGTGCTGATCGCCCATCTCCACGATATGGATCCTTTCGAGACATACTCTATCGTTGCAGCGGGACTCTTCCTCTTCGTTTTAATCGTCGCCTCGTGTATGATCCAGAGGAGATCTCGCATACGCAAGGCGGAACGAGAGAAGGCGAATTCGACTCCCTCGACGACTCCCATGTCTGGACCTGAGGTCGTCTTTATACCTCGTGATGTGGCTCCTGGATTGAGGAGTGTTTACCCCTTTAATAACCAACTTCCACTGGTAAGCCATTCCAAATCTCTACCTCTGTAAGGATTTCACCGTACTGACATGTTGTGGTGCGATAGTATTATCAGACTTCTGCTACCACCCTTGGATCAGCGACGATGAGCACCACCTCATTGCTCTCCCTCAATTACAAACCTCAAGGGTTTATCCGTCTACCTCCCCCCGCTTACACAGAGCGGTGAACGTGCTCGATGCACCGCGGTGGCACCCACCCATTACCGGCATTCTAACAATGTGTCACTTCCCATGGACCAACACAGGGTATGAATACCGCCCCATCCCCCCGATAAAACTTCCTCTTTCTACTCAACCTATCAAACCTACACGAACTGATGTGTAGCTTTAATTACGCCCTTGTTTTTCGCCCCTGCACCAACACCCACGCTCGCTAGCTTCGCACACACTTGAGCCTTGTATCCTTCTACAGCATGTAACCTTGCAAAAGATTGTATCCCTTCTGACTTACGTGCGCCACAACTCACGATCGCCGCCCGACCGCGCGGGGATATCCGAGTCCACGCTCTTCCCCTGCATCGTGATCGACGCCCGTAAACCAGGTCAGGGATCAACTTTCTGGCGCCAGTTCTTGAGATAAGTGGCTCACCTGGTCCCAAACTTCCGTCTATATGCGCGTTTACATGGTTACCAGTAACATCATGACCGTTCACCGGTCACCCAGTGTATCCCGAAGTGTATACTCGCTATCCAACTCGCTCCCGACAATTCCCCATGACCAGCGATTCGTCCAGATCCAGTGGGTATATATAGCTCGTCGTCCGGGAGAGATGGTTACGACCCACGGACAATCACCCAACACAGTACACCAATACGTCCGCGTGCCCAAAATTTCAAAACGTATCCACAGGCTCATCGATCATCACCAAGATCTCTCCAACTCAACCTCAGGTGGATCATGACTCCAAACCTCCATGACAATATTCCTCGCCCTCTTACACATAATCGCACAAACGTTCCCCACATACCCAACCTTCCAAACGCTCTCAGCCGGCTCAGTCAAATCCCTAACATACTTCCCCGTCTTCGTCTCAAACAGCCTGACTCTCCCGTCGTTCCCACCCGTCACGAGGAAGTTCTCGTCGAATTGGAGAGTGGTCACGGACGAATCGTGAGCGGCGATGCGTTGGAGGATAGAGTAGGTTTCGAGGGAGAACGTTATAACGCGACCGTCTGAGCCTCCTGTCGCTAAGATGGTGGATGAGAGTTGGATCTGGCATACGAGGGCGGTGTGTCCTTGTAGAAGAGCCAGACAGGCCCTACAAAAGGGGCCTCGTAAACGCGTGCTAGGGCGACTGAGGAATGGGGGTGCAACTAACCCGGTATTCGGATCCCAGATCCGGACGTGCGTATCAAGCCCACCAGATGCTATCCGGATCCCATCGTACGACACACAATAGATTTGGTTCAAGTGACCACGCAAAAGGTGACGACACAGGCCGGTATCAACATCCCAGACCTGCAAAAACGTGTCCATGAGTCCCGCATGAGCCACTGGAAGGAAATCCCGGTCTCCTACTCTAAGAGTGTTGTCGTAGCTCCCGCTGACAACGGTCGAGCCATGCGCGTCCATACACCGAACGCTTGATTGGTGTCCTTCCAATACGCGGAGAAGTTGTCCAGACTCGATATCCCAGACCCTAAGCGTGAAATCTCGAGATCCCGACACGGCGATCGGACGATGATCCAGGACGCTGATGCAACGAATTGTCGCTCTGTGGCCTTCAAGCGTATGTAGGCATCTCCTGGAGCAGAAAGGGGTTAGAAGCGGTCACAGGGACAAGCACCCTCACCCTACCCTGTTTCAACGTTCCAAACCCGAAGGGCCTTATCACATCCGCCACTCACAACCAATGAAGTTTTCTGTCCCCATCCAGCGGAACCAGAATTTGTGTTCTTCCTCGGAGAAGACGATGACCACGACCCTTTCTCGACCAACCAAACGGCCCAAACCCCTCCCTGACAACCAACCAACGTCCGACTCAACACACCCGTCCGGCGACTGAACACATGGATCCTGGTGTCCGATAGGCCTGCGACGATCCAGTCCTCGTCCATCGCCAAGGACGTCACCACCCCCATATCGGGGATCGGTATCCGGTGATTGCGGAGCGATGTTCCGCCGTGAAGCCATTTCATCCCTAACATAACTTATGTGATAAGCGGGCGGGAGAGAGATCCGGTTGGGTAAACTCACGCTGGAGATAGTTGACCTTGAAATGCCGTTTCGCGCTACCGGGGACGGCCGTGTCCTCAGAAGCTTGAAGGTGCAATGGCACCTCGAACTCCCACTTCTGGCACATCCGCCTCCACAGCCAACCATCACTACTCAACCTCCTCCAATACTTACACACACACCCAACATTCCTCACGAGCTCGTAAAAATCGACGATATAGGAAAGAACGTGCAAAGCCAATTCCGTCGGGAGCTCTTGTAGGAAGTCACGTTTCAGCAGAGGACTGATAAGAGTTGATATATGTGACAACTCTTTCGGGGTACACTGCGAGATGATCTTGTTGAGGTATTCGAGACGCGCTTGTTCGTTGAGTGAGGAGAAATCGCGCGTTGGGTCGTAGGCGAATTGCTGGAAGCCCTTTACGAGCGGGAAATGGGTCGCGTTGTGATCGTGGTCGTGGGTGAATGGACCAGGAGACGGAGCGGGGGTCGGAGGAGAAGCGATTGGGATGTAGAGCGTCGATGCTGTTGGTGGGGTGTCGGCTTCTGGAGCTCCTTTGTGGGACGGTACCATGGTGGGAGATGGGAGAGGAACGGACGCTCGGAATAACAGGATACGGAAGAAAGGAAGAGGGAAGTAGCCGGTTCCTCCAAGAGCTTTGGTGGCGGTGCTGCTCACGCTCAAATTCTCGACTAACAAACTGCCTACGGAATACGACAAGAAGAGTTGCTACGCTTGCCTCACAAAGGAAAAGCGGAAGTTTGAGGGGGTAGAAAACCAAACGCTGCGGGGGTGGTATCGTGATTGACTTTCCATTCCCGTGGTGTTTATTATAAATTTTCCGAGGTCGGTTTCGAGGTGGTTCGTTCAGTACCCACGGGGAAGGCGTGCTCGAGAGATAACCTGCACGAGACGAGGACCTGGCAAGCTTTATCCCCCCACTCAACGGCGATGCCTTGGCGAACTTTCGAATGAAGATAAACCCTAACGCCTAGGTACGCTGAATGCGACTCGTGCGACCTCCGTAGAGGTGCACACCAACCAAGCCCGGCGACCATCCCCCAGTACTATCTACTATAGGGGTTGGCAGGGCGACTGAAATCAGAAGGCGCGTTCCACCGAAGAAGGCCCACGTCGATTTGTGGGGAGCTCGGAGGCGCCTCCATTTCGATCCTTTTGCCAGTGGCTTCCCCTCTCGCGTCGCGGCTGTGGGGACGCGACGCATGACGCCATTCCCGGTGGGGGTGTGGATGAAACCACCAAGCGTACAGTCCGGCCAGACCACCACCCTCCCGTCGTCTCTCCGATGGAGCGATCCGAACGCAATCACCCCGCACCCCTTGACCATCCCATTCGCTGGCCGTTCTAGGCCTGATGGGTAACTCTCCTTTTGGTGACCCATGCGCCGAATGACCCCATCGGTGACCATCAGGTTCGAGACGGACGAACGGCTTAAATACGAGGTAGGTTTCGATGTAGGAACCTCGGCTTACTCGCTGAAGATAAGGTTTCACAGCTCTAAGCAGCTACCATGTTCTTCAAGCAATTCGTCGCTCTCGTCCTCTGTGTTCTCCCGGTCCTCGCTGCTCCCTCCCCCCTCGTCACCGTGAAGAAGACCAAGGGCGCCGTTCCCGGAAGTTACATAGTCATCTTTAATCACGACATTGCCCACGACACTGGCGTCTCTTCCATCACCAGAAAGATCAGTTCCCAGTCCAAGGTCACGCACGAATGGAGCCTCATCAACGGTTTCGCCGGAACCTTCACCGACGCTGACCTGGAGATTTTGAGGGCCAACCTAACGTCGAGTCCATTGATGAGAATGGTCACGCCTACACCCAGGCCACCGCCACTCAGTAAACCACTCAGTAAACCACTCCTATTTTCGGACCGTTCTGTGATACTCATGCGTCCACTTAGGACCGACGCCCCATGGGGCCTCGGACGCATCAGCTCCAAGACCTAACTCGCCGACCAGAGCCCGAGTCCCCGACCTCGTGAGGCTGGATTCCAGTGGAAGGGACCCGCCGCTCAGGGTGAAGTTTGAGTGGGTAATTTCTATAGTGTCCAAATTATACAGATTATGTACGCGACTTATGTTATACACGAGATCATATGTTACACAGTGTTCTTGACGAATGGCGTTGCCGAACAGGCGAGTCAGGTGGTGGTTTTTGACGCTTATGGTCAAAAACCTCCCCAGAACGGAATCGATCTCCCCGTTGTCGAGTAGGCGAGGGGGTCGGTTTGCGGATCCACCTCCACCTCGACCTTCTTCGCCTTCTCCTCCTGCACCCAAGCGTCAACGTACTCAATAGCGTCGTACGGTCGACCCTTGTGCATCATCAAGAATCCCTGAAGGGCAGCCACCGAAAGCTCCCTATCGGGGATAAACGCCTTGAACTTCTCGCTCAGAAGCGCCAACTCCGCGAGGCCGAGCTCCTTCTGACGCGGAGGGCGGAACTCCTCACCCTCCGGAAGCTCGACGTCGATCAACTTCTCCTTAGGAGGGGTCGCATACCCAGAGTCCTTGTCGCTCTCCCCGTCGTCAGAGACGTCTTCCACCCTCGTGGTGGTGGTGGTCTCGTCGGGCATGTAGAATCGTTTGAATAGTCTGCCGGCCTGGTACTGACTCGCGAGCTTGAATTCGACGTGGACATCCATCCTCCCTGGTCTCCTTAACGCGGCATCGAGGGCCTCGTATCGATTCGTCGTCGCGAAGAGCAACCGGCCCTCCTGAGCGCCGACACCGTCCAGAGCGTTAAGCAGTCCGCTCAAGGAGATCTTTGGGGTCTCATTGGGTGAGGGGGCCGGTCCATTGTCACTGCTGAGAAGTTTCTTCTCTGGACTCTCCGCGGCCCGGCTGATGGAGTGGTGGAAGGCGGCGTCGATGTCCTCCATCAACGCGATACACTTCTCAGGGAGGTCTGCGATGAGTTCTTGAAGCGCGTTGTCGTCGAGACCAGCACGAGAGAGTGAAATGATATAAACGTCAAGCCCGAGCTCTCCTGCCAGACTGTGGATTATTGAGGTTTTTCCAGAACCAGGGGCCCCGTACTATATAGCCGAGCTCAGCTCCTGTGGAACAATCCAATGACTCCAGGGAAGGACTTACCAGCAAATACCCCCTCCGGAAAGGAATACCGCGTTCCGTATACCATTTCTTGCTGTTCAGGAAATCCTTGGCGTCGGCGAGTATCCTTTCCTTGATCCCGACATCAAGAATGATCGAGCTCAGAGGACGCTTGGGACGAGAGGTGATCAGCCGCCACTCATTCTTGGTGTTGGATGAGTATATTGAGATGAGTTCTTCCTTCGCGACTTTCCAAGCGTTCTTTGCATCGAGCAACAGTTGGTTAACGATCTTGTGATCGCGGGCGAGGATCCTGTTACCCCCGTGATCAGTGTCTGCGGTAGGTGCAGGAATAACTTGGAATGCTTACTTGATCGTGAGGGTTTCTTTCGTGTAGAAAGGCCCATCCTGGATTTGAACCCTCGTTAGGCGGACATAACGACCCCGATACCATAACGAAGCCGAACAATCAACGGATGGCAGAAACCTGATCTTGCGTTGGGAGCTGTCGTCATCCTCTCCTTCGACGAGTACGGGACGGGCCCCGATTCCAAACGAGTGAGTGCTGATTGACAACTCCTTTGCCCGCGTCCATGCGGGTTGTTTAGACAGCCATAACATCATCCAAACTGTACGATCGTGATTCGTAAGGCCCGCGGTGAATGACATGATGAAAGCTCGGGCTCACCATAGCTGTCGTCGTATTCTTCCAACGCGACCGTGATCCAGAACTGGTTCACGAGCCCCTTCCATGTGAACACGAAAAACCTTCGGATGAGTTCTAGGGCGCCTCCGATTACGAAGATCTTGAGCCAGTCCCCGCATGGGCCGGAGGAGGAGAACAGGGAGACGAAGGTTGAAACTAAGCCGTATTCCGAAGCGCTGACGTCTTGGCCGGGGGCTGCTGTGCTGGGAGGTTGGTGGGTATGAGTGGACATGGGTCGAGTGGGGGGATACTGGAAGCCGAGTACCCAGCAGGGTTTTATACCACACCGGATTCCGTGCCGTAACGCACCACGTGCAAAAATACACGCAATACGAGCCACAATGGCGGTGATTTTGGGGGTCAAAAACGCGTATCTGTCGCCGCAGAGTCAGAGGACGTGATGCGAGCCTACCATATGTAAGCTTTATCCGGGTACAGCAATTGAGCGCCGGTGGAGGCCCCTGTGCGGATTACCGCATGTTGGGCGGTTCACGATTCAATTTAGATCGAGTCAACGGATAAGATTAGGACACCGCCAAGGCATGTTTACCGGGACCGGGGGCGATCCTTTGTGGTGAAGAGGACGTCGAGGGACAAAGGAGGAGGGGACGCGCAACTCCATCGATCACAAAGGAATGCTGAGCCGCTCGCGCTACTTTGGGTGAAATGGTTCAGAGGGAACGAGGAGATTGTTACCGAAGAAAGTTCACCCGTGCCGGGGGATTGCATGTCCCCCGGGACGGAGGGAAAGGAGTGCGGCGATTGGCCGATCACGCTGCATCGGTTCAGGGTTCGGGGGACCGGGTCTTCCGGAACCTCTCCCAATAATCTCCGCTGCACAATGGATGCCATATACCATGCGAGGCGAACGAACCAGTGCGTCGGTCCACACATCGCGTCGATCTTCAGGAACATAGCCTATCCGACACCGTGGCGGTACATAACGCCCAGGGTTTGTCCCCTCGAATGGAGACGCCAATGGTCACCTTGGGGTGACTTTGCTTATGTACCCACGCTCGTGAACTTTCGAACAACAAGATCCGTCAGGCCTCGCGTTTGTTCGGCATTGTGGCGTAGACGCTCACCCTAGTAAGCCACCCACTCGGGGATATCCCCATAGTCATCGGGGCGCTCGCACCACGTTTTGGCCCAGGCTCGGGGTCCTCCTCGGGCCCGGCACACGACAGCTCACGCGTACGGAGGACATCAGATGCCGTCGTCGTCATCCGACGGCCAACCAAAAAAATTCCGCAGTCAGCGGTGCAGTCAAAATTACTTGAATGCAGTGACGGCTTATCGGAAATCCTGCGCCGAAAATGGCGGGCGGAGGGCATTCGGAGCGTTCGTTATCCATCGAACACGGTGGCAGTTTTCATTTACGTTACCCACTGTGGCGCGCGTCTTCGATTCAGCACAAGAATATCTGTGCCCAAAGATTTCACGCATATACTTCCTACCCGGACCAAATGGGGGGTCGTGAAACTTGCCTAAGCGAACACTCCCCGACTCACAGCGGACCGACGGGTCAGCGGGGGGACGATGCACAAGGCAGTGACCGGAGAAGGAGTGGCCGTGGGAATGAATCCATCGGCGCTATGAAAACACGACTGGAGGGGGCGCTGGGCTAGAACATCCACCCACTTACGGGTCGAATATTAGGCTGACAGCGAAAAGGGACGCTTACTTAGAAAAGCCTACTCAGGGAAGAGGCGGTGTTTCCCGTATCACTCTCACTTTCCTTCCCCTCCCATCCCGCCTCACCCGCCCCCGTCCGCTTAGAAACCTCGATGACGACGAGAGCCATGGACGCCACCCACACAGAAACCCACACAGAAACCCCAATCCGCCATCCAGATCTCATTATCCCCAGAATCTACCTCTGCGACCTCCACACCGCCCAAGACCCAACCGCGGCGGTATCCCTCGGGATCACACACATCATCTCCGTCCTAGACTTCCACCCAACCTTCCCCCACGAGATGAAGCACATCAAGAAAATGCATGTGAGGCTGTCGGACAATTTTAGGGAGAAGATCACCCCTCACCTCGACAAAACCACCGCGTTTATCCGAGAGGCGTTGGAGGAGGATCCCGCGAATAAAGTCCTGGTACGTCGGTGTAGATATCGGTAGTTGGACGATCTACTAACCCACGTTACGGAACCTAGGTTCACTGCGTGATGGGAATCAGTCGAAGCGCCACAGTCGTCTGCGCATATCTCATCGCCCAGTCCGGCATGACTGGTCCGTCCTCGATTGAATTCGTCCGTACCAAACGACCAGTTGTCTGTCCCAACGTTGGCTTCCGACGGCAACTGGACGAGTACGCTATCCAGGTGCGCGGCGGGACGAAGGAAGAGATCGAGAAGCAGGTGAAGGCGGATGAAGTCCCAAAGAATACCCGCGACTTCAAGCACTGGATGCGTGGGGTCATGAACAAGAAGAAGGAAATCGACTCGGCCGCTTCCTAGCGCATACCCTTCGTTGTCCTTCCTTCCAGCTTTCTTTAGGGTGTACTGAGTGAGATCCTGTTATTCATACAACGACTCTGTATTACGAGCATATAGATAATGCCTAGGACGTGGATATACATGTGTACAGAGAGAGAGACAGCATTTTGGACCAACAAAAACACTCACGAAAAGACAATGAACTACCAGAAAGCACACCATCCAGAGAAACATTGACACAGATTCTCCAACGAGGTAGCCTGTAAGATCAACTTCTCAACCTGCATGGGCACTGTGAGGGGTACGTCAGGGTTAAAGTCTCGACCTGGGGGTCCAGATCGTCATAATCAGCCACACGCATTCCCAACGAAGTGAATCGCCTTTGATCATTGGACGCACCCGTAAGTTTATTCTGCACGCGGTTGTAAACTGCAAGCGCGCGTTCGTTTCTTGTTTCTGGGGCCTCTGGAAACACAGGGGAGGATTATCAGTCACCTGAGTACGTGCGTAATCGCCGCTGTACCATTGAAAATATCGTTTTCATCTGCCTTCAGCTTACGAAGCGGGCCTTGGGGGTAGGCAGCGACTCTCGTGAGTTCTTGCGATCTCAGTTCAGCTGCGCAATCGTGCGAATTAGCCGCATGGGTCCCCTCAACAGAGACGACGTACAATCCGGTGGCCTCGTATCCACGTCCGTCTGCATCAACCTCCAATTGATCAAGGGGTCGTACACGAATGCTTCGAGGACGGCCATGAGTGAGTCCTTATTATCTCGAAGCACCTTCATGCTAAGTTCGCAGGTGTATCTGAACGACCCCTCGATTCCGCTGACCTAGAGGAGCGAAGAGAGGTCAGGGTCAGAAACTCGCGCTGGGTCTGCTGTTCTTCTTTCCCTCTCACCTCCATAGCACGGGTCAACATTCGCGTCAACCTGAACGGAATCTTCTCCGGGAACTTCTCTCGATGCATAGCGACTTCGAAACAATCGCCGAAATCGATGTGCACCACCTTGCCATTGCTCCTTCCCAGCATCAAGTTGGATGGATGCCTGTCACCAAGACCTAGGATGTGCCCGACCATACTGTTGACCGCTAGCGACCTCGTGTAGGTTGCACGACGTTCGAGCCAATGCTCAGAGTCCACGCTCTTAAGCCAGAGCACCTTATACAAGTCCTGGCCAGTCGTATTCTCTCGAGCGTACTCGAACACTTCAATCTTTTGGAGCAAGATCAGGTTCTCGTAATCGGGGGCCATCTACTCAAGGTTGTAAACTCATGCGTGTCAAAAAAATTCAAGTAGAAGGAACGAACCTGGAGCATCAACCGGTACTCGATATTGAGAAGGACCTTCTTCGATTCACGATAATCTCGAACGAGGACATGTAGAGTGTCGCTGTCCTTCACCCATCCCAACAGCCCGGCATTGGGAGCGAGTGGGATGACCGGGAACCGTTGGATGTTCAGCCTTCGCTTGAAACTGTCTGTGTCGACGGAAAGCAGGGTGTTGACCAGACTGAACAACTGCATCACGCGCTCGTCCTGTCGAAGGTCCTCGTGGCCTATGTTGGAAGATCGCGCGTGTGAGAATCATACACCCCACGTATGGTGACAATGATACTGTACCCTTCAAGACGAACTGGTAATCAATGCCGTCGCTGCCACGCAAGACCAACCGACGTGGTCGCTGCTTGGAGGAGATAACCATCAACTTGGTGGCAAAACTGACGATGGTAATAATCGGTCGGCCGCTATGGTGGGTCCCTGCCGAGCGATAAGCACTCAAGTCGAATCTTTTGGGGCACAGAGCGGGATATGTACCAGGCACAGCGAGTTCCAGGTTACGAGCTTTCAACAGATCCGGTGAAACGTATTGCAAGTCCAGAGTTGTCAACTGTGGGAGCTGCTTCTCTATCTTTTTGAAGACCTGTGAACGTCGTGCCTGTCAGCGAATCTCCGCTCATTGTACAAGCCCCACGTACTCCGTAATATATATCCCAAGCCCTGTCAAGCATCGCAGTCTCGCCATACGTGGTGTACGTGCGACAAGCCTCTCGAGCCTCGTGCAAATCCCTACCGTACGCTTGGACGAAGGAGATCTCGCGGGTGGTGGTGGGTCCCTGTCGTTGAAGCATTTAATCAAGTACCAGCTGTTGGGTGGAGAGCCACGCACCGCTTCAATCATATCGTGCAGAGGCTCCAACACAGCAACCATCCCCTCGGGGTTTCTCTCCGTAAAGTACAGCCTCGAAGCCTCCTCCAAACCTTCGTGCCATAACTCGTGCCAGAGAATCGCCACACGGATGAGCTCGTGACTTATGATCGAAGCCTATAACGGGATCGGGTGTTAACACGAAAACCACAGAGTACATAAGTGGGGTCACCTGTTCCACAATCGTCGCACTGTGCTCCCGCATGGCGTCCATGATCGTCAGAGCGGCACTCTTCCGCGTCGCGCTCGAGGACTTGGATGCCACTGTTAGGGGATAGATCAACGCTTGCGGGTGGTGCTTTCCGACGTCTGTCAAAAGGCTGTTGATGTTCCTACGAATGTTGATGCTGGGTGTCTGGATCCGTGCTATGATCTTGTCGTGTTTCGTTAAGTGTCTATCTGGAAGCGGGTACGACTGTCCAGGGCGCACCTGCGGAATAACCTCAAGCCAAGTATCCACCTCCACGCTGGTGAACCCAGTAGCCATGGCGTGACTGACTTCGTCGTGAGCTCCGTACTTGAACCATAACGTCAGCAACCGCAGAGTATCCTGTAGAGCATTCTCGTTCTTGAGGGAGATCGATTTGAAGAATCCAGTCAGAGCTTGCACGATGTGAGCAGCCAATTCGTTTCCGGGGATATCCGTCGTCTTGTTTTCCGTTTGGGTTTCCATGAAACTGATGACTTCGAAGTTGGCCAGAGCCCACGTGTGCCACGCCTTGTACCACGTAGGGTCGAAATGAGTGGCAAGGAGGTAGAGGTGTAGGATATCAGCTGTGCTTCGCTACAGTGGATATGAGGTAAGCTCTTAATTTGTGGACCACCTAGCCTGCTCACAGATTGCCATTCGGAATCGAGCTCTGCCTCCCATTGACCTTGCTTGAAATAGCACCTCGCAAGCAACCGGGAAATCTCGTCGTACTTGGGTCGCGGCACTCCGGTCCGCGAAGGTTCAGTCTTGACATCGCTGCTGAGGCTGGTTGCAAACTGGCGTAGGAAGATAAGACTCGACTCCCGCTCCCCTTGAGCCCACATATATTTCGCTTGCGCGTAGATGACGTGCGGAGGTGCCCGCATCAGCGCCTCCTTGCGGTAGAGGAGTGAGTGCTGTCGGTCAAGGCAGTCGGTTGAGCAGGTCAGGACCGTGGGGAATAAAGACTGACGCGGTCAGGCGACATCAAGGAATTGATGGTCTTCTCGGCTAATTGCATCCTGTCCGATTTGCGACAGAGATTCGCGAATTTTATCCACATCACAGGGTCATCCTCTGGGTTGAGCACGAGTGTCCTAACTTGCAGCACTCGTTGCCACACCTCTACGTCTGGTTGGCACCCGTGTAACCTGACACCAAGTCAGCACAATCAGGCGTAATGGTCGGCGTCGTACCTTTTCATCCACGTTCTACGCATCGTGGCCTGACGCTCCGGTTGGTCGGCGTACTGCTTATACGCGATGATCTCCTCCAGCTCAGAAAGCATTTGAGCGCGAACCATGATGCTGTCTCCAGGTCAGACATATAGGTGTGAATGACTCCAGACGACATACTTGTATGAACGGCCATAGCTCTCGCCAACGAATGAGGTTAACTCTGGATCCAGCAAGTCACGCGCCTTTGTGATCTGCGCCAATGCTTTCGGGAATTGATTCTGGTGCACGGCGAGGATAGCACGATAGAAAGATCGATCGGGGGAATCCGCCTTCATCGTAGCGATATAGTCGTCCATGGAATCCCACTCGTTCAGGGACCAAGCGGCGGCAGTAGCCATAGGTGCGATCTCCCGTCGTTCGTCGTGCCCAGCGTTCGACCAGTTCTCTTCCACCTGAGCCGCAAGTTGATCCCATTCCCCAAGGGCATGGAGACACTTCATCCTTCCGATGGCAATCTCCGGCGCATCTGGGTCCTCCTGTGCCTTTTTGTCGTACGTCGCAAGGGCTTCCTGCCATCTTCCCAGCCTCTCGTACCATTCTTCGTGCTTGGTGACGTCGTACCGCTCGCGAGCGATGAGCAGAGTACCCCAAGCGGCGTCGTGTTGTTGGAGTCGGGCATTGAGGGAGATAAGAGACTCGATGATGGAAGCGGAGGTATCGTCGAAGAACTCTCGTTCCTTGTAGTGTAGAGCTTTGGCATATGCGTGGTACTTCATCGCGTATTCACCAAGGGTGCGGTTCTCGATGGGGAGCGCCTTCTCTTCGTGCTCCATGAATTCTGCGAGATTCAAGAGTCGGTGGATAAGCTCGGAAGGTGCAATTGGTGAGGTGATCGCAAATTCGATGGAGCGAACGAGATCCTCCTACGTGGCTGGTCAGAGAATGCCGTATAAGCGTTGATCTCCGCAGCCTACCTGGTATTGATCGTAAAGGTCTCCCCAACACGAGATGAAGGCGGCATTGAATAGCTCCTTCGCCAGGGGCGGGTGGATCTCTACCAAAGACATACAAGCACGAAGGGCGTGCGAAGGGGATTCCTTCATAAACTCGACCGCTAGTCGGTGCATCCACTCAACCCAGTCTTCTTTCGTGGCGATTTGTGAGACGTCCCAAGCCTGTTTCAGGTGCTGTTGGTTAACTGTCATCTTTGATGCCTCTGCAGGCGCAGAGAACTCCGGAGGTTTGTTGTTCTCACTGATACAATATGAGCATCCTGACGGAGTTAATCCAGATGGATTCTCAAGCTCACAGCAACTCAAGGATACCAGCATCTTGCGGAAGCCGTTCCCCGTTCAACAGCTTGTAGATTAGGTTCTCGTATTTTGGGTGTGGAATCTTGCTGCGCATTAGGCACTGTCACCACCCAGTCAGAAAACGCGGCTGTATCATCTGACCACACTGCATACCTTGTTGATCGTTGGGACGAAGATGGCGAAGTCCGACCCCAGTTGGATGACCAAGGAACACAATGTATCCAGAACGGCCATGCGAACCTCGTTATTCGACGATTCCAGCACTCGTACGAGCGGATGGATGATCCGTGAGGCATGATCTGAGAAGTTGACTCTCCTCGACAGCCCATCGATAGTCTGGATGGCTCTCTTTCGTAGCGCGGTTGCACCCTCCGGCCATTCGTAGGTCTTGACGATCACGGGAATGACCAAATGTAAATACTCCTCGATATTCGCTCCGAAAGTTAAGAACGCATCGAAGACTTTCATCTGGGTCTGTGTCCGTTTTTCGTTCATCTCGATCTGGGGGCCGTCAAAGACTTTGAGAAGGGGCGGCAAGATTGTCGGAAGGAAAGGCCGGAATTCGGCATCCAGAGCTGTACCCAAAGCCTCAACCAGGGTAACCAAAGGAAGCTGGAGCGCCACGTTCTCCCACAAGTCGGTAACCAACCCGAACACGTCAGGCATGTAGTTCCTGACGTGTTGTTTGATAATTCCCACAAGAATCGCCATCTGTTGTAAATGGAATTCCTGAAGGCGGGCAGTTGAGTTCCGCGTCACGGTGGCAAAAGCGGGGATAATCTTCAACACCCTGTGTTAGCGTCTAGTTTTACCAAGTGCGGAAATGGTTGCTCCCGTTCACCTGTGGAAGAAACGTAACACACTTCAAACCCTGAGTCTTGAATATCGACATGATCGCCTCGATCACAGTGTGATGTTGACCACCGAGCGACTGGTCCTTCAGTATTCCCAGGAGGGCGTTAATGACCACTGTCTGGTAATAGTCATCCGAACCGGAGGCTCCAGTGTAACTGATCGGCGCCGTGGTTACGGTGTCGGCTTCCAATTCATCGAGGGGTTGATCCTTAAGGATGAATGGTATGAGTTGAGGCATACAGGTGTGCACTGGAACATCGACGCGCCTTACGCCTGTAGGGATCAAGGGCACCGAGAACACCGAGTACTTTCACGACCTCGCGGCGGACCGGTTGGGCTGGCTCCGTCTTCAAGATCCTACTCAATATCTGGAGCAGTTGGGGGTAGTCCACCAAAGGCTGAATGACATAACCTGTGTTCGAACACACTTGCCCGAGCGTATGCAGCGCGGCGTCTCTCTTGACAATCGATGAATCAGTAAGCTTGGCTATGATAACCTGCATCAGGTCCGGGACGTGCGGCATAACATCTTCTCCGCCAACGCAAGCCAATTCTCCCAAGCACATAACAACGCTCGCGGCGACCGCAGGATTTGGATCTGAGGCCTTCGGAAGGAGGACCCGGAGCATGGGAATTGCGTAAGGCTTTATCAGCCGTTGTGTGGCACTGATGAGGCGTGTGAGCAGTTGTGTGCACTCTTCTCTGTTCCGCCTATGAGTGCACGTAGGTGAGGTTGGCGAATCCTTGGGAGACGAGATGCGGAAGCTTACATGACCGTGGAGTATTCTAACTCAGTGAGGAGTTGGATGAGTGCTTTACGCAGGGATGGCATCACATATGCAGGGTTATGAAGCGCAAGGCGCCCAATGAGTCCCACCGCGACCATGCGGTTCTCGAAGTGTTCATCGTTGAGTGCGATGAACAACGACCGGACGTTCTCGGCTTGGGCCAGGTGCTTGTCAAACCTCTCGTGTAATGTCGATAAGACGGCCAAACGAATTTTCGGCTCTGCACCGGAATGTGAACAATCGTGATGAGATTGATTATCAGCCAAGACGCACCGGGGTCAGCAATCCCGACGGTAAGAAGTTTGTCCAAGACATCGCTAACGATTTCGATTGAATGGTTGCTAGCTTGGTAACAAATTGGGTCCCTATCGAACAACCGGCAGCAGGTCAGAGCAGCGGCCCGTCGGACCTCAGGCGAC
>Ga0307516_10002047_pt1 | contig 27484 bp, 27 predicted proteins | sample 19_EM_MG_FD_203310 | JGI IMG/M metagenome (GOLD analysis project Ga0307516, IMG submission 203310) | Populus trichocarpa ectomycorrhiza microbial communities from riparian zone in the Pacific Northwest, United States - 19_EM | ecosystem: Host-associated > Plants > Roots > Unclassified | place...
CCCCCTGGTCGTCACGTTCATCACCATGTCCCCAGGATCGTCGCCCGCTGGCTCCTGCCGTCGTGGCAAAAATGATCGTCCGAAGAGAGGACAATTCTATTGTGGACGCCGAGTAGGCGTGAGCCATTTTGGTCCTCTATTTCTGCACTGACTAATCTTCCCAGCGAAGTGGACTGTTCTTTTTTCCTTGTCACCGTTGACCTTTGGTCGGCCGACAGCGTGCGAGAAATGAACCTCGTCATGCACCCCTCCTCACCGGCCGACCGCTGTGCTCCCGTGGGTGCCAACAAATCGAAAAGGCTTCGAGGCAGTAATCCAACACTCCCCTCTCCTCGCAGCGAACACCCTAGTCCGCCTTCTTCTCATTCCACCCCAAGTTCCGCTACTGAACCCTCCCGCATCCCGATGGATCAACAGGTCAGTCCCCATTGCTGCATCTGGGAAACCTCACGTTCTAGCTGTCACCATTCACGCAATCTAGTCCGCAGTAAATCCTATGGTGGCTAGTGCGACGACTCCTGGATACCACAACCCAAATTATCCATATGTGACGGCAGGAACATCTATGTCCGATTCCATCTCTTATTCCGCGTCAAGTCCGTTTGCCTCTTCACCCGATTCTCCAAGCGGATGGAGTTACGCTTCGGCAACTGCGCCTGGACAAGCCGACCGCTCCAATATTCATAATTCTATGCTTCGTGGCGCTCCACGAAATAGCATGCCGACGGCTTCTGCAGGCGATGCCTGGCATAGTCAAACCGGCTTCCGCACCGAAAATGATGCGAGCAATTTCCGGGGCTGGTCGGCACCAGCAGATTCGTCGTACTCGCCAGCCACGCACCCGCCGGCCGGTGTCTACGGTGGCCAGGAAGCTGAGCCTTCAGTTCGCCCTCATCCACCAGCACCTCTCGACATAGGTGAACTTTACACATGATGTCGGTCCTCTTCTCCCTCTGACCAACCACCAGGTCAAAGTAGATATCCACAGGAACAATATGGCATCACAGGACAAGCTTATGACAATCCAACAGTGTACAGCTCACCAGTTCATCCACAACAGTCCCCTCAAACCTATTATCAACATCAACACAACTATGCCCACAGCACGTCATCGTCCTCGTCGCCCTCCAGTGTGCACCCATTTTCACGACATTCCTACACTCGTACACTCGTCGGACCACTTTCTTCGAACGCCTGCCGACTGCTAGACGAGCACCGAAGGCCAGGAATATTTTTTCTTTTCCAGGACCTATCAGTCCGCACTGAAGGTTTGTCCCGTCCATGACATGATCTGCCTTTGCTCGAACATGTGCAACCAGGGACCTTCCGACTCCGATTACGTTTGATGAACGTCGGAGAGTAAGCACGCCTTCTCCCCATTTACTCACCTGTTCACATCTCTTTGCAGGTCGACCACACCAGGGTCAGGTGCCCTTCGCGTTCACACCAACGTTTCCCCCGTTTTGGCACAAACCTTCACAGAACCCTTTATTGTTTTCTCTGCCAAGCGGTTTCCAGGAGTGCCAGGTATGCAAACGTGTAGGAGCTCGATTTGACAAAGAAGGTTTTAACGATCTGTATCTGGAAAGATACGACCCCCTTGTCCATTGCATTTGGCAATCAAGGTCAAAAGCTGCCACTAGTGAGATCCTCTGCTATTCCGCTGGAGCCACATCCATCGCTAACTAGGCTGTTTCGACCTTTTTAGCGAAACAGACACGGGACAGCTGGGCATGCTCGTAGGGCACATCGAGCGGGTGAGTCGGAGGGCTCTGACGAATCGGATGACATATGATGAGAGCCTCCATTGGACAATTAATTTCGGTGCTCAGTGTATCATCCATGCTGACATGTTTTCATCATCAACTAGTAATGTAATCCTTTGCACGATTTGATTTTTGGATTATCTCCACCCGTCGTCTAGTTTCTTCTTAATTGCATTTTTCCGAGATGCGGCCCTATCATGCAGAAGCACAGCCCGGACCGTAGATGGATAATCCTTGTAGATACGACGGAGGGTATCGCTCGCAGTCTTGGCGCGGCTCACAAGGATATCCGGTTCCAACGGAGCTTGCAAACGGGCACCCACAGGCTCAACAATACGACCACCTTGTAGATGACGAAGCACGCTTCCCAATAGCTCCAAAATAACATGATGCGGACGCCACATGTTCCACGAGGGTAAAACCTGGTGAAGAATATGTAACGGGTGTGCAAAATCGTCCGGATCTCCCCCTGTGTCCATATGGTGCCCAGACTTCTTAGTCGCAAGCTTGACAGCAGTCGCTCGCCGCTTCTGATTATGTACAGGAGGTTCGGGCGCAGGGATGTCCACGGCGGGCGGTGCTGTGTCAAGTGTCAAGGGCGAATGGGGTGACAGATCCCGCGTGCTCGCCATTACCAAGCTCTGGCGCTGGTATGGCAGGATGACGCGCTCCACCACCGCAAACGCACGATCCAGCTCGGCGGCCCGAACAAGCGCGACTGCAAGATGGTTCCAATTATGCGAATCAAAACTGAAGCCGTGGGACCTTGCTTTGAGCCAGACTTCAGGTACCGCGCTGTGCTGACCCGCTGCGGAGAGGGCATCGATGTAAATAGACAGCGGTAAGCACAGAAAATTGGATTGTCGCAACAGCGGGTCCCTCGGTGCCGCGCCTTCGTCCTTGAACAGCTCATCCACACGAGATCGACGCAGAGCATACTCCCAGACTTGTTCCCACGCCTCATGAACTGCGTCGATGTTGCCGGTTCGGCGGTACACGTCCAAGAGAACCGTAAGCGACACAAGTGAGGGCTCCCCGCCAGATTCGAGCATAGCCTCGAACAGACGTTCCACGGACTCCGCATCCCGCTGCTTGCTGTATATGGACATAAGAGGGCTGTGAAGAGTGTCAACTGCAGCTTGTAGCGACCCTGGTGTTGCCCAGGTCCGCCGTGGCGGATCCGCGTTAACTATATTCTGCAGGAAGGTCTCTGCAATCTGTAGGCTTTCTTTAGTACCCTGGTTCCCATATGCATGGAGGATCTGTGAGAACGTGATGGACGTTGGCTGGACACCTCGGGCGATCATGTCTTCGTATACGGCCTTGGCCTGCACTTTGTGTCCAAGGCGAAGATAGCCCGCCATGATGATGGTGAGCATGTAGACCTCGATTCCGCGATGCGCCAATTCCTTGATCCTGTCTTGCATTTCTTCAAACAGGTCGGATGCGGTGTTCATCAGCCCCGCGTCGCAAGCGGACTGGATCATTAACGCGTATGTATACGCGTCGGGACGTGCGCTGGTATGGCGCAGCTTGCGAAATAAAGTGGAGACCGTGTGGAACGGCGTACCGATCAACACGTATGCCTTAAGCAGCGTATTATAGACGTCGATCGTGAGCGGGAGGTGAGGGCGCGCTGACGTCTTGAGATAATCGAATATACGAATGACGCCAGCCCACGAGCCAGCCTCTACATGTGCGTTCATGAGAGCCGTAATCATGATGAGATCCGGCGTAATGCCCTCATGCAATGCCCGCTTGTAGATGGCTTCTGCAGACGCAGGATCACGTCTCAGAGCTAGGAACTTGATGACGGTGGTATAGTGGACACGAGTAGGCTGTATACCGGCAGTGCGCATTTGGTCTAGGACGGCCGCCACCACACTCACTTCCTCCTGGGCCGTGAAGCTCTCCAGGATGATACTAAACACGTGTGCATCCGGTGTATGACCTGCCCGCGTCATCACCTTCAGCCAGTGACTGAGGCCATCAAAGTCATGCCGCTTAGAATATGCCAAGATGATGGTAGTGTAGTGAAAAATCATGGGCTCGTCCTGGCGGTTTTTTTCGGGGAAAAAATCGTGAAAGAGCTCGACGACCATTTCGACGCGGCCAGACATGGCATGTACATGCATCAGCATCGCTCTATCGATGGGCGTAAGACAATTACGGCTTCGGAGGTTCTGGAAGAATTCCTCAGCACGTGTGATGTTCCCCTGGCGCGCGTATAGATATAGTCCAAGGGAGAGATACGGCTTATAATTTGAAGGTGAGATAAAGGAAAAGGTCTCATTAGCGAGGGAAAACATGTTAGCCTTCGCAAGCGCCCTAACCAAAGCCAGTTGATGGTGAACGGGGAGGTGGTGGAGTAACCGTTGGTCGTGCAGTGTGACTATCACCGCATGGGCCTTCTCAAGAAGACCTTGTGCAAAATATGACAGAAGCAGCAGTTCAGCGGCACGAATTGCATCTTCTTCATTGTTCGTGCGAGAGGCGAATAGTAAATCAGCACCGTTTGGAATCTCTGCGATTATTTTACGCGCAACGTTACGCAAAGCTTCAGATTGGGCCTGGAATGGAGTCCCGGCAAAGGTGTTGCGATAGCTGCCAAGATACGGGCCCAAGAAGCTCCATTCCTGAAGGATGAGGTCTAGCACAGCCGTACTCCCTTCACATGAATGCACCAGAACGAGGAGGCTTCGATAGACACCAATAAGGCTTCCTTGTTCGTCGTCTGTCAAATGACGCGTCGTCCGTGCTTTCTTCACCAACCGCACGGCGCGTGCGGGGTCGCCCACCAAGGCAGCAATCCGCGCAGAAAGACACAGCCTGCGAACCTCCTCGGACGCGTCAGTAGCACACGGGCCGACCTCCGTTTTCTGTATCATGGAATGTAGCCGGCGACCCCAATTGTGAAGCGTGAACGTGCTGGCGTGTTCGTCAGTCGCGAGCTCCACAGCATCCACGAGTCTCTCCATAAACAGGAGATGTTCGCCGGGAGAGAACGGATCCCGAGAGCTATCCTTGACCAGATTACTGTAAAGAGTCCAGGCTTCATTTGGATTGAAGGGAACGGCCGGGTCAATTAGGGAGCGTATGTCTATGGTACTGGGCAGAGTTTGTAATGCTGCGTCTGGACGTGCCTGTGATGACGCTTCAAATTCGTGAGCGGGTCGAGGGAATAGCCGGGACGCAGACGACGAAGAGTGCCTCCGAGTACTCCTTGGGTGTCCTCCGGAACGCGCAGTCCGTAACCGGTGAGGAATCACCTCGGTCATCATAAACAGCCGGTTGCGCTCTTTTGACAAAAAGGAATGGTGAGGAACGAACATAAGAAACAAAAGGATATGTGAGTTACTTGGACACCATAAGGAATGTCTCGCCACACAACAATGAGCCGCAATCGGCCCGATGCATTCAGTGCATTCGTGATCCTGCGCCCTTGCCTTTCCTTTCCACGGACGCGGGTGGGGAATGAAAAAGTCTCTTGGGAGTGAACGGCATACAGGTTTTCCCATTGCTGCGACGGCAGACTTGAGAGTGGATGAGTGCGGAGTCGAGGGTAGTAGGACGCGGTTGGCAATGGCAGCAGCCAGAGGCTCGATCATGGACCGAGCTGGGCCTGGGTTCAAACTGTTAACCGTTAGCCACTGTTACCTTGATGAGACAAACTTTGTTCACCTCTGCACAGACCTTAAAGTCACCCTGCAGACAGGTTCAAGTATGTATGCTCTAGACAAGACTTTTTCCCTGTGGGCATAATATTTGGTCCTGTTTGCCCCCTGTGGCGGGGCGTAATTCGAATACGCTGTCCATGGGTACTGTGGCTCGATGAGCGTTGCTTGCATTTCAGCCAATGACGTGCCACACGTACAGGTACAGGCTGGTTCGTTCTGGAATGAAGATGTTAAGTTAGGTTTAGTTTGCGATAGGACCTGGGTGCGATCGCAATTTAGGTCTCGGACAACGGGCTCGAAGGTGCCATTTACGATGACGCAGGCAGTACACTCCTAGCCAGTCGCCAGCCAGCTCTGATAGCCCCCATTCGTCCTCGCCCGAAACAACCGGCTTTCGATAACCATGTGACGCGCCACATCCATCATCTCTGTCATCTACGCTGATGGACGTGTTTTCTAGCAGCTAGTGCACTGCGCGTCTGTCGAACTGTTTGAACACCGGCTGGCACCGTGAAACCGTGAAAAGTCGGGTCCAGCCCAATCCATCGTTGCCAGCAAGGTCCTTGCGATAATCGTGCGGCACATCGGCCGGTGGCGATCCCCTGTCCCCCACCCATCGACATGCCATTCCCCCTCCTCTGGGCTCTCGAAATGCCTGATCGCGACCCTGCTGCATTTTTACCTTGCGATCCAGACCACGAAATCGTCGTCGTTCCTGCCATCGGCCACCCTGACCGGCAGGCACTCTTGGATCAGTGCCTCAGAGTACGGATCGACGTTTTCGTTCATGAACAAGGTTTCCCTGTGGACGTCGAGGTTGACCAGTGCGTTTATATCCATCCTGTGTGGTCGCTCCACAACACCCCCTCATCGTCACGCCACATCTGCTCCTCGCTTTTGTTTGGAACTAAGCGCTGGGCTGCGACACCGCAGGTATGATCCGACAGCGACTCATTTTCTGCTCCGGTCCCTGCCTTCCTTGCTGCCAATCGGCACAGTCCGTGCAGTGAAGGTGATTGGGCAAGGGGGAAGCCAAGATCATATCTACTATAAGCTTGGCCGGCTCGCAGTGATCAAGTCATATCGTCGACATCGCTTCGGCCGGGATCTCGTTCTTGCACTCCACAAGTGGGTGAAAGAAGACACGAAGCGCTCATATGACCACCTGGAGGTGACCAAAGTAATCGCTCATTCACAGATACCTGTCAAACCTTTTTATTCCAAGTACGTTCCCGGTCACGGTTCTGTCCCGTTTTGGCGCGCGCTCATTACACAATCACATGCAAGGTATGGTTATCTGCCAGAGGTGATTTTCACTTCCGTATGTTATCAATGCTTGATTGATACAAATGGAGCATACACCAAAACAGGGCGACGAATTTGACGAAGACGGCGCCCCGCATCAGAAGATGGTTGCTTATCTGCCCCTACAGAATTAGTCACAGTAGCATCCCCGTGTACTATAGTGCGCTAACAGTGAGATGGTATATCTACAATGGGTAAACTATAATGATCTAGATATACAACCATGGATCATCATCTCAAATTCGTGACCACAAAAAGTCCAGTGTCGTAAAGAGTCCAAAGAACGGAGAAACGCATAATATGCCACCAATGAAATGGTGAAGAAAGATAAGAACTCGAAGAAGGATCAAAACCGGGTATATTTGTTCCTGCTATCGTCAGCAGCCAGACCTTCACTTTCACTCTCGGAGCTGAACGGCTCGGATTTAAGATTGCGTAGGATATGGAACGGACTGTCCGACGGCGAACCAGGGAGAATGCTAAAGTTGATGTTGTTTGGAGGGCCAGTGGTACCCTCCTCGTACATTCTGCGGGCAGCTTCGTATTCGAGCTTCTCCTGCTCGGCCTGAGCTAAGAATGGCTACAAGGGGGAAAGGATTGGTAAAGTGGCTTATCGCAGCACGTCAGCCTGCACTGACCTTGCGTTCGTCATCTGTCATGGACCGCCACTTTGCGGCTGCTAAAACACTCTGTTTCGTTGTCTCCTGTTCGTCGCCAAAAATTTCTCTAACCAAAAACGGGTCGGATCGAATGTGTTGCAGGAACATGAAGTAGGCGCTGAGGGGCTTCTTTGGTGCATTCGGATCTTTAAGATTGCTCTTCCGAGACCGACCCGCCTTGCGCTGGGCAGTACGGAAAGCATTCTCGCGTTTGATGTCCTCGGGGGAGAGGGAGCGTAGATAAGCCTCGTTTTCACGTTCTCGTGCCTGCTTAAGAACCAAGGAGCGTTGCTTGTAGGGCTGGAGGGAATGAGTGTCAAATAGCAAAAGGGCGAGGATGACCATACTTCTTTCTGATCTGGCGTGAGGTTGGCGTACTCTTGACCGGCTTCCTTTGCGGCTTGGGCAACATTTAACTTGCGCGTGCTCGTTGCTTGGTGGCGTTGAATCCAATCTGTGAAGTAAAGTTGCCACGCTGATGGAGCTAATTTGGGCTGTTTCAATAAGGATTTGAGGGGAGCTATATCGGAGATAACCGATCCGAATCAGGATGACGACAGAACCTGTAGACAGGGTGGGACGTACCAGTATCCACAGACTTTGTGTCCTTGGGCGGCTCTTCCTGTAGCGGAGGCGATCTCTTTTTCCGGCGGATGGTTGCATCGCGATCATCGCTGACGGAGACTGACTCAGAACGACGGCTGTAGCTGCGAGTCATGGATGGAACATTTGATTGGAGAGGAGATGGGGCGCTGGATGATTGGAAGACAAGACCCGAAGAAGCTTCCCTTCTCGGCTGGAAACGTTGCCTCTTGGCTGTGTATGGGTTCTCGGAGAGGGGAGCGTGAGTGACCGAGAGACGGGGAGGGGATGTGGGAGGGTACTGAGATGGGTCCCAGAGCTGAGATGCCCACGGGGGCGGTCTCAAGGAAGCATCGGCGGGGGATATTGAAGTGAGACGGAGCCCGGGCGAGCTGAGATAGCCACCATCAGAAGCCTCTGTCGGGGACAGAGAACGCGGGAGGGCGGCGAGGTCGGAGGGGGAAAAGGATGGGTTGTGAGAAAAGGGCTGATGGCCGTAGGGGACGAAGGTGGGTGGTGATTGCAGGTCGGACTGGGTGCCTCGGATTGGGATGGGGGACGACGAGGCTGGATCGTAGAGCTGGGAGTCGTGGAGCCACTGGGACAGATAGCTGTCGTCGAGATCGAGGATGGAGTGCACGTCGTCAAAGGCCCCGAATGGAACGGGGTCGTAGAATGGGCTGCCTGGTGACGCGTCGGGGATGTCGAAATCGGATGCGCGACGGGGGGAGGTGGTCTGGTCGGACATGATGGGGGACACGGGCGAGTAGGCGAAGTCGCGGGGGTGGTCCCAGGGGGTCCGGAGGGACGAGGGGCTGAGGAGGGCGTGGTCGTCGATGTCGAGGGGGCCGAAGATCATCTGGTCGGCGTCGGGGGGGAGCAGAAGGGTGTCCTTGGAGGGCATGGGAGTGACGACAACTTGGGGGGAGCAGGATAAGATGTGGATGCGGACATGGCGTTTAAATACAGGGGCTCGGCATATCGTGGACGGCCATCGCATCGTGATTGGTCGAATCGCCAAGCTGACTCGACTCGTTCGTCTCTCGCTGCCCCGAACACTCTGCGCGTGTCTGCCCTAAACTCCCATTTTCGGCAATTTGGTTCCGGCGAGGCGAACCTTACAGCGCCACCGGGTCCGCCACTGCTTGTCTCGCTTGTTGCCGGTCTGTCTACTACACAAGCACTATCGAGTCCACCGTACCATACTGTCTCCCATTGTACACACTTTTACCAGCCTAGTTGTCGTCGTCAGTGACGTTGTCGGACACCCCGTCCTATCGACTTACCTCCCACCCCTTCACATCCTTCATGATCGCCCGCTCCCGCTCCAGCGCAGCCTGTTGTCTGCGATACGCATCCCGGTCTCCTTCCGCCAGCAGCAGCGGCACAAGGTGGATGCGGGACCACACCTTCTCCCTTTGCAGTTCCCTGTAACGGATTGAATAAAAACAACATCCCTCCACGGCCACATCCAATCCCAAATCCGTGGTCATGGCCCTTTCTGGTACAACGGCCCGCAAATGGGCAGCTGTCCGGATCCTCTTTCCTTGGCCCCACGTTTCTCGATGAGCGCATCCCCATGAGGCCACGTTTAACGACCCACTCAGTCCCATCCAATTATGTCCAACGTCGTCCCGTCTTTGGCCCACAAAGAACAAAACTGACCTCTGCTCCAAGTTTCCCTTGCCAACACGATAGAACCCATACGTGCACAAGCCTGTTATGGCCCCAAGGATGACCAAACCGCTCGGTCCACGAAAGGGAAGGTTCCGTTTGTATTTGACGGCCTCAAAGCCCCCAGGTGGAGGCATATCCCTGTGCGTTTGGTCAACCGTGGCCACACCCAGCGCGGTCATGTACATACTGTCGGTACTGTAGAGACACTTGCAACGGCATCAGCGACGCGCCGTGCTAAATACAATACGGTCACTTACTGGTGTCTGTGGCGGAGTGGTGAGGATGAAACCGCCGTCTCGTCCATTTCCAGACCAGCCCTAAAGCCACGTGACGCCAAAGTGCTCGTCCAGTCTCTTTACGTTGCAGGGGAGCCCTCTTGATGGTGTGTCAAGCCACCATATTTCTGTGGAAATCATTCAAGTTGCTAGTTCGGACTGAACCTTGCCCAATTTCATATACATACATGGCGTAGTCGTGACTGCACGGCCAAGAGAACAGCCGCTGATACATCGCTGGACAGTCTGACTTGAGGGGGCTTTCTTTTGTCGACTGTTCACCCGAGACTCAACGCCAAGTCCTAAACCCGTTCGATGAGTCATAAATAGCACCCAGCTTGCCAACACCACCAACTCAGCGTCTTTGCATTTCCCGGACAAAGCACCGCCTCGATGTCCTCCATCCACTCCCCCGGCCCCTCAAACCCAATGTTCCCCCCGTCCGTCTCAACCACGCCCTCTGCAAGGCAAAAAAACAAGGCTTATACAAGCGGCATCGCCGCAGGCGTAGAGGACGAGAAATATCACGCAAAGTACAAAGAGTTGAAGCGAAAAGTAAAAGAAATCGAATTGGTGAGCAAGATATATCTTGTGCGAACCCCCCTCTCACTGTATTCCGTCCCTCAGGACAATGACAAGCTCAAGTTCAAGGTGCTTATGGCCAAAAAATCCATCCAGCGGATGAAATTAGAACGCGCGTATGCACACTCTTGGTTCGATCCTCTTCCCCTCTGACGTGCCTGCCTAGCGTCCTCTACGAGCGCCTCTCTGCCGTGCCCCCTTCCCCTGACCTACACAGTCACCATGCATTGCCCCCCATGCATCCCGGTCCAGGCATCCCTCCTCAACATTCCCAACCAGTACCCCCCATGTATCATCCCGATCACTCGCGTGGCATCGACGTCAACGACAACGCTCCAGACTACATCCACTCTCCTGCAAACACCCGCGTCGTCCCTGGCCACGATGGCCGCCAAGTCCCAGTATCAGATGGCCCAATAGGGCCAGGTGTACCCCCGTCGCACTCCATGTCGGCGGTGCGCATGTCACGGCGTAGTTCCTCCTCTGGGCAGGATCTCCGTCAGCTTCCACCCCTCTCACAGCTCACGCCTGTCCAACATCTCGAGCACCAGGGCCACCCAGTGCATTCTCAGGCCCACAGTCCTCATCTCCTTCCACATGGTGTCGGTCCCGATTCCCGTTCTCGCTCACAGTCATCGTCTCGATTACGCGGTACACTTCCGTCTCAGGGGCTTCCACATGGTTATCATCCGGGGGGTGTGTCCCATCCCCACCAATATCCTCCTGAATCCATGTCTCCTGCGCACCAGGGTCCCCACAGTCCCCCTTTGAGCCACGAGCGACACAGACGACACGAGAGCCATGACCGTGGAAACCATGACTCCCATCTCCATGGTCGCCAGCCGATGTCCCATTCGTCTTCCATGTTGTCACCCACGAGTGCCCGCGGATCGTCGTCCACACGTCTCCATCACCACCAACGCATGGGGCCTGGTGCCAACATCAGTCATTTCGAATACGAGAATGAACGTGAGATCGACAGGGAGCGAGAACGTGCCTGGTCGCGTCACGACTACGACCGCGAGGGGTCCATGCGGGAATACCCTCCGCGCGCGTCCTCGCCTCCGCAGTCGCACCTGCGCTCGAGACCAGAGTACCAAGAGCCACTACCACCGTCCTCGTCCTACAGACAGCTGCGCGAGGAGCAGCACTATGCTGCGTCGCGCGAACCGATCGGACCAGGCATGTATGCACGCACATCGCGGTCTGACACGCCAGGTTCTGGTTCTGGCTCAGTGACCGGAAATGGCGGTGAGGGACAGTCACGTGTGGACCTCCGTGATCCTCCGCAGTATCACGAGCGGGAACGACCGAGACCCTATGCACTCCGTGCTATAAATCACCACCACCAGACGCCCAACGAGGACGAAGAGGGAAGGTCGGTGCAGTCAGCCCGAGACCATGACCGGATCAGCAGCACGTATCTGCCATCAGAACAACACCAGTCGCATCCGCAACGAGCATATCGTCCAGGAATGGACACGTCGAGAAAGCGATCTCGTAACGACATGGAGCTGGACGGGGATGATGATGTTCCCTCTGGTAACAACAGCTCAGGAGGTGGCGAAGGGCCTTCTTCAAGATACAATTCAGCTCCACTCGACAGAGGGTCAAAGAGGCTCCACCAGGACAGTGCCCAAGCCTACAGCGGACAGGAGGAACAGTCCGATTAGGCGAACCGATCTCACGGCATAATCGGGATCGCTGCTTACCCTGCCGACGGGGTCCCCGCAAAATTCCCATTTTAGATCTCTTTTCTTGGGTGTCGTCTCCCCCGTTCCATACTTGCGGCATATGTATGTGTTCAATGTATTCCCCCTGTTACGTATTCAGGCTGGCTGGACCTTTCTTTTTGTTTCTTGCACGTTCGTCATACTTGGGTATGTAGATAGAACGGTTGACATGAAGTGTAGATCCATCATGCACTGCCCATTTCCGGTGTTTTATTTTAGTGCCACACTATCGCACATACTGGGCCGGCTCGGCCGACGTAGCGGTACGATGACGTTCGGTCTGAGTCGACTGCGAGATCCAAAGGAATGGGAAGATCAGGACGAGAAGGGCAACCAATCACCAATCACTTCCTGCGCCGCATCCTGCAGCCCCTCCCGACCAAGTTCATATGGTCATGGGGGTTCCCCACAACCCCGACATTCGGTCCGTACACCAGCCCGGTTTGCGCACGTCCGACTGGAGCACGCACAACTTTTCTGATTTGTCGTACCTGGCCGATACACCCGTCGCTGCCCTTTACATCCGACATGAATTTGTTCCAGGGTGCCCTGGCCTGATCCAAACGCAATTTAACAGACTTGGCGTGCCTAAGTAGACAAGGCGGTGAAAAGCCTACCACTAGAGCAGTATAGGATGCCGCTGACAGTGACATCGCCTCGATCGAGCTCTATGCACTCTATCACAATGACCCGTCGTGCCCTACATCCACTGAGGGATTAACAGGCTCCGTGATTCCGACGTTTCTCCTTTCGCGTCACTGCTGGCCCGGATCTGTCGGCGGGTAGCTAGCGCCGACTCCAGATCTGTGGCGCGTAGCTTGACAAGATATGGTTTGACAAAGCTTGGGTCTGGCGCACAGCCCGTCGGTGCCGCTCAGGAGGTGGCCTCAGCAAAAAGGACGTTCGGTTGTGGCGTCAAGTCAAGTCGCCTGAGTAATCCATGTGCATAATCATAGCGGCAAAACACAAGAACGCGTACCGGGATCCGAGATTCGGGGGATTGTATATGACGCTGGGTGGCTTCCAAGAACACGCGAGCTAAAAATGTCCCAGACGAGCACCGAATGTGATAAAGTTCGACAGGGCGGAACTAACGTTCGTCAGTGAATCGACCAGGAGCGCCGACGAAGTATTCCGCCACCATTCCTGCAATTCCAAACGTTGATCGACGTTGGTGGAAGCATGTGCAACGCCAGCGCGTCTTTGGAACAGTTCCGCATGGTGGTTTCCATTCTGAGGAGGCACTATAGGTTTCCTGTCTAGGGTGTCAGATTTAACACTGGATGGGGATTGGCGAAGGGCGTCAGAAGTTGGCGTCGTAGGGGGGTAGCAATGTCGGTGCGGAACTGCCCTTGGGTAATGGAAACTGGAGCTGCTGCGAGCCATCATCAGGCGGCCGAGCCCCTGACGAGCTTTGACAGTAAATCATCGCAGGCAACAGGGAATACGAGACGAGTAAGTTGAGGCATGCGGTTGCCTCGTTGGGGGGAGGCGAGCCGGATGGAGCTACCTGTGCGCAGCTGGCGATAGCGATTGTTCTCCTGTTTTGTCGAAATTCGCTTGGTGCTGTATACAACCTAGAAACTCGCTTACCGAACGCTCTTCGTATCTAGGAAGCCGGATGGTTTGGCGCTCCCAGTCAGTCACGTTGTCGCTCGAGGGTCGTCGGCCGCCAGCAATCTGGAAAGGAAAGCCACATTCACGTTTGGGGGCCCTAGGTGCAAGATGCCTACCTTGGTATAGGAGAAACTGGTGCGGCCATGATCACCGTCCAAGTGCGATTCACCCAGAACACTCGCAGCATTCATCACACGACGAGGAGTCGCGGTGGCCCCCGTGTTGGCCAACAGACCAGTCAAACATCTTGCTAAATGCGACAAAATCCCTCTAGCTCGAAAGGAATGGAATTGTGCAAAGTCAGCTCACGCACTCAAACATACGAGGGTTTCTGAGCGGAAAGGGGATCATCAGACCCAACAGGATGGCCGTGGTTACACACCATACTCAAGGAAATGGAGTTGGCACTGAGGTCGCGTTTCACCACAGGAAAGGATAAATTCTATCGTGCATTTGCAATACCACAGCGATATCATATATACACGACGAAAGGGTAATCTTAGAACCCTCTTTCTAGCACCCTCATCGGTATACATGGTCAGCTGTGGTGGCGTCAGTGGAGCTTTACAAGGAAATCCGCTGGACATTCACCATGCAAGTTGGCTGCGATCTCAGCCTCGGCTCTATCACCATTGGCAAGAAGCTTTTCCTTGTTGTATAGGAGTTCTTCCCGTGTTTCCGTAGAGAACTCCTGGTTCTGAGCTATAAACAAGGTTAGCTTGCTTCGTATCTGAGAGAGTGTAGGAAGGGCCTTACTCTCAACGATAGCATCCACCGGACAAGCTTCCTGACAGAAGCCACAGTAGATGCATTTCGTCATGTCGATATCTATAGCACGCAACGACAGTCCGCGACTGTGGAGTTACATGGCGTTGATGGACACATACCGTATTTCGTTGTTCTTCTTGACCCATCAAGACGCGCTTCACTCTCGATAGTGATAGCTTGTGCTGGGCAAATGGCTTCACAAAGTTTACAAGCTGGGAATAGCGTGGATGAGAAGAATGTTTCGATGGTATGGAAGAACGCACCTATGCACCGCTCCTCGCCACTTGGGTACCGCCGCAGGGCGTGCTCCCCACGGAAACGGGGGGACAGGGGACCCTTTTCGTATGGATACATGATGGTATATGGTTGCCTAAAGAAGTTTTCCAAGACGATCCACATGCCTGGACGGGATGTCAGACATACATCTAAGTGGTGCAATAGCCAAATACCTCGGATAATTTCGGTAAAGAAAAACAGATGGACCGCCTTCTCGATAGCACTCGGCCCGCTCTTGTATGGATCAATATCTTTGTCGGGCTCATCCCTGGCAGTCAGTGTCCCTGTTCCCAACGGGGGAGACTTGATACTTTGAGGTCCTTCTAAACGGCCTGGCCGCTCCAATGGTTCGGCATGTAAGTAACGCGCAGAGAAAATGTTGCGGTGTAAGGAACGAAGGGTCGTCTGGCGCTGCGCGCTCAGCAGTCGACCAGTAAGTCCGACGACGCCTACCTGGCGGACGAAAGACATGATGGACTGCTGTTCACTGTATCCACTCGAGACTAGAGCAGACTTGCTGACAAATCTTCACCTATCCCAGCCAATCACAACTCATCTGATTACACCAAGCTTTGCATGTCGACCTCCAAGGGGAAAGCGAAAGCGTCGCAGCTTTCAGAACAGGGTGGGTTGAACGCTTGCGATCTCTCCGATTTTCTCATGATGATCTCTTAGACAGAAATACAACAGACTTACTCTCGCCTCCAGAGTGATTTGCAAACTCTTGCAGGAAAGATTGGCGAGCTAGAACAAGAGGCGGAAGAACATACGTCAGTTCATCCTTCCATTTTCAGTGCGAAAAGTTTTAATGCAAGGTTAGGTTGGTTCTCGCCACACTCGATGAAGCATTGGATAAGGAACCAGGTCGTAAATGCTTCCGCCTGATAGGTGGCGTTCTGGTTGAACGGACCGTCAAGGAGGTCGTTCCGGCACTACGAACGAACAGGGACGGTGTAAGTTGGAGTATTCTCCACCGTCATCTGCCTCCTTAAAATATCGCAGATTGCAAAAGTCGTGTCCACGCTCACAGACCAGATCAAAGCAAAGGAGCAAGAATTTGAAACGTTCAAGCAACAGAACAACATTCGTGTCATTCAAAGAGCGTAATAAACCCTTTTAACGACGTAGCACATTGTCATGAGGTGTTTCTGCTCGTAGCGGTCTTCGGGATGCTCAACTGTCATGGCGTTCTCTTGAGTATCCGTACGTCTGCGAGCATCCGGATCTTTTCTCCACATCTTAACTGGTAACGATACGAGCTACGCCCGAACTGGTACGAATTGATATTATTGCTCAAACTCTTCCTACGCTGGCTCGACGGCAACATGGTATTTCCGCAATTTGGGTTAACAGATGCTTTCTTTCCCTTAACTCCGCACTTTTGGTTCTTGCCTACTAATCATGCGAACGATGGCAATACCCTCTTTCTTCGCTGATCCTGTTCCGACTCTTTCGTACAAGGGATCAGATAGTGATAGTCATTTTGGTAGGTCATCATACCCAGTAACATGGTAAATGATCCAGACGATATTTGATCACGATATTTCAGTCAGACCTATTAAGAGGTCCTTGACTCTTCGAGAATGCTGACGTTGCAAATGGAATTCAACGGTCCCTTTAATGGTACCGAGAAGCAAAGCAATCGGAAGTTCAGGCTGAGAACAAACTTGGCCTTGCTGACCATACTTCTTATCTTGTCACAACTACCGGTTGCGTTTCGCCACCGTCCCCGACGTGAATGATGGCATCTTGGCATGGACCCAGAAAGCAATGCACATTTGTGTGCATTGTCTTGGATCAATGGGGTCTTCTGCGGCATATACCGGCCACACCCTGAACAGTGGCAACAGTGGCAAGGCAACTCCGCGCTTGACTTGGACCTTATTGCCTACTGTCAGGTCCACCATACCTATGGGATGAACATTTACCCGAAAGAACGGACTAGCAGCAATTTGCTTTGTTCCAGAAGTACGGCTGATCGGCTGGTCTTCGGTTTTCAATGATTGTAGCGGGGGGACGACACCCAATCTGAGCCTCATCATCTCTATGATCTGCTCGACTCTCTGTGGTGCGGTTAGCACAACACTTTATCTCATAATTTGGGCAAGCGTAATGCACTGATACTCTGCTGTCCGGTTCTGAGCTCGTTGCGACGACGTCTTCAGCAGACATTCAGATGTCAATTTGTCTGTAGGTACTAAGGTGTCGACGTCTGCATTCAACGAAGATGATGCCCACAGGATATTTATCTGTCAACTGCGAGCACCTACTCAGGCTTCTTATTTGGCTTACTTGTTCGCTAGTCCAACAGTTGCAACTTCGTAGTTGCACCCAGGCGCCCTGGGTGGAAACACCAACAATTGGAATGAAAAGCGACTGCTATTGGTTCGCATCAACAACCCTCTACTCTATCACAATTCCCACACCCTGCCTTGGTGGACGTCATACCGATTAGGTGTGATCGAGGTGAGACATTCTGTGTATGTCGTTCGCGGAGATGCGGAAGACAGTGCTATTAATATGTCACGTCGCTACTGAGCTATTGTTTTGTGCTCACAGGGTCTCGTACCTTTTTGTTCCGACTCTTCCTTTCGCCAGGGTACTCCTGGTTGTCAACGTGTTCTCCAAACCACTCCGAGACCTCCCTCGGAACAATGGGCGCTTCGTCAATGACGCCGCCACAAAAAGTATTTCGAAATTTATGATACCCGCTCCGAGGGGTTGACCTGTCCTTTTTAATGGGGTGTGTTTATCTTTTAAGTGTGCTAGCGTCCCACCACCTTCTTTCTCTTTCTCTGATACCTTCCCATAATCGACGTTGCTGGGCTTCGTCATTAGACCATTAATTTTTGGTTTCTACGTAGCTCCATTTAATAATGACGCTCGTAAGTCCTTTCCTTCACCCTATATGTTGCATCATTGATCGTCGATCGACCACAACACTCGTGCGTTACCAGTGGAGCTGCATAACTTGCTCAAAGACCTTTACTCGTAAAGGTGACTTGACCCGTCACCAACTTCTTCATACTGGCATCAAGTGAGTCGCGCCTATGTCGCTCAATGTAAACGAAGTGATCCATTGTCTAGACCTCATGTCTGTCCTACTTGCGGAAAGGGCTTCGCGCAATTCTCTGGTCTCAAGACACATTTGAATGTTCAGTGCGAAACCTTCCCTTCACACCCACCCTTTCGAGTTTAATATTCTTCCAGCACCAAAGCGAAGCCATACGTTTGCGGGATTGGTACCTGCAGGAAGGCATTCGGCGATCCTTCCTCGTGTTCCCGCCATCGAAAGGAGACGCATAGTCGCGAGGGAGCTTACAAATGTCCACTGGATGAATGCGGAACGCGGTAGGTGCCAGTCTAGTCCAAAGTAGGCTTGACATCCATGTGATACCCAGGATCAAGCGTCGTTCTGCCTTCGTAAAGCATCTACAAAGGCATGGGATAGATCCTCGTAAGCTTGATATAAACGTCATCGCGTCGGGCTCTACATCAATACCAGACGGACATTCATGTTTTCGTGCATTGCCTCCCCACATCCCAAGTGAAGCACCTCACTCCCAAGAGAGGGAATCCTCTATATCTTCGAGTAGTAAGTCATTGGCATACTCTTTTCAATTGTATTTCGTATTTGACCGTGCCAAAGGTACTGATAGCCCTCTGCCCTCGTGTTCTTCACTTCTGGATCCCAGTTCCATACTCGGGTCTGGGTTTTCATCGGAGAGCAGTAGCTCTTTGAATCCCCCTTCCTCAGGTTACAGCCTGTCCACACGATACACGCCGTTGGATCAGGCTAACTTGTCGGCTTCCGTTGCTACGATGTACCCCCACGAAGTCTTCTTTGGTGACATTTCCGGACAATTTGAGCACGGAAATGGTGCTGCTTTTCCTTGGGTAGACTGCCCTCTTTTTCCATCACTATTCGGCATTCCTACCCTTGACGCATCCTCGGACGAGGACAGCACGTTCACCCGCTCGCAGACGTCTTCGCCGTTATCGTCGTGTTCGTCTTTGGAATTCCCGAATTTCTTAGATCATTCTGACCTTCCACCGAACCACGCGCCTCAGAACTTCTTCTTCGGTACACAGTGACGCTGGAATCCTGGATCATAGATATACCCTGCTGTTTGCTTCTCCCTCGACTGCTAGTTTTGGTCCACTACTAATTATGATGTTGTAACCTCGAACAGTCACTTTACGATCACATTCATGCGATTTTTATGACGTATACTATGCGCATTACCCCTACTTACCCGTTCATACCCAGACACGTAATTTTTGTGTATTTGTCCGCCAGTTATTTGCTGTATTCACGAAACCTACACGGAGTGCTTGATGCAGTATCAATTTGGTGTGCTTACAAAGTCAATCTGCTTGACAAAGTTCCCGGCGCTTAGCCCAGTTTTTGGCTCTTCTCGCCGTGTTGCCCGCCGAGTTTTTCTAGGAGGAAAAGCTCTCTTGGTTCAGCATCGGCTATACTCGAAAGGCAGCACCAGTATGCTTGCATCTCCCTTGTATCCTGCCCAGCCATTTCCCGCCCAGCTTACATCTGACGACCACTCCCAACTTCGCCCAACAAAAGACGTTGATGCATTCAACAGCCTATTACCACCTCCGATAGAATTCATCGAGGGGTCGTCGACTGGCACTCTGGCGGTCCCTGAAGATAAGTATGAACCTATCAACGGCTCGCCAAAGGCTAATAAGGTTTGTACTGCCGAATATTTTATCGCCCGTATGTTCTGAGGGAACACAGCATCGGGAACTAGGAAAGACGCTTGCTGCGACCCATGCCACTCCGCAAAAACCACCGCAAACCTCCGCGTCCGGCGCGATGAAGCGACACCTGTACAATGGTGTGCTTGATTTAACGTGGCCTGCTGGCTGCACCATTGGCAATGGTCTCCATAACATAGGCAACACGTGTTTTCTCAACAGCGCACTACAATGTCTATTGCATACCCCTCCTCTTCTTCGCGTTCTACACGCCCATTCTCAATCTGATCCATGTTAGTATTGCATCAGTTTTCCTGAAGGACTCGTCAGTAGTCTGACAACGTACAATCGCCAGGCAGAGTGAAGAACAAAGGATTTTGTATGGCCTGCAGTTTCAGGCAGGTAATGATGGATTCGCACCCAAAGTCACGCCCGTTCACTCCTTATCTCATCACGTCGAAATTGAATTGTGAGCCTTTGGCCCGATGGTTTTGCGCTAGCACGTCCTCTGATAACTACTACCAGTGATTGCAAAACACTTGCGCAGGGGTAGGCAAGAAGACTCGCATGAATTCCTTCGGTACGCCATAGACGCTTTGCAAAGGTCGTGTCTAGCCGGATATCCTCAGTACGTATTGGATCGCCACTCTATGACGATTCTTAACCTGCCGTAATAGGAAAATCGACCACGAATTGGAGAAGACAACATGGGTGCACAAGATCTTTGGCGGGCGCCTACGCTCTCGAGTGACATGCCGCGAGTGCAATCACCATAGCGACACCTTTGACAGCATGTTGGATATCAGCCTGGACATCTATGGCTCAAGTACCTTGAAAGAGGCGTTCAAGAAGTTTGTTTCTGTGGACTATCTGAGGGGTGCGGACAAGTACAAGTGCGAAAAGTGAGTTCTTTGCTGCATCGGTGGGTTGGTCAATCACCTGACCTACTGCTTGGACAGGTGTAAGAAACCTGTGGTTGCCGAGAAACAGTTTACGATCCATGATGCTCCTGCGGTACTGACAGTGCATCTGAAGAGGTTTTCTCCACTCGGTCGCAAGATTGGCCACTTCGTGCACTATGACGATCGCTTGTCTCTCCAACCTGTAATGAGCGAGGGTCAATACGGTCCGTCGTATCGCCTTTACGGCATTATCTCGCACGCTGGTGGCGGACCAAACTCAGGGCACTACTTCGCCCACGTGAAGGCTGCGAACGGACGATGGTATGAGATGAATGATGAGATGGTCTCGCTGCAGCACAGACCACCTGTGGATATGAAGAGTGCATACATCTTGTTCTATATGAAGGACAAGGGCCAATCCCTGGATGCTGCCGTTCGCAGCACCGAGACGATAGGGAGCGCGATACCGAGCGCTAAATCGAGCATCGTAGGGAGTATGAAGAAGCGAAAGGTTGTGGATGACGACGAAGACGTCGGTGTCAAGGTGGATCGGCCATTCATTGGTCCCCTGCTTCCGTCTCCTATACCCAACAGTGATGCCTGTCCTTCGTTATCGTCAAAAACTCCAGATCCACAGGCTGTTAGCCTTCAAAAGAAAATCGCAGCTGCGACCAAGTCTAGTGATGCTCTCTCTAGTCTTGCCTTGTATGGGGATGACGACAGCACGGACAGCCCTACGGAACCGAGACCAACAGACTCCGATACGCCCACTGATAGTCCCACAGCGACCCAACCACCCACATCCTCGTTACCCTCTGAAGCCACCTCCGACGCTTCGACTGCTTCGACCGCAACCAATACCCCTCCATTCAACGGTATCACCCCTAGTAGTTTCTATGCCACCCCAACATCCACGCCAGTGTATAATTCTCATAATAGTCAGCTTAACGACAAGAAGCGTAAGCCGCCGGATAGCGACACAGACGACGACGATGGCGATGAGGGACGTCCGTCCTCTGGGACAAAACGATATTCGGAATCACCTCCCTCAACATTTACATCTAAACAAGCGCACCATCACAATCATTCACACAGTCCTCACCATACTTTTCGTAGAAAGTCATTTGGTGGTGGAGCCGTGAATCCCTACAACCGCGTCGTGGGCAATAATACGCTTTTTCATAAGAAAAAGTACACGATGAAGAAACGGATGATAATGTAAAGCTGTAGTGTAGTGTACTTACGAACTATAGTTCCACACACTGCGGTCTATACACTTCAAATTCCAAAACCCAGCTTTCATTATGAGCTCGCATAACCGCAAGCAGGACATGTGAAGTGAATACTTCACGTGATGCTACAAAGGTGTTACCAATGTCATCCATGCCATACCTATAGCTTGGCTTTGACGCCTGAGTTATCTGTGAGCTTGTGTTCTGCTCCATAGTTAGTCCTTCCTTTATCCCTTGGCGTCCCATTATCCATAGCGTTCTCCTTTGGGCTCTCAGAACTGTCATCCCATACCACTACAGTCACAGTCGTGTCATCCCGATAGCGTCGCGCATGAGGGTACGGTATACTCATGAGTGTCCTCACCTCATGTCGATCGCCTCCGCCGAACGCATTTCGGATAAGATGGACGCTCAAATTGTCGTCATCAAAGGACCACGAACCATCTTCCTTCTTATCTGTATCGTTTGAGGTATGCTTTTCCTTTCCTTCGACAGTGGATGTTGTTCCGTGGGTCGTCGCGACAAGGGCGGAGAGTTCGTTTTTGGGGACGGTTCCGCTGAGACCCTGGAGCGCGCCCCCGACGAGGGCAACGACTTCTTCCGAAGTTAACTTGTCCCACAGTCCGTCCGTCGCGAGGACCAGAAAGCGTGGAGGGGATGGCTTGAGCTGCGTGGGGGGTGCGGAACTGGTGTCGTTGGAAAAGTCTCCGAATGTGAGCTTACGATGGGTGACAACTGGTGTTGCAGTTACGTAGGGAGGTGTTTTGAGGAAAGCGGGGGCTGGACGAAGGGGTAGGTTATTTCCGACGAGGAATGCTGTGTTCAAACTTGAAAGATTTCACATCATGTAAAGGTCAGGTTATAGAAACCACTTACGCCTCTTGGAGTTCACGAGGCCATTTGTAGCGGGCGTCCCCGAAAGCCCGCGTAGGCTCGAGGCCGCCAAGGACGCGGCCTCTAACAATTACGTTTTCTGCTTCATCAGGTGGATGTTCTGACTGCATTCTACATGCAGTGCATATTTGTCAATAGTTCCAAACAGCGAGGGGGTAATTAAATGCTGTACCTTTTGTGTTCACTAGGATTACGACCGGTTTGGTCTTCGCTGAGAACCTCAACTCTCCAGGACCCCCCACCGTTCTCATCGTCCTCCCAGACACCCGCCACTGCACGGCTGTCCCCTGAGCAAGCGATATGTATGTCATGTTGCGCAGTGTCAATTACGGCCATTAAAGCACAACTTCCTGTGTGTGTATAAGTGTCAGTGAACTTGAAGCAAGGTCGACACATACCGGAAATCGCTGGGAGCATCATCGGGAGTGCGACTGGATGCTTGCTCAAGTCAGGTATGCTTTGCGACGCCACAGCTTCCTTGTCCATGTTCCCAGCCAAAACTTTGAGTGGCGCGTTTATGAGCTCGTCGTCAAGCTTCGTGAATGCCTTCTGTATAGCAAGCGAGACTGCGTCAGGGCTCTGCACCTTGGGAGTCGAGAACCAACTGGAGCTTTTGGTGCCACTGGATAGTTCCAACATGACTGCATTTATTAGGGTCTTGGATAATAGCCGGGATGTATGCGGACCCGCATGACCATCCATGACGGCGAAGAACAGCCAGTCCCCAGGAGCCAGTGGGTCATTTGCATCACGTGCAACAATTGCTTGTCCATGTGCGTCCTCAATGGGCTCATTGGCCGCGACCGAGGCAGTGTTAATACGCCAGTTTGTCCCGCCTCTGTGTACAATGTCCTCTTTGGCGTGCTCCCTGAGACGCTCGTCAACCGTGGACTGGGGGAGGAGGGGGAACATGCGGGTGGTCATGACGGGCTGGCCATCCTCACCGCGAATGCGGACGGGGATTTGGACTGTATTGTCTCTTCGTTGTTTGGAGTAGTAGTGATAGTACAAGTAACCCGGTGTACCAACGAACAGCGTCGTTGCGGCGACTGGTTTCCAGAATCGACGAAGCATGACGAGAAGTGGACGCGTCGTGACGGGTGACGGGTGACCGTGTGACCAGCGCATGTCATTGTCGTTGCCTGATTGGTCACGGTGACTTGGACTGCAACCACAACGTACGGCTGCTGCCACCTGCTTCCTCCTACGACTTCTCTGTGGCAAGACGGGTGATTACAACATGGTCAGCGTGAGATCGTCCCTTGGTGCAAGCACGATGGGTGGGCAGGATGATTGGGGGGAAAGAGGGGCACAACGGCTGGTCGTGGTCGACAGACATGGCCCCAGCAAGACAAACCGAGACCACGATGGACAGCCAGGTGTAGAGTGTGATGGCCACGATCGCTCACAATCACCCCTTTCGATGCCACATGTGAGTGAAGATATGCGTCTGATTCGAAGCATTGCGGAGCCTCAAGGGTACCATCCTGTGTCGTCGTTTACAAAGATACATGCGCATGAAGAGCAAGAGATGATGGGCATGGAAGAGAGCTCACAGGAGCCCTCGATCCCCAAGCAGTTGCGGGTACCCTTGTCGCAGCAACCCTCGCCTGAGTATCTGGCGTCACTAGGCATCAAAGTGCGGGATTTTGCCTATGAGAACACACTCCCCCCGATCATTCCCGTGCCACGGATACCACGCCAAGTTCAACCTGAGCCCTTGCCGAGGAAATGCAATGTGAGGGGGTGGGATGATGAGAGCAGTCAGCAAGGAGAATCCTCGTCTCGATCAGCCAAACCGAATTCGCAAAGACTAGAACGCAAAGCCACTGAGCCTCTGGATAAGGAGTCGCTCGATTATGCACAGGCACTGGAGCAGGTATCGTTTAGAACGATGCACGCGCTGATCAGGCCAGTCATCCGGACGTTTGTTCGATCAGCCACGCCCCCAGAGGGTCTGCCGGTCAGCCCCCTCACCTCTCCACTATCGCCCTCGTTTTCTCAAGAGGCATCGCAAGAATCAGAGCTTGTACAGACACCGAGCCCAATGAAACTCGTTGCAGATGATGCAAGCATCTTAAGTGCCTCACAGACACCCATGCCTGACGCTTTATCTTGTGACTTGTCACCACAGCCTCTGCCACCATCATTTCTCCCCACATCCTCGACACAGCCACAGCCACAGTCACAGCCACCTGCACCCGGACTGGCTTTTTCTGTGCCAGACCTATTTGTCGAAAGCCAGCCAACAAGCACACCGCGCAAGCGTCGCTGCACGAGACGTGTCGGAAATACCCCTTCTAAGGCATCGTCACCTGGTCGGTACCAGTTACGTCGTCGACCTTCGACTCGACGCCCACAGCCCTACCCTGTGACGTCAACGGCAGTCTCCAAGAAGAACTCGCTGACTGGGGTCCGATCACACCGAGCACGCCAGCGATCATGATGGTATAGGATTGGTATTTATAATTTATTGCTGTTGTTGTGCTGCCATTCACTTGTGGAGAATATTCTGCTACTGGACAACTGGATGTAATTCTTCTGTATTTCCCCTGAACTTTGTGCTTGTCGGTGCGGATACCCGAGGTATACATGACGTAAGCAGGGATGCCCTGATAAGGTCGGCCGTAAATGGATTCATATCGGGTGGTCGGATTTGATCTCATCTCGACAAGATCTGTCGAAAAAAAAAACATATAATTAGCATTTAATAATGGGTCAGGCCAACCTCCCAGTCTCTCCATGGCACGACCATCCAATGTCACCATCACCCTCCTCCCTGTGTCCCTCTCCCTCGTACATATCCCTCGCTCTCGTCTACCCCAGCTCACTCATCCAATCCTGAGGCAAATTTTACAGCCAAATCCTACCTTCTTCAATGTTACCTGCAATGAGATAGAACTCACCCTTTTCGCCGAACACCACACCATCCTTGACCTGGACCTCATAGCCCGTCAAGACCGTCGCGCTCACCGCTCTCGCTCGGGCTCAGGCTCTGGACGAAAGCGTTCCGTCGCATATGACTGCGACCAGGTCGAGATCACATGCGAACACTGGAACGTACTCCAGATAGACTCCCATTCAGACCAGCTGGGTATGTACTCGTGGTTTCGTGCCCTCTGCCCTCCCTCTCAGCCCCTCTCTTCCAGATAACTCAGGGGCTCGTGTGCATGAGCTGTCTGCACCTCTGGCGGCCGCAGGCATCTCCATCCTCTACCAGTCTTCTTACATGAGTGATTTTATCTTTGTACGCCCACGTCCTATCGGTTCCGAGTCTCGCCTTCTTGCTTACGTTGATTTCGTAGGTCAAGGAGTCCAGATTGCACCAGGTCATGACTCTTCTCAGAGCTTTCGGCTTTGACCTTTACTCTTCCGACGCAGAACACTCGCCTACGAGAATCACTTCCCCTCTCATTTCCCCAACCCTGGTATACGAAATGAATGCCCACGAGTTGGGCCACGAGTTCAGCCTCGAGTCAGGTGCCGTCCTGACACGGTCCGTGGATGCGTCTGACCGACCCCCATTCTCTCAAAATTACGTTTCTAAGCATCAAGCACCCCATCGACCTTCGCGCACGAAATCCCATTCCCCTTCGTTGACCGATGTTTCTATCTTATCCACAGACCTTGCTTGTGTTGGTTTGTGTGACGAAAGCATGGATAACTGGGCTCTAAAAATAGTAAAACTTGTCGCCTTTCCTGACCTAATACCCTTAAAATCTCGTCCTCACCGACCAAACCCTTATTTTTACGGTTCCAACGGTGTAGCCAATATACCCACTGTCAAACATTCTGAAACGGTCCCAATCCCCGATTTCTTGCTGCGTAGTCGGGCAGGTTCATATTCGACTGACACCACTCTATCTTCTGCCAGTGATGAAGCTGACGATGGATACTTTTCGCATTCCCCCGCTGGAAATGAACCTCCGGAAGGATTCTTATCTTCCCCAGCGTCTCATTCGTACCCCGATCTTTCGCAGTCCGTCCAACCCATGTCTCCATCTTTCAAGCCAACCACAAAGCGTGTCGTATCGCCATCACCCCTTTTCTCCTTCGACCCAAAACCGACGCGGGGGCCCTCGAAATCGACATGTCTACAGCTGAACGGTTCGACCCCCGCCAGACAACCAGCTACCGTTCCCTTCTTCAGTTTCACACGGACCTCAGAAGGATCCTCCCTGACTACGGATGTGTCTGTCCTTGCCGCACTATTTCCACCAAGCGAGAGGCATATGCTCATCTGTGCTGGGGATCTCGATGCACTGGAGAGTGGATCTTCTGATGATTCGGAAGCTTCCGACGAGGACGAGGAGGAAACGGAGGGAGGAACGCTCAAATGCCTGCAGATCGACTTGCGCCGGTTCGGTTTGGGTTAGTGTGATATTAATCGATTTGATTGTAAGCGCTGACACATTGACCCTGGATAGACAAGCATGGGTTGGTCAATCGATATTCACGTGTGCTAGAACAGAAAGGGATCAATCACATGTATAGTTCAACCTACAAAACTGCCAATCTACTTGTAAGTGATCATATTGGGCTCTGTGTTTATATTATGCTAATTAGTGTGACCACCACAGGTCGCAAAAGTCCATGCTAGCAGAGCGCGTGATCTGTTGAGATCATGTTAATATTTCTGACCGTTTTCCAGCCTTCCTTTCTTGGGACAGCTGTCACTCCAGTCATGTCACCCTGCAAGATAGCCGTAGAGCGATATCGCACAGGGCAGGGTTATGCCATGATTGATCACTTCATTCAGATCTAAACTGTTATCTTACAGCGATGTATCATTACCACAATGTCCACTTATCACTGATCAC
>Ga0307516_10002048_pt1 | contig 27473 bp, 43 predicted proteins | sample 19_EM_MG_FD_203310 | JGI IMG/M metagenome (GOLD analysis project Ga0307516, IMG submission 203310) | Populus trichocarpa ectomycorrhiza microbial communities from riparian zone in the Pacific Northwest, United States - 19_EM | ecosystem: Host-associated > Plants > Roots > Unclassified | place...
CTCGGCCAGCCCACTTCCGCGCTCAGGGGTCCCGCTGTCCCAAATTATGAGGTTTACCGCATGCGCCTCGCACCCCTCATCCAACTAGAGGATCGTTTGACCCGACTACTTTCCTCCCCAGGCGAAGACGAGCCAACACGTTTGCCTCCCTACAACCCTCCCAACTATCGAACGAACACAGCGTCTGGTTTTGTCAATGGAGTGGGGAGAGGCCGCCCTGCACCCACCTTGGTCATACCAGAGACTCCACCGTCACCCAGCACGAGTAGCTGCAGGTCCGCAACTACGGAAGTTTCTGTGCACACGTCAGTCAATTGGAAAAAGAGCTTTGCTCTCGGAGGAACGTCAAAGAGTCCGAAGAGTGCGCATTCCGGAGAAATTGAGGGGTGGTGGGAAGATCCAGATGACCCCGTGCATGTGCTCCATGCATGCGCCCCCGTGATGATCGAACTCTGGAAAGATTCCAGGGTGAGACAGCAACTGCGAGATAAAAGATTGCGGTTAGAGGAAAGCAGCGGTTTGTTCGTTCCGCAGTTCATTTGACCTTGTATAGGCATTTTTAATCTCATTTTTTTTGCAGCTACCTTGACGATATTTCACGCATAACGGCGAAAAAATATATTCCGACCGATGGTTTTTTATTCTACGTTATTGACGCTTCTTTATACAGCTGATCTATCTGGTTGCGCAGCGGATGTTCTCAAAGCACGGCTCAAGACGACCGGAGTTGTCGAGCACACATTTTCCATTTCTCAAGGCAAGAACAATGGTGTCGGGTGGCGGATCTACGACGTTGGTGGCTCCAGGAACCAACGGCAAGCCTGGGCCCCTTACTTTGAACATGGTAAATACCCCCACAGTACCATTCAATCTTCTCGCTGATGGTCCCTGATCGTGCAAAGTTAACGCCATTATCTTCCTCGCACCTATCTCAGCTTTCGATCAGGTCGAGTTCTCATAATATGTTCCTTGAAAATTTCCGTCTTACTCAGAAGTCCACTGCTTTAGGTCCTAACGGAGGTAGCGCCGTGTTTTATCCTTGCCATCCCATTTGTCGATGATTTTCTAAATGACAGGACCCACGCGTCAATCGGTTGGAAGACTCTTTGCTGCTGTGGAAAGCAGTTGTCAGTAACAAGCTGCTCGCAAATGTAAATATTGTGCTGTTCTTGAACAAGTGCGATTTGCTGCAGGTAATGTCATGTCTGCCATGATCCTGATCAGATCGGTGACGATCTCTTAGGCAAAACTGCAGGCTGGAGTACGGTTAAACCAACATCTCGTTTCATACGGAAACCGTCCGAATGATTATGACTCAATATCAAAGTGTATGTTCATTGATCTGTTTCCGACCATTAGATAAATCTCATCGTTCCCACAGACTTTTTCCATAAGTTTTTGGCCCTTCATCATTCGTGTACTCCAAACAGGGAGCGCGAACTCTATAGTAAGCCACTCTTTGTCGGTTGATATAGGCATGGTGAATTTTCTTTCGGTTTCAGTTCACTATACATCTGTCACTGATACACGAAGGACGGTCATCATCATATCGTCTGGTACGTGATATTTTTGTGAATTCCTACAATCCTGACATTATCTGGGAAGTGCGCGACATCATCATCAAAGCAAATCTGCAGAGCATGAGACTGGTCTGAAAATCGTCGCCTGTTATCTCGTCGGTCGTCTCCCTGTTCTTCGTTCGTCATCGCAATCCACACACAGGATCTTTACACCTCACGTTATGATATCCTTTTTTAGTCTATGTTTTCCTTTACCGTATCATTCGCACTTAACTTGGGGTACCTTTGCCCTTAATTCATCTCTCACAGCCTTCGTAACAGACTTTTAGACATTGTAGCTTCATGTTTACCTCGCATACTCTACTCATTGATGGTCGTAATGAACTCGTTTCTCCTTTCTTGTTCCCTCAGGATGATGCAATACCGTAGTTCCCACTTGCGACATTTGTGAATAACAACTTCCCTTTATACAAGTGAAAATGGTATACAGCGGACAAAATCGTGACGGGGAGAGTACAAGGCGAAAGATCCAAGGCGTAAGTGGAATGTCATTATACGATGTAGATGGATGGCTTGTTGATGGTTTACAAGTTTTATATCGGCATCTGTGACGAATGCCTTCAGATGATCTGAAGATAATTGGATGGTGCAACTAGACGGCAATTAGTTCTGGAGAAAACACGAGATCGAGAGGCAGGCTTACTTCCTAGCATTCCATCTGCTTTCCTGGCCTGCCACCATTTTCCTTGTTTGTCGACGATGTCAAGAATTTCGCCTTTGGTGAACGATATCTCATTTGGATCGTCAGGTGAAGCGGTATCTGAGGGGCGAACGTGAGTCAAGACTGGTCGGAAATTTGGATACAATGAGAAAACTGACATGCATACAGCGCTTTAGCTTTGTATGAATAAGAGTCGGCAGGCGGTGCGATATCTGCTGGAGGTGCGCCTCCAATGTTTCCAGCGCCAACACCGGCCATTAAAGGTGAATGAGAGCCGGTGTTATCACCGCCACCAAGTGAGCCGGTGCCCCCGCCGGTCGGCGAATTGTGAATGCTTCCAGCGCCTCCTGTGACGGCACTTCTGTTTTGCGCGCCATCATTCAAACTTCCAGCGAAGCTGTTCTGGCTTCGGATGCCGGGTCCTACACTGCCCATGCCGCTCATTTTTGTATCGTAAGGTTCGGCGCCGCCCGAGGCATATGTGTTTGTGTAGCCATTGCCTGCCATATGAACAGAGTTTGCGGTGCGCGTCCTGCGGCGCCTCGGAGGGGTCAGGCCACCTGTGCCCATGGAGTTGAAAAGATGAAGGGTGAGGGAATCTTCTTCGGAGGTAAAGTAGAGGACCCATAAGATGTTCACGATGGCGAGGATGAGCCAACCTGCGGCCATGGCATCGAGGGAGGCTTGGCCAGAAAAGATGCCTTGATTGACGCCGAAAACTGCAAAGACGATGGCGATCGAGCCAAAGACGGAAACCTGGAAGCGGTGCATTGCTATCGAGTCGCTTGCGAGGGTATAGATGACGCCGACGATGAGGAAGAGTTGGAGAAAGATGGCAAACCACAGGACGCCAACGGATGCATTGCCGACTATGTATTATTATTTTTCAGTTGGGAGAGGCAATAAGGATCGTCGAGGGACTCACTCTGGGCAGTAGCGACGGCTTGGCCGATGAATGCTACGAACCACGCGAGCTGCGAGGGTGGTTAAAAACGATGACTGTTGGTGGAGGTGAGACGTACGACTGCGAGCGAGGTGGTGAAGAGAAAGAGATAGTGGGTGAGGATAGGAGTGAAGTCGAGGCTCTCATTGCCGCGTGGAGGCATGGCGGTAGGTGGTTCAGTTAGCGTGGGACAATTCTGTCTAGACGCATTCGGCCTGTCCCAGTCCATGACATGCAACCCTCGCGTCTGCCCCGGCGCCACGGCGAAATTCTCCAAAGTCGTTGTCATCACAAATCCATTCTTTTCAAACACCCTGACGCTCCCTTGGTTCCCTTCAAACGCACTAGCCCGAATGCGACGCACACCCATCCTCGGCACCGCCCAATCCAACACCAACGTTTCGAGCGCGTCTGTCATGATGCCTTGACCATGGTGACTCGGTGCCAGATAGTCTGGCCATTCTCAGCGTTTTACAACAGCAACAAACGGAACACTTACCTCCAATCGTCCATATAATGTCGGCATCACCCACTTTTCGCTGAGAGTTACAGTCTATATATTCTTGCATCCTCTCCTCGCTGGCCTCGCGGTCCGGCAGCGCGAGCAGCCTTCCTTCCAGGCAACGCGAGATACCAATGTCCCCCAAATACACGTCTTGGCCATCTTCTTTGATTTCCCGAATGGCTCTTACTGGACATTCCCCCACCGTGATCAAGCCCTCGACTCCCCGAGCAGCTTCAAGCTCGGCTAGCACTTTTTCGATCGGCTTTATCACGATGCCATACCACGCTTTAGAGTGTTCTGTTCAAATCAGTATCCCTTCTGTCATAACCAATGACTGAAATTCACCGATAAGGTACGGAACCGGGGGGCCGATCAGGGTATCATGCACTCGTGGGTCATTCAAAAGAGGGATGTAATCGTGAATGTCGGATGGTCGTGGAGGGGTTATGACAATATTCCGGTGCTTTCGTAGCCGAAGAAATAGTTCTCCCGTATTAGGGTTGATCTCCAAGGGATGGTGTTGAAGGTTGGCCATGTCCAAGTAAGTGAGTGTTTGTTGAAAGCCTTAGGAAATCATTCTCATTACAGTATACCGATGTCTTCGCAGCCGCGAACTGATGAATTGAGAACTCGATGATGCGATTCCTTAGGTCAGCATTCACTCATAAATTCATCAGTTCATCACTCAAGTACCGGCCTCTGACTCTAGTCTTTTTCGTATGAACATTCCACTCAGGTCTAAGAGACTAAGATTACCTGTCAGATGATTTAACCTACATTCGACTTCTTCCACTCCATGACGTGTAGCCCTCGCATCCTTCCCCGGTGCACCATGAAATTGTCCAAAGTGGTCGTCATCACAAACCCATTCTTTGCAAGCACTCTGACACTCCCTTGGTTCCCTTCAAATGCAGCAGCGCGAATGTAATGCACATCCATCCTTGGCACCGCCCAATCCAACAGCAACGTTTCGAGTGCGTCTGTCATGATGCCCTGACCTTGGTGACTCGGTGCCAGATAGTCTGACCATTCTCAGCGTTTTGCGACAGTAACAAAAGAAACACTTACATGCCATCGTCCATATAATATCTGCATCACCCACTTTTCGCCGAGCGTTCAAATCTATATAATCTTTCATCCTCTCCTCGCTGGCTTCGCATTCTGGCAGCGCAAGTAGCTTTCCTTCCAGAGATCGCCAGATACTAATGTCCCCCAAATAATCGTCTTGGCCATCATCCTTGATTTCGCGAATGACTCTTATTGGACATTCTCCCACCGTGATCAAACCTTCGATTCCTCGAGCAGCTTCAAGCTCGGCTAGCACTTTCTCGATCGGCTTTATCACAATGCTTTGCCATGCTTTGAAGTGTTCTGCAGAATTCAAATCTGTATTTTGTCTGTCATAACCAATGACTGAAATTCACCGATAAGGTATGGTACAGGGGGACCAAGCAGGGCATCATGGACTCGCGGGTCATTCAAAAGAGGGACATAATCGTGAACGTCGGATGGTCGTAGGGGGGTTATGATAATATTCTGATGCTTTCGTAGCCGAAGAAATGGCTCTCCAGTACGGGGGTTGATCTCCATGGGGTGGAGTTGAAGGTTGGCCATGTCCAAGCAAGTGAGTGTTTGTTAAAAGCCTTAGGAAATCATTCTTATTCCAACCAGGACTGATGGAATTGAGAACTCGACGATGCAGCTCCGTAGGTCAGCATTTACTCATTCTTCATAAATTCATCGCTCAAGTACCGACCTCTGACTCTAGTCTTTTTTGTACGAGTATCCCACTCAGGTCCAAGAGACTAAGATTACCTGTCAGATGATTTAACCTACATTCGACTTCTTCCACTCCATGACGTGTAGCCCTCGCATCCTTCCCCGGTGCACCATGAAATTGTCCAAAGTGGTCGTCATCACAAATCTATTCTTTTCAAACACCCTGATGCTCCCTTGGTTCCCTTCAAATACAGCAGCGCGAATCCGATGCACACCCATCCTCGGCACCGCCCAATCCAACACCAACGTTTCGAGTGCGTCTGTCATGATTCCTTGACCATGGTGACTCGATGCCAGATAGTCTGACCATTCTCAGCGTTTTACAACAGCAAAAAAAAGAATACTAACATCCAATCATCCATATAATGTCGGCATTACCCACTTTTCGCCGAGCGTTCAAATCAATATATTCTTTCATCCTCTCCTCGCTGGCTTCACGGTCCGGCAGCGCGAGTAGCTTTCCTTCCAGGAATTCTAGGCATCGCGAGATGGCAACGTCCCCCAAATACACGTCTTGACCATCTTCCTTGATTTCGCGAATGGCTCTTACTGGACATTCTCCCACCATGATCAAACCTTCGACTGCTCGAGCAGCTTCAAGCTCGGCTAACACTTTCTCGATCGGCTTTACCACGATGCCCAGCCACGCTTTAGAGTGTTCTGTAAGATTCAGATCAGTATTTTTCTGTCATAACCAATGACTGAAATTCACCGATAAGGTATGGTACAGGGGGACCAAGCAGGGTATCATGTACTCGTGGGTCATTCAAAAGAGGGATATAATCATGAACGTCGGATGGTCGTGGAGGGGTTATGATAATACTCCTATGCTTTCGTAGCCGAAGAAATGGTTCTCCTGTACAAGGGTTGATCTCCAAGGGATGGAGTTGAAGGTTGGCCATGTCCAAGTGAGTCAGTTTGTCGCAAGCCTTAGGAAATCATTCTCATTACAGAATGCCGACGTCCTCGCAGCCGGAACTGATGAGAACTCTTATGACGTATGTTAGCATTTACTCATGAATTCATCACTAAAGTACCGACCTCTGACTCTAGTCGTTTCCGTATGAGACATCGCCGACTCGGACTCACTCAGGCTAAGATCACGTGTTAGAAGATTTAACCTGCCCTATGGCGATCGATAACGCTATGTAATCGGGATCCGAATTAAAACCTTATTCCTCAGAAATCAACAGGGTAAAGCTCTCTGTTATCGCAATCCCACTGTGGTTGTCTATCTTCTTCCACAAATCTTTCTAGGAGAACCACACAGACCCGTTTGGCACCATGGTGTTAGTACCCATTTACTTCTATGGTTGAATCGAGCTCATCAGATCGCCCTGCCTAGCAACTTCACCGTAGGCGAGTCGAATCACTAATCCCTGCACATCACCCATTGTGTGGCAATGGAAACGGAACTCATGCTTTGCCCATGCTATCACAGATCAGGTCCGCCAGCTCATGGACCGCCCCACAAATATTCGTAACATGAGTGTCATCGCGCATGGTGAGGGATCGCTGATATCCCCCATACGTGAACCCCTAACGAGCGTGACTCAAATCTAGTCGATCATGGAAAATCTACACTTACCGATTCGCTGGTATCGAAAGCCGGAATTATCGCTTCGTCAAAAACGGGAGAAGTGCGTTTCACCGATACGCGAGATGACGAAAAGGAACGGGGAATCACCATCAAATCGACAGCGATATCCATGTATTTTGAGGTGGACAAGGAGGAGCTTCCAGCGATCAAACAGAAAACCGAAGGTTCGCCATAATTTTTTTGCGTCAGAGAATCTTCATCCTTAACCCCTTGCGGAACAGGCAATGAGTTCCTGATCAACTTGATCGACTCTCCGGGACATGTTGACTTCTCGTCCGAAGTCACGGCTGCTTTGCGTGTAACTGACGGCGCACTAGTTGTCGTCGACTGCGTGGAAGGTGTTTGTGTCCAAACGGAGACTGTCCTCAGGCAGGCTCTCGGCGAACGGATAAAACCCGTCGTTATCATTAACAAGGTCGACCGAGCCCTGCTGGAACTTCAAGTGGACAAAGAATCCCTTTACCAGTCTTTCCAGCGGACGATCGAAAGCGTAAACGTCATTGTGTCGACATATCACGATGCTGCTCTCGGTGATGTCCAAGTCTATCCCGACAAAGGCACAGTTGCTTTCGGCTCCGGTTTACATGGATGGGGTTTCACCCTCCGCCAGTTTGCTGCTCGTTATGGCAAGAAATTCGGTGTTGATAAAGAGAAAATGATGGTCAAGTTGTGGGGCGACAATTTCTTTAACCCGACTACCCGTAAATGGACTACCAACGGTACTGGAGCAGACGGAAAACCGCTCGAACGTGCTTTCAATGTTTTCGTTCTTGACCCCATATACAAGATTTTCGATGCCGTCATGAACTTCAAAAAGGACTCCATCGCACCCATGCTCGAGAAACTCGATGTCAAGCTTGCTTCCGACGAGCGTGACCTAGAAGGCAAAGCACTCCTCAAGGTCATCATGCGCAAATTCCTTCCTGCTGGCGACTCCCTCTTGGAGATGATTGTCATCAATCTCCCCTCCCCCGCTACTGCTCAAAGATATCGTGTCGAGACTCTGTACGAGGGTCCCCTGGATGACGAGTCCGCTGTTGGTATCAGGGACTGTGACCCCAAGGGTCCCCTCGTCCTCTACGTCTCCAAGATGGTTCCCACGTCTGACAAGGGACGATTCTACGCTTTCGGTCGTGTGTTCTCTGGAACGGTACGGTCTGGGCCCAAGATCCGAATCCAGGGTCCCAATTATCTCCCTGGGAAGAAGGAAGATCTTTTCGTCAAAGCCATCCAACGCACAGTTTTGATGATGGGACGTTATGTCGAGCCCATTGAGGACTGCCCTGCCGGCAACATCATCGGTCTCGTCGGTATTGATCAGTTCTTGCTCAAGAGTGGAACGTTGACGAGTTCTGAAACTGCTCACAACATGAAAGTCATGAGGTTCTCTGTCTCCCCAGTCGTCCAAGTTGCCGTTGAGGTCAAGAATGCTGCCGACCTTCCAAAGCTTGTCGAAGGTTTGAAACGGCTATCCAAATCTGATCCCTGCGTGCAAGCATGGATCTCGGAAACGGGTGAACACATTGTTGCTGGTGCCGGGGAGCTTCATCTTGAAATTTGCTTGAAGGTTCGTCCGCCCATTATCACTTGATCGTCTCGTCGATGTCAACTTTTCTCTCAACTCAGGATCTTCAAGATGATCACGCAGGAGTACCGCTCAAGATCTCTGACCCTGTGGTGCCCTACCGTGAATCAGTGAAGGCAGAGTCGAGCATAGTTGCGTTGTCGAAGTCCCAAAATAAACACAATCGACTTTACGTGAAGGCGCTGCCGCTGGACGAAGAGTTGACCAAGGCAATTGAAAGCGGCAAGGTCAGTTCAAGGGATGATTTCAAACTTCGCGCGCGTGTCCTTGCGGATGAATATGGTTGGGATGTCACCGATGCCAGGAAGATTTGGGCATTTGGTCCTGACACCACGGGATCCAACTTGCTGGTGGATGTCACAAAGGGTGTGCAATACTTGAATGAAATCAAGGACTCGTGTATTGCCGCACTTCAATGGGCAACGAAAGAGGGTGTTTGCGCTGAAGAGAACATGCGTGGGGTTCGATTCAATGTCATCGATGTGACGGTGAGATATATGAACATTGGATATGGTTGCCTTTCTAACTCCATCTGTAGCTACACGCTGATGCTATTCATCGTGGAGGAGGACAACTTATTCCGACGATGCGTCGTGCCTGTTACGCTGCTTGCTTGCTCGCGACACCGGCACTTCAGGAGCCTATCTACCTTGGCGAGTTGATTTATATATGCGAGGCATATCTAGCTGACCCTTTGTCTGACAGTTGAAATTCAATGTCCGGAGAACGCGATCGGTGGGATCTACAGCGTGTTGAACAAACGCCGTGGTCAGGTGTTTAGCGAGGAACAGCGACCAGGCACACCGATGTTCACCGTCAAGGCCTATCTTCCTGTCAATGAGTCGTTTGGTTTCAACGGCGAGTTGCGTTCGCATACCGCGGGACAAGCATTCCCGCAGTGTGTGTTCGATCACTGGGAGCTCATGCCTGGATGTATGTCGTCAATGATGGGACGTATGTTATTGTCACTCATTTATGATTACAGCTCCTCTCGACAAGGGAAGCAAGACGGAAGAGATTGTGACCAAGATCCGTGTCCGCAAGGGTCTCAAGGTATGTTTTTATCTTGTTGGTTTGTTTGAAAAGTATCTAACGTACTGTAGGCCGAAATCCCTCCTCTCGACACGTACTATGACAAGCTGTAATAGATGACTCCAATGGTGTATTAGTCATGACGAATTTACATATTTTTCTCTCGTGGGAATTCCGCATTCTCTTCTGTTTCTTTCTTAATGGCGACTTCACTTGCTGGCCTTTCGGCGTCTGTCACTCGCATCCTCTACCTCACTGGCTTTCCAAAGGAGCTCAAGACGAAGGACATCCAAACTGCGTTCTCTGACTACGAGAACATCAATGGAGGCTTTAAGATCAAGTGGAAGGACGACACCAGTCTTCTCATCGTCTTCCAAGACCCCTCTGTTGGTGCGCATCGCAGTCCAGACACCTCCATTACACCACCCTAAATCTCTCCCCACAGCGAAACGCGCATATCTTTCCACGATTGCTTTCCCCCCTCCGATTTTCACCTCTTCCACCACCGGCATCTCCGCTACCATCCGACCTTACGACGGCCCCGACGCTCAGACGATCATTCAGACCGTAAATTCACGTGGGCACCACGCCAGCAATCCTTCACGCAGCCATCACCCCCGTTCGACCTCCATTTCTGTTTTCCCTGTCTCTCGCAGCATCTCTGGCTCGTCTCTGCCCTCGAGTGGCGCCATCAACACCCACCGAGGGTTGCCTGTGACCATTCCCGAGCACCAATCAGTCAATGGTCGCGAACCATCACCCACATTACCTTCCCTTCCTTCCCATCCGACGCTCAATTATCTCATCAGCTCCTCTCTCGGTGAAGGCGTTGCCGGATCCCAGTCTGGCCCTCCATCAGATCCCGCTATTCTCGCGACAGGTTTCCAGGCAGATCTGAACAATGGACCCCGGATCGGTGATCCTGGGAAGAGAATGCTTGGTGCTGCTTTGGGCGTCAGACATCCCGGCCTTGCACCGCGAATCATAAATGGCAATGGTGGCAGTCCTGGCACGAGTCCCTCCCAGGTCGGCCACATCGATAACGCAATGAGGGACGTTCAGAAGGCTATGAGTGGCATGGTTGTCGCTCAGTGAAATGAACACGTTGTTCATCTTCAGACCGTGGCCGACGTCCGATGCTCGTGCAGATCGTTGTATTCCATGAGGGGAATATGGTGGCGTGTGGCGTCGACCTTTTTATTTGTAGTTTCTGTGATCACCCACTATTTCCATTCCTTAAGCAATCGTATTGTAACTCCACCCCACATGTCGTTCCCATAATTAGGCGCATGTACACCGGTCCGTCCCAGGTTAATAGTTTGTTGTATGTCGGTTGTAAGTTGGTAGTAATATGCCATCATGATGCACGCTGTTTCTGTTTCGACCAACAACTGTTTTGATGGAGGTCCCTGTACATGTTGCTTTCTCCCATCAAACGCGATATAATGCTTTGGCACATACCAGTAATCCCTGAATCGATCACAGGAGACGCTCGTCAAATTGATTATGTCTCGTGTGGAAACGCTTACTCCGCATGCTCGCCGCAGTGCACACATCTGGCATCAATCGCGGCGCTCCTCACCATGCCTGCGCGGAAAAGTTACGAAGCTGTCAGGCTATCTAGCCCGCGAGCACGAGGCTTCTACTTTTACCAAAGGGGCGCCTTCTCTCCATCGCTGTTGGTAGAGAGTTGCCATGGGGTCTTCCACCATGACTGCTCAGACTTATCTCCTATACTGCAGGGTCAGGTCTGCTGATATCCCTGATATAGAATCCACAGCAACCGATGGACGGCAGATGTCTGTACTAGGTTTCTCCGTGTATGGTGTTCACCACGATCCCCAGTTATGATCATCTGTCGTCTGGCCGCTGTTCGAGGACGCGAGATTTAACGCGATTCGACTAATCATATGACACAGAATGGCCATAACGTCAAACGGCACGCTGTACCTGGTTCCCATTGTTCATCCGCTGCCGCTGTCATAAGGGCACCTTGAACCTGTGTGTGTGCCCATGATCCCGGCGCCACGGGTTCAGATAACTATAAAAAGAGGCTCAAGAGGATTCCGTCATTCCACTTCTCTTTGCCCTTCGCTCTGGTGTCAGCATACCGTTCAAGCCAAGCGTCTCAGTTCTATCCGTCCTGCCTGCCATTTCCGAGTCCGACCTACAACCACTCATGGGCGTATTGGCAATGGAAACCAGAAACCCCGCAATTCCAACCCATTCTACAGGACGCTCGTATCCCGACCAAGCAAAGGCTGCTTTTACCGAAGATCCGAGGTTTCACAAGCACGGGGAACCATCCCGTACCCAGGCCACAAATCCTCTATTGCATCCCTGTTTCATTCACTATAAATCTTCTCACCCCCACGACTGTTCGGCATCACACGGCTCTTCTCTTCTCATTGAGACGACACAAAATAAAAGAAACGACTGGATGGATTTCGAGGACCTGGATCTGGATATGGACAGTCCATATTATGATGATGAGCCTTTCCTCACCGAGACGTCTGTCCAAGCCCCGCGCCCAGATGCATGGGGCACCCCAAAGTGGGACCAGCTGGAGCATTATCCATCATCGTCGTTCGATCCCACCGATCATCCGCTCATAGGCTTCGCGCCACCACCGGAGACCACCAGCTTTGGTGACTTCTGCTCCAGAGACGAACAGCTATACGATCTCTACAGCCCCCATTCCCCGATCTTCCAAGACAGCAGCCGCAGCATTTACGCGGCGTTCCCAGACCGGCCTTTCTCTAATAGTCTACTTCGGCCGCCACAGCCCCATGAGAGCGCCCACATATACCCAATTCAACAAGCCTCATCTTCATCAATGTCATCATGTTCCTCGCCATCGCCATCGCTATCAGAGACTTCGTCACCGGTTCAACCTCTATACAGGCATGCACAGACCACCACATCACCACTCGCATATTCCGCATCAGTTTCATCGTCATCGGCTTCCCCTTCACCAGAGCTCATCTCACCTACCACTATCCCGATACTGCAGCCACGCCCCTATCGGCATATCCCTATCGTCTCGCTCTCGGAGCTTGCGTCAGCATGTGACGATCAGCATCTGCCGTTTCCCGGTCATGAAGCCCGCACGCTCTCGCATAATAAACTCTCACTCCCTTCAATCCCGGATTTCTTCTTAAGGTTCCCACCATCATATACGCCTTTCAAGTCGCCATCATGGAATAGCCCTGGAATTCCTTCGCATAATGACGTTACTATTCGGGGGATATACTCAAGCGGTACACGGTTCAATGACGTGGGAGGGGAGGAAGCTATGTGCTCCTGCGGTTGTATGGAGTCATACGTGTTGTATTGATGTATGAATGGTTGTACACGTAACTGTACTTCAAACAATGTGTACATGTTCCATGTACTACACGATTTACAACTGACGCGAGATGTTCGGATGTGTATAAGAATAATTTTAGCCGGAGAACATGCAAGTCAAAGCGAGAGGGGGATGTCACAGATCGAAATGTGGAGGTGTCTCGTTCGAGGAGCGGAGATAGTAGTCATAGGTTGTGTTTAGAGTTACGTGTTACATGCCACCACCAGCCGAAGCGGTTCGTAAACGACTGGGCTTGGGAATGAACAACGGGTTGCGCAGGCCGCCATGGCAATCAAGAGAGTTGGCATCGGAATTTGCAAAATGGGGCAACTCAACCTTTTCCCCGGTTGAGTGCGCGGCCAGTCGGACTATTTTCTGGGCTACAAGGGTGTTGGAGGACGAAAGGCATGACTTCAGTGTTTGATATCGCTTTATCTTTGTATCAGGGGTAGTTTGCGGATTTCCAAATGAATGTAAGGTGGGAATAAGGCGGTCCCCTGCGACGTGAGGGTCAGCTGCCTGAGATCCCGTGGTTCCATGTTCCTCGATGTGCGACAGATCATGATAAGATTGGCGTCTCAAGGGACCAACCACTTCGTGTTGCTCTGTATTCGAGATAACCAGCGGTGTCACCTCAGATTTCTCTGGGTCGATGGAGGAATTGAAAAAACCCATTTCTAGAGTCACGAGATGGGAGTTCCCGACAGAGACCAAAGGCCGTTTAGCAAAGTCAGCATCGTGAGCTATTTCCTCTTGGCGAATGGGGTCGGAAAGCCATTTTTTGAAGCTATAATTATTTCCCGAAATTCTTGCAGAATATTCGCTAGAGACTTCAGGCTTTTTACAAGCTCCCTTGAGAAATAGACGGTCGAAGTACAGCCGAGATCGGTCCTCCATATATGCGTGGTACGTCCCAACGCGTTCTGCGATCCCCGCACTAGGCTCCGTATTATCGTTTATCAGGTCATACATTGCCGTACGCTCAGTTTGAGAAAGTGGGCGACGTTCATTCACAGATAGTAGAGCATCGGGCCTGGGTGGATCGAAATGAAGATCGACGTCAAAGTCGACCACGACTTCGTCAACGTCAAGTATTCCAGAAGGGAGATCGCTAGGTAGATCATCCATAAGGGGACGCGATTCCTCTTCAAGCATAGTAAATTCGGGACAAAGCGATTCCGATGCAACATCGAGACTGTCGTCCGTTTGCGCTTTGGGGGAGCCAGGTTGAAGATGTCTAGGAGTGGGACGATATGGAGCAAAACGAAAGGCCTCCAAACACCTTCGAAGTTTGGTTGCCGATATTCCGTTTTCATAGCCTCTACGGAGTGAGCTTTGAAAGACAAGTTTGGACTCTAGCGGGGGCTTCGGCGAGACAATAGGACTAGCATCGTTATCTGCCGCGTTTTTTGAGGGAGCCTTTTCAAAGATCTCTTCTGCCTGTATTTCAGCCTGGGAGCTTCTTTAAAGTTAGTTCATAAGACGAAACGAGGGATGGACCTCTTGCAGCTCTTTTTGAAGAGCTCTTGCTAGGCGGCCTCTCGTGAGGTTGGTGTGCTTGTCTTCTTTTGCGACGCGCAAGCCTGTATGAGCATGTCAAAATGTAAAACGCACGATTAGGAATGGACAAACACCTCTTGAATGAAAATAGTCATAGATCTGTCTTCTGTCAACCGAATATTTTTCTTGGAATACTTTTCTAACTTCAAAAGTGGGCATTTTGGCTCCAGGAACGATGAGTGCTTCCATTTCGGCGACTAGTTTAGGTCCAAGACGAGTAGCGAGGCGTTGCGGGTTAACTCTTCGTGTCTTATGGGTTTCTTCACTGCAATTATGCGAGAGATTGTCATCGCTTACTCCACGAGTGCGCTTCCGAGAACTGGAGTATGAGAAATCAAGGTCAAAATAGGGAGATGTACAGGGTTCGCCGTTACTGGAAGGTTTCGCCATAATGTCGACGACGATCTTGACGTCGTCGATATATCGATATCGGTACAAACAAGAGCATACAGCACATAACACACACGTCGCGTACACGCGTATATATCATGCCACATCTCAAAAATATAGACTTGCCGCGAAAACAACTGTCCGGCGCGTTTTGTGAGATTTCCGTGCCGACGGACGGAGGGAGAGGCTTACTATCCCGCTTTATCTTTATCTGTGATTCTTCCATTTTCTTGAATAACTCTGCATCACCAATCACTCGAGCAGCATCTCGGACCTCCCTGCACGTTTCATCCAACCGAGTGATGACACGGACTATCGTGCCTTCTTGTACGTCCGTCAACTCTGTGATTTGTTCGAATGGCTATGTGGCGTCAGAGATCTGGCCAAGACCAAGTGAAACACGCCCACCATGCCCTTCGCCCATTCATACACGACTTCAACGAGCCCGAACTTCAAGTTGGAGCGAAAATCCTCGACGGCAACCTTATGTGCATCCTGCATCCTGCCCACCCGGTCACTGATAGCAAGAATTGCATCGCGACCTGCCTGCAGCTTTGCTGGGATTTCAGGCTCAACATCTGTCTTTTCCTGGAACACGAAACAAGACAGTAGCGCGACGACCTCCTCTGGTTCATAATTGGCCAGACTATTCTCGAGAATAAGTTCCGTAAGAACTAGTTCGTTCGCAGAGTTGATCTAAATCTCGATTTTCAGTTCAGATACAAAAAGTGAACTATAAACTCTGCTTTTAACGCACCTCGCATGCCACTCTACCCTTAAGGAGGACTGTCGAATTGTCATCGATAAAATTCAAATGTTTCAGAACCTCGATCCGTTGTTCATAGTCGGGAATGAGCTCCAAATTTTGGTCCGAGATGGCTAATTTTAGATTTGCTATGTTCGCTTTGAGAACTTGCTCTCCATGAACAATGGAATACTGTTTGGGGCATGAGTTGCGTAATAGCCACTCTGGAAAAAAGTATTGGACTTACATGCCGCTCAAAGTCACCACAAACCTCGCATGATCTGTTTCTTGAACTTTCTATCAGTATATCTCGGGAACGCAGAATCTCCTGGAAGTCCAAAGCACGCATACGGCTCCAATCATTTTCTGGTACAGTTCCGATTGCGAGCCATTCGTTCACCAGTGTTTGGATGGCTGCGATACTCTCCCGCATGCGAGATATCAGATGTCTTTCCACGATACTATCCACTTCAACCTTCACAAATGAAAATCAATATTCATGAACGCATGAAAATAAAAATATTTTAACCTTGATGGCTTTGTTTGTTACGAGTACAATGCTTGTTAATGGCACTCTTCGTAACTCGTAAACGCCGTCATTGACAATCAATGATTCGGGCATCGGAGGCCAACGAGGAGGAATTGCTTGAGGATCGATATCTAGATCCACCATCAGTCTCGTTTATACAACGACACGACAAGGACACACCGTGCTTTCCGAATTTGGTTTCCGAATCCACAAGCGCCAGAACGTAATAATCTCTTGATCTACCTCGGATCCCAGAGTCCATTGATTGCAGGGGAGCAGGTTTCAAGAGTACAGCTGCAGTATTGGTTCGAAAATGCTGTAATATGTCAGCTTATTTTTGAACTGTTCCACATGACAGCACTTACGCCATCTCGGACAATTACTACACGACCGGCAGCCATAGATTTTGCACCTTGGGGATGGGAGATCGCCATTCTCAAAAGTTTTTGGTTCAAATTCACGATTTCAGACGATTCATTGTGGAAAGCGTAGATGTCTGGAAGGCATACATCACAATCCAACTTCCGAAGTTTGGAAAGCGTGGTTTCGCTCTATATAAAATAGAAGGATAAAAAATGTAGCCGTAACTTGATTGATATTTATAAATCACGCACCTCAATCACCTTTTTCTGCTGCTCGGGAAGCAATCGCTGGGATGCATTTTCAGAAAAGCTCCTCTTGATCATCTCCTCTACCCGTAAAGCTTCCACACGAAGCAGATTCAAGATCATGTTATATGTTAATCTGAACTGTGATTGCAATTTTCCTGGTGTGCCAAGCATCATTGTCTGTAGTGCCGTTTGCTGTAGGCAAAGTTCAGAATGGGGTTCATTCCTGCAAAGTGTCGACATACCTCAGGTAGGGAATCGTTCGCCACGATAACAACAGTTCCCGTTTTGTCTAAGCCACGGCGCCCGGCGCGTCCAGCCATCTGAGTATATTCTCCAGGGAGGATGTCACGGAAACTACGTCCGTCGTGCTTTCTGATACCGGAGAAGACAACGCATTTTGCGGGCATATTAACCCCCTTATTATAACTTCAGATGTGTCATCTCAGTAACGTCACGGCGCGGTGGACTGACCATAGCAAACGTCTCGGTAGCAAAAAGAATCTTCACGAGGCCGCGGGAAAAGAGTATCTCAACTACCTGATCAAAAAGCTCAGTATGGCAAGGGACACCTTTTCGATTTTTAATCTCACTTCTTTCACGAGAGGCAAAAGGCCCCCATGATGAATACCGATACCCCGAGAGAGTAGATCACGCATTCGACCAATTTGCGGTAATTTCCTATCCGAACCTAAGAGAACATAATCATAATGGCCTAGCCTGGCGTGGAGCGAACAAACCTTTGAGGCGCGAAAGAGCTTTCTCAATGGCTACGTGAATCTCGCTCTTCTCCACGGAATTACACAGGTCGATGTTCGTTAACGTTGCCGCGTTCTCTTCACATCGCTTCTTCGACAAGGTAAAGACAACCACTGGAAGAAGAGCCTGTTTTCGGAGATGGCCAACTAGATGAACATACAAATTCCTGTCAATGGCAGGGTGATTGGACCGAGGAGCTCCTCCGCCACGACCTCGAGCGGGGGCAGGAGAACCACGACCGCCTCGAGTGGGGGGTCCACCCCTTTGTTGGCCCCGTTGGGCGACAGCGCTGCCCCTGCCGACACGTTGTACAGGCGGTAAACCTGCAGCTTCCCGCTCTTTGTCTTGTTTCCGCCGCAACGCCTCGCTTGCATCCTTGTAGCTGTTGTCTCAGTCAACGCTAGAATATGATGCGAGAAGATGTGCAGTTTTACCCTTGAGAAAGAAAATTTCGATTGGCGTCCACAATTTTGTATAGTTCTCGGCCAGCATATAAAAAGTGTTCAAGAGGCACAGGCCGCTGTGCGGTGGAAATGACATAAATGTCTTTCTTCTTCGTCCGTCTGGTATTGTCGATGAATTTGATCTCAAAGAAGGGGGAGGAAGTCTTACCCAACCCAGTCGGCAAACTCCTTCGTGTTCGGAACCGTAGCAGATAAGAGGATGATACTGACATGGTCAGGTAGCATGATGATAACTTCTTCCCATACCACGCCTCTCTTTTTTTCTTGTTAGTCCAAGTAGCGAACAGGTTTTTCCTGAGGCCGGACATACCTCTGCATCGTTGACATAGTGGACTTCGTCAAAAATGACGAACTCAACGTCTCGAATCAAATCAGCGCCTTTATATAGCATGCTTCGCAGAATCTCGGTCGTCATGACCAGACAGCTCGCTTCAGGATTGATTTGGACGTCGCCTGTTAGAATCCCGACAGAAGACGACGAAAAAGTCTGCTTGAAATCTCTGAATTTTTGATTGGAAAGCGCCTTGATCGGTGAAGTGTATATGGCACTGGGAGAATAAAGGTCCATCAGCATGTCTGATGACGAGAAACGCAACTGACCGCGTCATATGTTTCTCCGCAAGTGCTATGGCATACTCCGCAACGACCGTCTTACCAGCCGATGTGTGTGCGGCCACGAAGACAGAGTCGCCCATCTCCAAATGATATACCGCCTGCTTTTGAAATGTATCCAGTTCGAAAGGGTACTGAGAAAGATTTCAATTGTATAGATCAAGAGCGCAGCTGATGTAGTCACCTGGTGGGCCATCTCTGGGACAAGTTCATAAAAATTATGGAGCGGTTTGTTCACATCGATGACGTGAGCCCAGTCGCGTTTTTGAAGGTCAGCACGATTGATCTTTCGAGCAGATTTTGTCGGTTTTAAGTGCGTCGTCTGAAGCATCCCTAAGCATCGGATGATATCAGCGCCCTGTACAAATGCTTACCGTTGTTGGTAAGAGCTCGTCAATCTCTGAGTCACCGCCTACGAAAGAGATATTTCTGACATCCGAATGGGGCACTTCCCCCTCAGTATCCTAAACGTCGAACATGATAAACGAGCGAAAAAAGAATAATGTAAAGACATACCATCTCGTCACCGAATTTTAAGGATTTTAAGCCCTCGAGATCCAGGAGATCGTCATCTTCGGTTGTTTCACCAGGAAGGCGCAAACCACGACTCAATCCAGGGGCTATAGTCCTGAGACCTCTGCCGGTTGTGCTGATATCCCCATCTATACGTGGCACTAACGGATCATCCAGACCACCAGGCCAGAATGGTACGTAACCTGATTTTCCTCGTACAAACGCTTTGCTGGGACCTGGTGCACGATCGAGAGATGTAGATGTCAAGCCAGTAGAGATTCGGGGAATTGGAGTCTAAATCGTCTACGCATTTTAGCCTGTTTCATGAGAAATATATCTGAGAAGCGAACTTCAACGTAACCGGTGACTCTTCCATCGAGTCCAGTGCGTACGAACGAGAGAGTTGTGGGCGGTGGAGAGGGTTTGAATGCTAACAGAGAAGGAACGGAGAGTGGTTCTTCCCAGTGGCTACAGAAACACGTCAAGTATGATGTTCAGCAGCATAGGGGGACATCGCACACTTGGTAAGATGGCAGCCAATGGCTAGGTAGTGTCTCTCGAGGGAGTAGTAGCTTGTTTTCTATGTTTCTGTGGACCTGTTCTCGCGTCGGCAGACTTCCAAGATTTAAATCTTGCAGTAGTGAAGCTGCATCGTTGTGATCCGGATGGAGAACCTGCTGAATTAGCTGACATTGTTTCTCGATGTCCATGATTATAGATTTGAAGAGTGTCAGCACAGCCACACACCGCTGGCAGGAGTCGTTACAAGACGGATGTGTAGCCTAAACCATAGCCAAACACACGATCAGATTGTGTGATTGTTGGCAGAGTATCCATGACGACCGTAGGTGATCAGATTATGGTTATCTATACTACAGGTATGTGTACAAGTCTGACTTGTAACGTCTCCTGCCAGCGGTGACAGGTGGAATCTCGGAGACAGAGCTTAGAGGGTAATTAGGTTATCAGGCAGTATATATTGAGCTCAGCGTACGTAGAACGACAGTCCTTAGAAATAAATGCTTAAATAAGGTCTTCAACGATCAGTTGTGCTTCTTGCGCGCATAAGTACGCTGCAGTCGAATGTATTCAGGCCTTGATGCGGCCTTGATCTCTAATGATGCATGGTGCTGCAGCTGATTGACGATTTCCTCCGATATTCCACTCCCAAGAAGTAAAGGTCGGCCAGATTTTAAAAAGGCCTTTTCATGGGGTAAGTGAGTTTTAAAAATATGGATGTCGGTCATGAGCCAGAACTCACCAGGATATCATCTCCCATGGTCGCGCCAATACGCTTTTGTAATGGATCCACAGGCCAAGCCGAGCAGGGCATCCAGAAGTCTTCATTCACTGCATCTTCGAAAGCGCTGTGTTCGGTAATCCTTCTAAAAATGTTACCGGCCGCTTCCACAGTCCCTCCCGAAATTTGAGCAGCAAATTCAGCGAAGGCCATCCACCGTGGCCACCATGGGGGTCCAAGCTGTTGGGTGTCGACCTCGACTTTCTGTCGATTCACGTCATATCCATGAAAGTCCCATTCAGTAAGAATAATGAGTCCTCCAGGTCGGAGGACTCGGCTTATCTGGTCAATGAAATTTCCGTAGTCCTTGATCTGAATTTCGCGAATGAGGAAATCAAATTTTCACATTGATTTCCGCAACTTACCCCAGAGGACACGAGTCGTGCATGAACAACATTGAAATCTCCGTAAAAATGCTCAAGGCCGAGGTTAATATCATCGACTTCACTCCTGACCATGATGATTGATGAGTTGATATCCGACGGCGAGAACGTGTTCGCTATGCTCACCGGCAGTTCGAGGGCATGTCCCTAAGATTGCACCTATGAGCATTAGTCAACAAGGAGCTCTAAAACCTACTGACGGTGCTTGCATAGGAACAAGGTCGACAGCCACAGCGCTACAACGAGGGAAATCACGCGCACACTCCATAATCCTGGGGGGAGAGCTTAAATGTCAATTGGAAACATGAAATGATGATACTTACCAGTGCCCGCCCCCGCAGCCAAGGTCTAAACATGCCTTGGTCTCTCCCGGAGTGTCGTTCGCCATCACTTGCAACATAGGTGGAGGGTAATTACCCATTATTTCCTTGAAAATGCGGTGCTGTTTCCCTGGAAGGTTAGACAGAGTCAGATGGTAGGAGACTCAATATGCCAATCTACTGGTGCACCTAGGCGGTCGAGTTCTTCTTCGTCCGCAGGGAACCGGTAAACCTCGGAATAATTGTTGAGGCCCCGACCGAAGGCTTGTTTGAATGCTTGAGCACGGACTGAACTTGTCACTGACCATACCGAGGGGGTGGGCGAAGGGGAGCGCACGGAACTGTCGTAGGAAGTATACGAACTGTCGCTCACGCTTGGCGGAGGACTGGAGGATTGTAAAGAGGCGACCGAGTGCACATCGGTCTGGTCAACATCGCTGTCAATATCAAAGGACGCGCGCAAGGGGTGGTGCCTAAGTCTCTGCATGTAAGGGAGAAAGTGGCGGATCCCTTACGAGTGGTCCATCTATGTAGGACTGTCAACTGTGAGGGGCTCGTCGATTCATCTTCCCCTGGACCCTGACCTCCACTCGAGCGTGATGCATATATGATATGGCCCTGATGTGCCGAAGATCAGGGTGCATCATCGTAATGCGTCCCTAAGCGTGCGTGCGAGGTCTACGGCACCGATGTCGGACTATTATTACTCGATTTTGCTTATGATCAGTTTGCCACGTGCACATGTGTACAATCTTCAGCCAAGACAGCCGTAGTCATGATCAATCATATCTCCCAACAAGAGCCACAATACGTCCAGCTACTGTCACACTGGAAACCTAAATAAACAGAGACGAATCTTGGTATACGATGACGCGTATTGGATGTCCGTGTCCAATATTTCCAAGAAATACGGTGTCAGCGTTTCTTGAGCGCAGCAAATCGGGTTGTGAGAGCTTCAAAATCATCCTGCTGTCCCGGCTGCTTCGATATGTCATACTTTGGTGGATCGTCCTTAATCGGCGGAGTGCGATCCGGAGGAACATTCGAGATAACCTCGGTTGTCACGTTGTGTTCTCCTTGGTCCTTAGGATTCAAAGTCGGTTCCTGGGGACGAATCGGTCCGTTTTGGACGGCAGAACGGGACATAACCCTACTCACCGTAACTCCGCCTTCCGACTTAGCTTCCTGAGTACCTCGTTTGGGAGGCAGCCAGTCGACGTTGTAACCCTTGGCAATTTCCCCAAGGTAGGCGTCGACAAGATCCGATGACGGCATCGCCAAGTTCAGTTTCCGGGTAATCTTGATTCACAGTTCATGTTAATTTGCGCCATGCAGCGCCAAGAGAGATGCAGGTGTGGACATTCCACTTACACGGTCACTGACGCATGAGTCACGGTTTTCCATTACGGCAATGGAGAATTCTCGTCCGTATTTATGCATCAGAAGTTCTCGCAGGATATGAAGTTCTGAATACAAAACAAGTATTGAATTGAAGTCAGGAAGGGGGGAGGGGAAAAGTTACCTCTGAGTTCGGTCCGCGGTGCGGCATGGATTACACTACACACACTCTCCTTGATGCCTTGGCACACAATAATCGCGATATCAGGGAACATGTAGAGCAAAGGGTTGGTATTGCGACGTACCTGGATCAGGTTCCCGAGTACTCACGAGCCGGTTAGCCAACGGTCGTTGGAGTTCATGGCCCTCGCTCACTTCTGTTCGAGGAGTCCGAACCTAGCCAGCAATAGTTCGCAATAAAGTTCGAGGAGTTCGAGGAGCTCCACATATATATCTTCATTGATGACTGAATAAACGTAAGGGAACATTCTGCTCCGTCACTTGTTACATACGTGCTTCGGTCTTGATTCTGGCCGTTTCGAGCTTTCCTCGTTCAATAAGTGTTGCGATATCGCGTCTGGTGCTTTTCGCCTGTGCTTCCTTCTTTTGTTGAAGTGTTTTCAACCGCTGGACTGAGAGGCTGGAGGGAGTCGGGCTTGTGGAAAGGAAGAAGTGGTGATATTATCTACCGAAGTTGGACCTATAGGTTGGATGATCAGAAGATGTAGAGGACGGTCGATGTTCAATTTGTACCTTTGCCTTTGGAGCATTCCAAAGTGACATGTTGATGGACGTCAACTACAAGGAGGCGAAAGAGTTGTTCGTGTCGGACACGACTGGCTCGACCGTCGGGCATGTCAACCTTGTATCGTCCGTCGCTCTGGTGAGTTCCTCTTGGATGGGGTGTGCGTGAATTGACGATGTCCAGGCCACCATCGTGTTGTACTCCTCCCTCGTCACCCGAATACCCACTTCCCCCGTACTCGCATGCATAACTCTCGTTCTCCCCCTTCTTCTCTCAATGACAGTCTTCGCCAGCAATCCAGCGCTCCTCATCCTGCTTTTGCTCGTTCCCGCCGGTCTCATCCTCCTTGTCCCTCGTAAACAGCTGGGGACTCCATTACCATCTTCAGTTCCTATGTTTACCAATTCCCGTCTTTCCCACCCATCTCCATCGGCTCCCGCTAAAATCCAGAGCCTCCCTCTGTTGCCATCTTTGACGGTGTACCGAGCACACATGCTGCTTATGACAACTCTGGCCATCCTCGCAGTGGACTTTCCAGTATTCCCTCGTTATCTTGCAAAGTGCGAGACTTTTGGCGTTTCTCTGGTATTTTATTCCGTCTTATGCATGCCTAGAATCTAAACTCAACTTCGTTTGTGAAAGATGGACCTAGGAGTCGGGTCCTTTGTCTTCTCTCAAGGCGTCGTCTCTGCGATTCCTTTCCTCAAAGATCCTTCCCATCTTTCGACACCCGCGTTACCTAAATTGCTCTCCGTAACCCGCCACTCTCTCCCTATTATTCTAATCGGCATAGTTCGCGTCATCCTCGTTAAGGGCACTGACTATCCTGTGCATCATAATCTGCCGCATTCCTAGATGTTTCTAACCCATCATCTTACCAGGAGCATCAATCGGAATATGGGATTCATTGGAACTTTTTCATCACACTTGCCCTCTTACCCATCATGCAAGTCGTTTTACATCCCGTCTTCAAACGCGTTCCACTCGGACTCGTCGGAGTGATGGTAGCAGTCGGTAAGCACAGCTTGTCCTTCTCTGCGGGCAGCCTTGAATTGTAGCGTCCCCAGCTCACCAGATGACTCTCTCCTACTTGGGCATGCAGGAATACATTTTCCATGCTCCCAGGGTAACGTTGATCAGTGCGAACAAGGAAGGTCTCATATCCCTTACTGGTATTCAGTTTCTCATACACATCCTTTCGATCTGCTGCTTATACTTCATTTCTCAGGTTACTTGGCTGTTCACATTCTCGGTCTTTCTGCAGGCGCATTGATTCTCCCTCCTTCACCTAAATATTTTAACAGACTTCTCAAGGAGCGAGGACCATCACCGCAGAGCGGCAAAGCGAACATGGCAAGCAGAGGAGTTAGCCTTGCAGCGCCTCGACAAAATGACAAAACGGCGATCGAGTTGTTTTCCTACTCTGTTATCTGGTGGATTCTTTTCGGTATCAGCAGATGGCTGGGAATCGGGGGCGACGGAGTATCTCGACAAATGGTATATCTTTCCTATCCTCTTCCATGCCTCAATCTCATTGTTCCAAGGTGAACATGCCCTATATATTCTGGGTGGCTGCTTTTAATACCACCTTCATTCTCGGGTACCTTGTCCTTGATCTCTTGTTCTTTCCTTCCAAGTCTGTGTATTCCCCGACGTCGAAACTGAAGGTACCTGGCGCGATGACGGGTCAAGTTGGGGCACAAGCGGAGCAGGAACGACCACCCTCGCTGCTCGAAGCGATCAACAGGAACGGTTTAGTTCTGTTCCTTGTGGTATGTGCTTTGTTTTCTCCAATTCTATCAGATGAATATCTCTCCCTTTTAGGCCAACATAGCCACGGGGTTGATCAATCTTGCAATCCCAACAATTTATACATCCGATTTCTGGGCCATGACGGTCCTTTGTGTATATTCGATGGGGATATGCGCGATAGCGTGGGCTCTGCGCGATTACAGACTACGACTTTAGTTGTTCGGTAAATGTTCGGAGGAAAGCTGTGGTACACTGGTGACTCCAAATAGAAATGTTAATAGTACCGAGATGGTTAGGCAGTTGCGTTCAAGCCTCTAGTCTCCTGCTTCAATCCCTCCAACTTATGGATGCTCCGCTATCCTATCCTACCCGCCAGCACTTGCATCTTCGCATAGACCCCGTCTCGCACCTGTCTTCAACCTCACCGCCATCCGCTGACTTCGTTGCCAATACCCCAAATGGACCGTCTAAAGGGTCAACCCTATGTTCCGTCCTTTGCATGCATGATTTTCGCTCGGATGATCCAGATCACCTCCCCTTCTGCAAGTATGAGATCCTAGACATCGTTAGGAAGGAGGAATCTGGATGGTGGGCGGCCGTACGGAGTGATGGAGACCAGATTGGGTGGATACCCCAAGCCTTCGTGAATACCCTTTCCGACGAAATGGCAGAGAGGCTCCGACGTACCAGGCAGGAGTTCCGTGAACGTGAGTACAATGCTGGACAGTTGTACACGTCCGCATCCGCGTCTAGTCACTCGACTTCACCTCTTCATGAAACTGCGGGACACGCCACTACTTCCCCCATTCGAAGTCGAAGACGAATGGATGAGCGTGAAAGAGTAAGTTTAACTCTCTTGCTCGTGTCGTTGATAAACTGTATTTCCCAACAGAAAACGCCGTCCCCTCAAACCGCTCTTTCCAGAGCTCAAGATACGCCATCACCCAGCTCACATTCTGATCCTCCTTACCGCAACATGTTCAGATATCGGAAACCCTCTCATGAACTCCATTCCAAAACTCTCCACTCCGCTCGTAGTTCATTGGGTTTGGACAATTCTACCGCATTTCCCCCATCCTCCAGTGAGGAGGATGGCCCACAGTCCCACAATCGCGCTGTTACTGTGCCAGAACCTGCCGTTAAACGTCGGCCCTCGACCCGTTTGCGGACGTTGCACGAGATAGCCAGCTTTGCCGGTCTTTCCTCGAGCTATACTGCCAAAGAAGGGCAGCAAATAAAACCGACGCGACCAAAACCTGACCCCCAACTATCCACCGAGAAACCTTTACCAAAATCTCCGCAGTCTGAGAAGCCTGCAGTTGACCCCGATGGTTATGTTTTCTATGGAACGGTGGACGAACTTGTTGAAAAACTCACATCCGACAAATCCAATCTCGATCCTGCAAGTGAGTTGTCCCCCGTCTTTCCTCGTGCCCCTCATTAATTTGAGTCATGGGAACAGAGATGGAAAAAGAGACCATATTTCGCAGCGCATTCTTGATGACGTTTCGCACGTTCATGACCTCAGATGCTCTCTTTGACAGGCTTGTAGAAATATATCGGACGGCTCCACCCGATGATTCGGCCGATACTCGCACCGAATGGAAGACTAGACATCTTATTACCCAACGACGTGTGTTGATGATCTTCACGATGTGGCTAGAAGATTACCGGCTGTTGATCGAAGAACCTTATATTGCCGGCCAACTGACCGAGTTTCTTCGTAACATTGTGTCGCCCCCTCTTGCATCTATTGCGAGGCTTCTTACAAAGTCTATACAGCGCCTAGTAAGCCTTTCAAGGTTTTGCCTCTTTCCGCGATTGAACTCCTGTTGGTTGCAGACATTCACTACATCTACAATTCATACAAGTACTGTTCCTGGAGGGACACCTAGAAAGGTCAAGAAATCAAAAGCAATCAAGAAGGATTTGGAAAAACTCGACCCGGTTGATGTTGCAGAGCAAATCACACTGTTCGAATTTCAAAGATACGTCAGAGTCACTCCCCAGGAGTGTTTGCGGCATGCTACTGGCCGGCAAAGCGGGGGCGGCCTGTCGGCCTTTTGTAGCACGCATGACAAACTTGCTTTCTGGGTCAAACTCAGCATCCTAGAAAACGACGCCCTCGGGAAGCGCGCAAACACCGTCGAATTTTGGATAAGGGTGGCTGAGGTAAGCTCTTCAATCTCTGCTTGTTTGAATCGGACCACAGCCTGATGCACCAATCCAGAAGTGTCAGAGTCTGAATAACTTTGCGTCAATGAGCGCTATTATCACCGCACTTTCCAGCACCGTAATAACGCGACTACGCCTGACATGGGCAAACGTCGGACGGAAATCGGTCTATGAGGCTCTGAGCCGATATAATGACCCCACAGGGAACTTCGCTGGGTATCGAAACCTTACGCGTAATGTGGAGGG
>Ga0307516_10002049_pt1 | contig 27469 bp, 29 predicted proteins | sample 19_EM_MG_FD_203310 | JGI IMG/M metagenome (GOLD analysis project Ga0307516, IMG submission 203310) | Populus trichocarpa ectomycorrhiza microbial communities from riparian zone in the Pacific Northwest, United States - 19_EM | ecosystem: Host-associated > Plants > Roots > Unclassified | place...
ACGCGTCGAGCACGGCCGCTATCTCGCCCCCAGCCTGCCCGGGCTGAGCGCGCGGATGCTGCCGGCCTCGCTCAAGGAATACCGCTACCCCGACGGACCTGTGTGGGCCGACCGTGCCTGACGACCCGCTGTCCCTGGTCGACGCGCACCACCACGTGTGGGATCTCGCCCGGCGCCCGCAGGACTGGCTCGACGAACCGGTCTACGCACCGATCCGCCGTACCTTCGCCTTCGCCGACCTGCACGCCGCCGCGACCCGGACCGTCGCCGGCCATGGGCTGACCGTCAGCGTGGTCGTGCAGTGCGTGACCTCCCCGGAGGAGACCGAGGACCTGCTCGCGATGGCAGGGCGGGAACCGCGGGTCGGCGCCGTCGTCGGCTGGGCGGACCTGACCGACCCGGCGATCGGCGATGCGGTCGACCTGCTCCGCGCCGGGCCCGGCGGGCATCTCCTGCGATCCCTGCGGCACCTCGTCCAGGCTGAGACCGACCCGGGCTGGCTGCAGCGACCCGCCGTCGAACGGGGCCTGGGCGCGATCGAGGAGCGGGGACTCGGCTACGACGTCCTCATCCGGGCCGGCCAGTTGCCGCAGGCGATCCGCCTGGCCGAACGCCTGCCCGGCCTGCGGCTGGTCGTGGACCACGCGGCCAAGCCGCCGATCGCCGGGGGAGACCTCGCCGCCTGGCGCCGGAACCTGAGCGAGCTCGCGGCGCACCCCCAGGTGTGCTGCAAGGTGTCCGGACTGATCACCGAGGCCGACCACGCGTCCTGGACGACCGCCGACCTCCGCCCGGTCTGGGACCTGCTGCTCGCGGCGTTCGGGCCGCACCGGCTGATGTTCGGCTCCGACTGGCCCGTCTGCGAGATCGCCGGCGGATGGAACGGCTGGGCCGCCGCCGTCGAGGAACTGCTCCACGATCTCACGCCCACAGAGCGGCACGCCGTCCTCGCCGGCACCGCCACGACCTTCTACCAGCTGGCCTCGACGAGGAGCTGATCGAACCGTGCTGCTGACCGAACGAGGGGACCCTGCCATGACGACCGAACTCGCCGTCCGTTACACCGCAGCCAGGACGCTGGAGACCGGACCGGTCACCACCGCGCCGCCGGGCCCCGGAGAAGTGGAGATCGCCCCCGCGTTCGTCGGCATCTGCGGCACCGACCTGCACATCTACCACGGGAGCATGGACGCCCGCGTCCAGCCGCCCGCCGTCCTCGGCCACGAGATGTCCGGCCGGATCACCCGGGTCGGGCCGGAGGTGACGCAGTGGCATGCCGGGCAGGAGGTGACCGTCATGCCGCTGCGGTGGGACGGCGACTGCCCGGCCTGCGTGGCCGGCCACCAGCACATCTGTCACCGGCTGAACTTCATCGGCATCGACTCGCCCGGCGCCATGCAGCAGCGCTGGACGGTGCCCGCCTCGACCCTCGTGCGCCTGCCCGCCGCGCTCCCGCTGGACCGGGCGGCGCTGGTCGAGCCGACCGCCGTGGCCGTCCACGACGTGGGCCGCGCGGCCGTGCGGGCCGGCGAGCGGGTCGTGGTGATCGGCGGCGGACCGATCGGCGTGCTGATCGGGCTGGTCGCGCGCTCCCGCGGTGCCGATGTCCGCCTCGCCGAGCTCAGCGACCATCGCCGGGCAGTGGCCGGACAGCTGGGCCTGGCCACCTGGAACCCCGCCACCGACGACATCGCCGGCCTGGCCGAGGAGTGGACCGGCGGCGCGGGCGCCGAGGTCAGCTTCGAGGTGTCCGGTGCGGCCGGGGGCGTCGACGCCGCCGTCGACGTGCTCGGCGTGCGCGGCCGGCTCTGCCTGGTGGCCATCCACCCGCAGCCCCGGCCGGTGAACCTGCACCGCTTCTTCTGGCGGGAGCTCACCCTGGTGGGAGCGCGCCTGTACGACCGCGCGGACTTCGAGCGGGCCGTGCAGCTCGTGGCGGACGGGACTGTGCCGGCCGACCTGCTGATCAGCAAGGTGGTGCCGCTCGCCGAGGCGGCCTCGGCGTTCGACGCCCTGGAGACGGGCGGGGACGTCATGAAGGTCCTGATCGACTGCGCACGCGAGGGAGCCGGCTCGTGAACCCCTTCGATCTGACCGGACGGCTGGCCGTGGTGACCGGGGCCCGGCGCGGCATCGGCCGGGCCATGGCACAGGCGCTGGCCGTGGCGGGTGCCGACGTCATCGGCGTCAGTGCGAACCTCGAGGCGGCCGGCAGCGAGGTGGAGAAGGACGTCACCGGCGCCGGCCGGTCGTTCGAGGCGATCCGGGTCGACCTCGCCGTCCCCGCCGACGTTCGTGACCTGGGCGACGATCTGGCCCGGCGCGAGCGTCCGGTGGACATCCTGGTCAACAACGCGGGCACGATCCGCCGGGCGCCGGCCGACCGGCACCGCGACCCGGACTGGGACCTGGTGCTGCAGGTCAACCTCACTGCGCAGTTCGTCCTGGCCCGGGCGCTCGGCGGCGCCATGGTCGCCCGCGGGTACGGAAAGATCATCTTTACCGCGTCGCTGCTGAGCTTCCAGGGCGGCATCACCGTGCCGGGCTACACCGCCGCCAAGCACGGCGTCGCGGGCCTGACCAAGGCGCTGGCCAACGAGTGGGCGCCGCGGGGGGTCAACGTCAACGCGATCGCTCCGGGCTACATCGCCACGGACAACAACCAGGCGCTGCGCGACGACCCGGTCCGGGCCGCGGCCATCCTGGACCGGATACCCGCGGGCCGGTGGGGCGCCGCCGCCGACATCGCCGGTGCGACGGTCTTCCTCGCTTCCGACGCGGCGGCGTACGTCCACGGTACCGTCCTGACGGTCGACGGCGGGTGGCTGGGCCGGTGAGCGCCGCGTCGCCGGGCGGCCGGATCGCCGGCACGGCCGTGGAGCTGACCGGGCTGGGCTTCGGTGCGGCCGTGATCGGCAACCTGTACCGCGAGACCTCGCCCGGAGACGCGGCGGCGGCGGTGGCGGCGGCCTGGGACGCCGGCGTCCGCTACTTCGACACCGCGCCGCACTACGGGCTCGGTCTGTCGGAGCGACGCCTCGGCGCGGCACTGCGGGAACGCCCCCGGGACGCCTTCGTCATCTCCTCAAAGGTAGGACGTCTGCTGGTAGACAACCCCGCGCCCCGGGGCACCGACACCGACGGGTTCGCCGTCGCGGACACCCTGCGCAGGCAGTGGGACTTCAGCCGGGACGGGGTCCTGCGCAGCATCGACGCCACCCTGGCCAGGACCGGACTCGATCGCCTCGACCTGGTCTATCTGCATGATCCCGACGACCACTGGCGGCAGGCGGCGGCCGAGGCCATGCCCACCCTCGCCGAGCTGCGCGACCAGGGGGTGATCGGCGCGATCGGCGCCGGCATGAACCAGTCCGCGATGCTCGCCCGGTTCCTGCGCGAGACCGCCGCGGACGTGGTGATGCTCGCCGGCCGCTACACCCTGCTCGACCAGTCGGCGCTCGACGACGTGCTGCCGGCCGCGGCCGAGCGGGGCAAGAGCGTCGTGGCGGTCGGCGTGTTCAACTCCGGCCTGCTCTCGCAGGACCGACCGCCGGCCGGCTCGCGGTACGACTACCGCGAGGCACCGCCGGACCTGCTCGACCGGGCTACCCGGGTCGCCGAGGTGTGCGAGGCGTTCGGCACGACCCTGCCCGCCGCCGCGCTGGCGTTCCCGTTCACCCATCCCGCCGTTGTCAACGTGACCGTCGGCATGCGCACCGCGGCCCAGGTGCGCCGGAACGTGGAACTGCTCCGCCGGCCGGTGCCGGCCGGGCTGTGGGCCGCGCTGCGTGCCAACGGTCTGCTGCGCGCCGAGACCGGCGGGGCTGAATGGGTCGGCGACCGGGCGGGGTGGCGAGGCTGATCATCACAGACATGGGATGTCGCTGGTATCCTGTGCCCAGGGTGATCCCCGTTCGCGTAGTGAGTCAGGAAGGGTTCCACCTGTGTCACTGAGCGACAAGGCCATCGCCCGCATCCGCGAGCTCATCCAGTCCGGTGAGCTGGTTCCCGGTTCGAAGCTGCCCCCGGAGGCGGAGCTCGCCGCCCAGCTCGGGCTCTCCCGCAACCTCATGCGCGAGGCGGTCAAGGCCCTCGCCGTGGCCCACGTTCTGGAGATCCGCCGTGGCGACGGCACCTATGTCACCAGCCTCCAGCCGGACCTGCTCCTCGGCGGCCTCGTCGGCGCGGTCGAGCTGCTTCAGGGCGACACCGGCACGCTGCTCGAGCTCATGGAGGTGCGGCGCCTGTTCGAACCGGTCGCCGCGGCGCTGGCCGCCACCCGGATCGCCGGCACCGGTCTGGCCGAGGTGAAGCGGCACCTCGACGCGATGCGCGAGGCGCGCGACGACGTCGAGGTGCTCAACCACCACGACGCCGCGTTCCACCGCGCCGTCGTCGCTGCCACCGGCAACGACACCTTGGTGTCTTTGCTGGACGGCATCTCCAGTCAGACCCTGCGGGCCCGGATCTGGCGCGGGCTCGTCGACGGGGACGCCGCCGGCCGCACCCTCGCCGAGCACGAGGCGATCTACCTGGCGCTGGTCAGGCGGGACGGCCCGCTGGCCCAGGCCGCCGCCCTCCTGCACGTCAGCAACACCGAGGGCTGGCTGCGCGAGCATCTGAAGGTCGACGCCGGCGCCGCGCGTCCCTAACGGTTCAGGCGCACCGGATCGCCCGGGCCGACGCGCCGGACCAGCCAGGCATCGGTGATGTGGCTGTACATCGCCTCGGCGGCGCCGTCGGAATCCTGGGCGGCGATGCGCTCGTAGATGCTCCGGTGGCCGCGGTTGGACGCCTCGCACAGCGCCCGCTCGGTCCGGCCCATGTACCGGGCGATGTTGATGACCTGGCTTTCCAGCGACCGCACCACGGCGCGGGCGATGCGATTGCCGGACGTGCGCATGATCGTGTCGTGGAAGGCGCGATCGTGCTCCTCGTACACGAGGTGGTCGTCGACGAGCTCGTCCATGCGGTCCACGAGCGCGCGCATCCGCTCGATCGTCTCCGGCTCGGCCAGCCGGGCGGCGACATTCGCCATGTCGGACTCCAGCACGCGCCGGGTGGCGACGAGGTCGTCGAGGACCTCCAGGCCGTCGTCGTCGGCGATGGTCGCCGCGAGCACGAGCTCGTCGAGCATGTCCCACATCGCCGGCGGATTGACCATCGTGCCGGCGCCCTGACGGACCTGCACGAGCCCCTTCTCCTGGAGGATCTTCACGGCCTCCCGGACGACCGTCCGGCTCACCGAGAAGGTCTCACACAGGACGGGCTCCGGTGGCAACGACGTCCCCGCCGGGTGCACCCCGCGGACGATGCGCTCCACCAGCTCCCCGGTCAGGGCCTTGGCGAGGCTGGCCGGTCGCCGCACCCATCCAGGGGACTCCGAACCGGTTGGTGTCGTCCGCTGTAGCGCCGCCATGTTCCCTCCACCAGCCCTCGCCGCGGGCGGTGCCACGCGTTCCACGCGGCATACCCTAGCGCATTCGTCTTGACGGCATACGTCATACGAGTTACGTTTCGCCTCACTCGCAGCATCGGCCGGTCCACCGGCCGGCCCGTCATTGAGAGTGAGCAGCCATGAAGCAGCGTGCACTGTGGTTGGCCGTCCTGATCGGGAGCCTGGCGTTGACCGGGTGTGGAAGCGCGTCCAGCAGGAAGTCCTCGACCAGCGGCTCGGCCGGCAAGCTCGTGGTCTGGGACTGGAAGTCGAGCGACAAGACGGCGACCAACTATGTCGCCAAGGCGAAGGCCGACTTCGCCAAGAAGCACCCCGGGACCACAGTCGAGTTCGTGGCTCAGCCCTTCGATCAGTACTACACCCTGCTCGGCGCCGCGATTCAGTCCGGAAAGGGCCCCGACGTCATCCTCTTCAACGGCGGCGGCCAGCTGCGGGACCGGGCGGACTCGCTGCTCCCGCTCGATGAGTACGTGGCACCGGACAAGTCCCGGCTGGCCGGCTGGGACGCGTTCAGCAAGGAGGGCAAGATCTACGCGGCGCCGATCACCCTCCAGGGGCACCCGATCTACTACAACAAGACCTTCTACTCCAAGGCCGGCCTCGACCCGGCCAAGCCGCCGGCCACCTGGGACGCGATGATCAGCGCCTGCGCCGCGCTCAAGAAGGCCGCCGGCGTGCCCTGCTTCGCCCAGGGCAACAAAGAGGGCTACGGCATCCAGTTCTGGATGTCGGGCATGGGCTCCAGCATCCTGACGCCCGACGAGTACGACCAGTGGATCGCCGGTCAGCGGGACTGGACCAGCCCGAACGTGAAGAAGATCTTCTCGCTCTGGAAAGAGGTCAACGACAAGGGCCTGAACACGACGGGTCCCAACTCCACCGCCATGTTCATGGACATGTACACCAAGTTCGAGGCCGGAAAGGCCGCGAACGTGATCGGTCTCATGTCGGACGTCGGGGGCTGGCATGAGATGAATCCGATCCTGGGCGCGGAGAACCTCGGGGTCATGCTGCCGCCGGTCGTCACCGCCGGCACCACTCCCAGCCTCGCCTACGACGGCGGGGTCGGATACGGCGTGGCGAAGTGGACGAAGGATCCCGCCCTCGCGGCGGACATGGTCCGGTCCCTGACGAGCAAGGATGCGTTGACCGCCTACTCCGCCGACGCCGGGGCCATCGCCGCCGACACGACGGTGACCGTCACCGGCGGCGGTCCCGCCGCGGCCGCGATCACCGCGGAGATCAAGGACGGGAAGCCGGCGCTGCACGTGGCGCTCTCCGCCAAGACCCAGGAAGTGATGGGCCGGGTGTCCCAGCAACTGCTGGCGGGGAAGATCACCGTGGACGACGGCGTGAAGCAGATCGCCGCCTCGGACAAGGGCTGAACCTGTGCCGAACGGTGATTCTCCCCTGTTGGTCCGCTCCGCTCCGGCGGGGCGGACCGACGAGGCACCAGCGGCGCGCGCGCCCGGAAGGCCGCTCGGCGAGCGGCTCGCTCCCTTCGTGCTCATCGCTCCGGCGCTGCTGATCATCCTGATCTTCCGGCTGTGGCCGCTGCTGCTCGGCGTCAACTTCTCCTTCACCGGTGACGGCGAGCAGAACGGGGCGCAGGTCGGCCTGGGCAACTACGCCGAGTTGTTCGACGATCCGGTCTTCCGGATCGCGCTGCGCAACGTGGGGCTGCTCGTCCTGCTGCTGCCGATCGCGGTCGCGATCCCGGGCCTGCTGGCCACGTTCATCTTCCTCAAGGTGCCCGGCAACCGGTTCTTCCGCAGTGTGTACTTCTTCCCCGCGGTGCTGTCGCCGGTGATCATCGGCGCGATCTTCAACCTGCTGCTCTCCGTCGACGGCCCGCTCAACGCCGTCCTCGGGTTCGTCGGGCTGGATCCGGTGGACTGGCTCGGTGACTCGTCGGTGGCCATCTTCTCGGTGGTCGGCGTGCACATCTGGGCCACCTTCGGCATGGGTCTGGTGGTCTTCCTGTCCGGCTTCGCCACGCTGGACCCGACGCTGCTGGACGCGGCCAGGGTCGACGGCGCGTCGACGCCCCAGGTCATCCGGCACGTCATTGTTCCCGGTCTGTCCCGCACCATCCAGTTCGTGTTCGTGACCACCATGATCGGGATGCTGACCTCGATGTTCGGCCTGCTGTTCGTGATGACCGGCGGCGGCCCCGGCGGGTCGACGTACCTGCCGGAGTTCTACATCTGGATCCAGCAGGGCCAGATGAACCGGCCCGCGCTCGCCTCGGCCGCGTCGACGGTGCTCTTCCTGGTGATGCTCGTGGTGGGGCTGGCGCAGATCGCGATCCTGCGCCGCGGCCTGAAGGAGGAGTGATGCGCGGATCCCGGCTGGGCAAATGGGTGATCGCGGTCGGTATGGCGGCGCTCGCGATCGCCACGATCTACCCGATGCTGTTCACCGTCAACGTCGCCATGAAGACGCAGCGCGAATACATCCTCGACCGGTTCTCGCTGAGCTCTGGGCTGCGCTGGGAGAACATCAGCACCGCGTGGGAGAGCGGTGGCATGGCGCGCTACTTCGTCAACTCGCTCATCGTCGTGACCGGCGCCGTCGTCCTGCTCCTGCTGATCGGCTCGATGGCCGGCTTCGCCCTGAGCCACCTGCGGTTCCGCGGCTCGCGGGCGCTGTTCCTCGGCTGCCTGGCCGCGCTGTTCGTACCGTTTCAGGTGATCATGGTGCCGCTCGCCCGGACCATGGCCGACACCGGCCTGATCGACACCTACCCCGGGCTGATCCTCGCCTACGTCGCGCAGTTCCTGCCCTTCACGATCTACCTGATGACCAGCTACTACAGCAGGATCCCCAGCGAGATCGTGGACGCGGCCAGGATCGACGGCAACAGCCCGTACGGTGTGTACCGCCGGATCATGCTGCCGATGGGGCGCCCCGCGCTGCTGTCGGTGGGCGTGCTCAACGCCCTGTTCTGCTGGAACGACGTGCTGATCGCCCTGCTGATGACGCCCTCGCCGGAACGCCGGACCCTGATGGTCGGCGTCACGTCCCTGCGCGGGCAGTACACGTCCGACATCCCGTTGTTCGCGTCGGGAGTGCTGATCGCCGCCGTACCGGTCCTGGTGATCTACCTCTTCCTGCAACGCCAGATCGCCGACGGTGTGACCGCCGGCTCCATGAAGGGCTGACATGCGCATCACCGGGTACCGGACGCTGACGACGGTCCAGCGATGGGGCCGGCCCGTCGGCGACGCCAACGGGGTCTACCCGGACGGGGTCATCTCGGTTCCGATCGTCCTGGTCGACACCGACGAGGGCATCACCGGGGTGGGCCTGGGCTCGCACGTGGAGATCGAGGCCATCTTCGCGGCGATCGCGGGCGAGGATCCCCGCTGCGTGACCGCGCTGTACGACCGGATGCTGCGGCAGACCTTCAAAGCGGGCCACGCCGGCCCCGTGTTCGGCACCATCGGCGCGCTCGACACCGCCCTGTGGGACATCAAGGCGCGGGCCGCCGGTGAACCGCTCTGGCGCCTGCTCGGCGGCCGCGACCGGCGGGTGCCGGCGTACGCCTCGGGCCTGGACATCGGCCTGACCGACGACGAACTGGTCGCGACCTACCAGGTCTACGCCCGGCACGGGCTGCGGGCGGCCAAGCTCAAGGGTGGGCTGGACGTCGACCGGGACCGGCACCGCCTGGCGCTGGTGCGGGACGTCCTGACCGAGGCCGCGGGCGGTTCGCGGCCGGGTCTCATGCTCGACGCCAACGAGTGCTGGACCCGCAAGCAGGCGGTCCGCCACGTCCGCGAGATCGAGCGCACCATCGACCTCACCTGGGTCGAGGAGCCGGTCCGGCGGTGGGACGCCGAGGGACTGGCCGCGGTCAGCGCCGGGGTCAGTGCCTCGGTCGCCACCGGCGAGAACCTCACCGGGCTGGAACAGTTCCGCCCGCTGCTGGCCACCGGGGCCGTCGACATCGTCCAGACCGCCGCGGTCTGGGGCGTCACCCACTTCCTGCGGGTGTCCGCCCTGGCGCACGCCCACGACCTGCCGGTCAGCCCGATCGGCACCACACCCGTCGGGCTGCTGCACGCCGCGACGTCCGTGCCGAACCACATGGCCAGCGAGTTGCAGGACCTGCGGCCGCCGGTGGGGGTCTCCGCCGACCTGTACGTCGAGGACGGCGCGTTCGTCCTCGGCGAGTCGCCGGGCCTGGGCATCACGATCGACGAGGCCGCGGTCGCCGCCGCCGGCCATCGACCGGCCGGCGTGCCGGCCGACGGGCCCGGTGTCCGGCCGGAGACCGCGGGACGCCGGCTCCTGGCGGTGTGACGGGCCGGGCCGCCCGCGTCATCGCGGGCGCTCATGTAACGAACTTGCATGGGTTTTCCGCCGCGGGTGGGCTCAGTGCCGGGCGAACTGCGCCCGGGTGGGCTGCACGACGTCGGGCGAGATCGCGACGCCGGTGACCGTCAGTCGCTGGCCATAGATGTCGGTCACCCTGATCGCCTCGCCGCACCCGTCGCCGTGCGCCGAGACGAAGTAGTTGAAGCTTTCCCGGGGCAGCCGACGCCAGCCGTCGCGGGCGCGGACCTCCAGCCGCGCCACCGGGTTGCGGTGGTTGATCACCTGCAGGGCGCACCACCACCGGCTGGACCCGGTCTTGTACCGGATCGAGATCGTGGTGGACAGCTCGGGACTGAGCAGCTTCCAGGTGATCGGCACCTCGCCGAGCGAGGGCTTGGCCAGCTTGGCGAACGCCTGCGGGCTCAGGTCGATCTGCCCCCGCGCGCAGGGCAGCGGGCACAGGTTGGTGATGCGGACCGTGACGGAGGCACCGCCGGCCGCGCGGACCCGCACGTACGCTCCGCAGGCCCGGGCCGACTCGTAGTCGGTCTGGTTCATCGCCGCGATCATCACGTCGTCGGCCGGGCCGAAGAGGCAGGCGCCGTCGCCGTTTCCGGCGTCGTAGAAGGTGGCTTTCCCGCGGTAGGTGACGCCGGGCCGGATCCGCCCTGCCAAGGGTGCCGCGCCGGACCTGGCCGACGGGCTGCCCGTGGCCGACGGCCGCGCCGCCGCGGCGGAGGCGGGAGGCGCCGTGGTCGAGGATCGCACCGCGGGCGCGACCGACACCAGGGCGCTGCCACCGGACGCGCCGGGCGCCGGGAGGCCGGCGAGAGGCACGGCCGGCTCGGCCCCGGCGGCGGCGTCGCGGTGGGGGAGGGACGTCCCCAGCCAGAGCGCGGCCAGTCCGACCACAAGGGCCGCTGCCACCCCGATGAGCCATCGCCTGTGCACCAGGCCCCCTTGCCGGGATGACGTCCATGGCGCGCGATCGCGCGCCAGCGGTGATCATGCCAAAGCCCGCTGACCAGGACAAGGTCACGTCGGCTCCGGCGATGGCTGTGGTTTCGCGTGGTGACGGCGTGGCGGAAGGGCCGTAGCCTCGGCGGGGTGACCAGTTCCGATGGCGGCGGTTTCGCTGGCGACGACCATCAGCCCGACGGGCTGGCCGAGCGCGGCCGCCGCAACGCCGCGGGCGGCGGCCCCGTGCCGCCCGACGACGATCCGGTACGGCTGACCCCGCCCGCGGATCCCTGGCTCACCGAGGCCTCCACCTCGGTCCTCGGCGACGCCGCGGCGGTGCCGGACCCTGGCGAGCCGCCACCGGCGGACACGGCACAGTTCGCCGGCACGGCGCATGCGGGCGACGAGGCACCGCATGCCGGCCCGTTCCTCGGTGGGGAGGGCGGGACGCCGCGGCGTCGGCGTGGCCGCCGCGCGACCCGCTGGGTGGTGGCGATCCTCGCCGCGTGCGCTTTGTTCGTCGCCGGCATGCTCGCCACCGACCAGTTCGGCCCCGGCGACGACAGCGATGCCTTGGGCCCGGCCCCGTCCGCCGGCGTGACCGCCGCGCCCACCCGCACCGGCAACGGGCAGAAGCAGACACCCGCCGCCGATCCGCCCGCCGCGACCGGCAGCCCGGTGGAGAGCTCGGCCGGCGCGGCCGCGCCGGCAGCCTCCGCGCCGGAAGCCTCCGCGAACCCGGGCGCCCCGGAGGTCGTCTACCAGGTGGCGGCAAGCGGATCACGCAACGTGGGCAGCGTGAGCTACACCGATCAGGACGGCGACATCATTCGCCTCAGCGGGATTCCGCTGCCGTGGCGCGTCGCCTTCCCGAGGGGTGCGCAGCGCAAACCGCTGGTGCTCATCGCGCAGCGCAAGCGTGGCGGCGATGGCGGACCGGTGACCTGCACCATCACCTTGGACGGCAAGCTGCTCAGCTCCACCACCGCCGACGGCAAGTACGCCGCGCCCCAGTGCAGCGGTTCCGGCCGCTGACCGGGTCAGCCCACGCCCCCGCCCAACTGCTCGCCCAGGCCCGTACGCAGGTATTCCAGCTTCCGCCCGACCCGCGAGCCGGCGATCAGGCCGGCGTCGCGCAGCGTGGTCAGGTGATGGGAGGCCGTCGCCGCCGCCAGGCCCAGCGCCGCCGCCACCTCGCCGGTGCTGTGCGGCACCGCCAGCAGGGTCAGCACCGCCGCGCGGGTCGGCCCGAGCAGCGCGGCCAGCGCCGCCGTCGGTTCCGTGCGCCCGGTGCCGTCCCACAGCGTGCCGTACCCCCGCGGCGGATACCACAGTGCCCGCCCCTGCGTCGCCTCCGTCATCGAGAACACCTTCGGCCCGGCGAAACCCGACGGGATCAGCGCCAGCCCGTGGCCGTCCAGGCCGAAGTCGACAGTGTGGTCGCCGTACCCGATCCGCAGTGACGTCTCGTCCCAGCTCAGTGTCGGGTGCAGGGCCCGGACCAGGGCCCGGGGCCCGTCCTCGGCCGCCGCCCGGGCGCGGTGGGCGATCTCCGCCTCCGCCGCCGCGCGCAGCCGCGGCCAGTACGGCGCCACCGCCAGCTCGAAGTACTGCCGGATCTCCCGCAGCAGCACCGCGAGCCCGCCCGCCGGATCCCGGTCGAAGCGCGCGATGACCGGCGGCACGTCCGCGATCCCGTGCCACGCGTAGGCCACCTCGCCCGCCACCTGATCGAGCGGGGTGGCCGCGACCGTCGCGAGTTCGTCGCGCAGCAGCGGCCGGGCGACGGTGGGCACCGGGCTCAGGAAGTCCGGCATCCAGCCGCGCGGGCGGGCCAGCACCGCCAGGAAGGTCTCCAGCCGGGCGGCGGCCAGCGCCGGGCGCACCTGGGCGCGCCAGGAGGCGTACATCCAGAACTGGTCCGGTTTGGTCAGTGCCACGCTGCTGGCGATCACCTCGGCCATCGGGGAGTGGGCGAACCGGACGCCCGCGAGGTCGGCGGGCGCGAATGCGAGCCGGATCATTCGACCATTCGAGCACGGTCGAACGGCTCGGGCCAATGCGCCCGCGACCGTACGGTTTCGCCATGCGTTACGTTCAGCTCGGCCGTACCGGTCTGCGGGTCAGCCGCCTCTGCGTCGGCACCATGAATTTCGGCTGGCAGATCGGTGAGCCGGAGTCCCACGCCGTGCTCGACCGCGCGCTCGGCGCGGGGATCAACTTCGTCGACACCGCCAACATGTACGGCCGGGAGACCGGCGACGGCCTCAGCGAGCGGTTCATCGGGAGCTGGCTCGACCGGTCCGGCGCCCGCGACAAGGTGGTGCTCGCCACCAAGGTCTACGCGCCGATGAGTGACTGGCCCAACGACGGCGGCCTCTCCGCCCGGCACATCATCGCCTCCTGCGAGGCGTCGCTGCGCCGGCTGCGCACGGACTGGATCGATCTCTTCCAGCTGCACCACATCCAGCGGGACACCCCGTGGGAGGAGATCTGGCAGGCGATGGAGACACTCACCAGCCAGGGCAAGATCCGGTACGCGGGTTCGTCGAACTTCGCCGGCTGGCATCTGGCCCGGGCCCAGGCCGCCGCCGACCGGCGCCACTATCTGGGGCTGGTCAGCGAGCAGCCCAAGTACAACCTGCTCACCCGGCACGTCGAACTGGAGGTGCTGCCGGCCGCCCGGGAGCTGGGCATCGGCATCCTGCCGTACTCTCCGTTGCACTTCGGCGCGCTGTCCGGTGCGCTGCGCAAGCAGCGCGAGGGGATCGCCGGCCGCAGCGTCCTGCACGCGCCGGAGCGGGTCGAGCCGCACCGCGCGGCGCTCGAACGCTTCGAGAAGCTGTGCGCCGGGCTCGGCCAGGAGCCGACCACGGTCGCGCTCGCCTGGCTGCTGTCGCGGCCCGGCGTCACCGCGCCGGTGCTCGGCCCGCGCACGCCCGAGCAGCTCGACCTGCCGTTGCTCGCGCTCGACTACGAGCTTGCCGCGGAGACCGTCGAGGAACTGGACCGGATCTTCCCGCCCGTCGGCAACGGCGGTCCGGGCCCTGAGGCGTGGGCATGGTGACGGGGGTACGCCTCAGGGCCCGCAAGACCGAGCGGTGCGGCGCGGCTCGGGTCAGGCGGGGAGCTGGGCCAGGGCGAAGATCTGGCTCTCCGGCGGGGTGCCGGTCGGGGTGAACCGCACCGTCTCGATGCTCTCGACGCGGAAGCCGGCCTCGGTCAGCTTCGCGGCGAGCTGGTCCTGCGGGTAGCCGGTCACGAACACCGGCACGCCGAGGAACTCCACCGGCAGGCTGTCGGCGTCGATGTCGACCATGCCCAGCGCGAACCAGCCGCCGGGCTCCAGGTGGTCGGCGATCCTGGTCAGGGTCTGCTTGATCTCGGCGCGGCTCAGCATGAGCAGTGAGAAGAACGCGGTGACGGCCCCGAAGGTGCCGAGGTCGCCGTTCAGCTCGCGGAAGTCCGCGCGCACGAACTCGGCGGCCGGCACCTGCTCGCGGGCCAGCTTGAGCATGCCCTCGGAGATGTCCACGCCGACGACGCGGTGCCCGGCGGCGGTCAGGAACCGGGCGGTCGGCACGCCGGTGCCGCAGCCCAGATCGAGGATCGGCGAGGTCACCGGCACCAGCGCGGCGATCTTCTCGATCAGCGCGGCCTGGAACGGGTTGTGGCTGTGCTCGCCCTGGTAGCGCTCGGCGAGCTGATCAAATGCCTCCATCCGCGCAACCTACCTGGTCCGGCCACCCAAGATCTACAGTAGACATCCTTGGGTGGAGGGGCGGTGACCAGGCACTGCTGGTCGTCCACCGTCAGTAAGTCCAACCCACAACCCGTTGGAAGTCCTGAATGGACGATTGGTCGTTCTCAGCGGCGGAGCACGGAGAGCTCGAGGATCGCCGGCATCGGGGCCACGCCCGGACCGCCCGCGCGCACCCAGTCCGTGATGTCCTGCTCGATCGCGTCGTCGCCGACCAGGCCGAACCACACTGCCCGGGCGCCCCTGCGGCGGGCGCCAGGCTCCGGGTGGACCACGATCACGTTGGCCTCCGCGCAGGCGTCGAGGCATTCGCTCACCCGTACCCGGTGTGGGGGCGGCAGGGTCTCGCGCAGCCGGACCAACTGGCCGTCGTGGTCGACTTTCGGGTGCTTGCGGGGATTGCCGCAGCAGCAGTCCCGGCACACCGTGACCGTGCAGCCCGCCGTCATCGTTCTCCTCGTCCCTGGCACGCGTGGCGGACCGCGCGGCCCGGTGGAGGGCCGTAAACGACAGTTCGCGCGGTCACCGAGGTGGTGACCGCGCGAAACCTTACCGCTGTCGTCAGTCCCGGCCGCCCGCCCGGCGGCGCCGGGTCGCGCGGAGGAGCACCACGCCGCAGAGCATCAGCAGCGACCCGCCCAGGATGAACGTCATCGAGTTCGCGCCGGTCAGCGCCAGCTTCGAGTCGTCACCGGTCTGCACGTTCTGCACCGCCTGCAGGTCCGGCGCGCCGTCGTCGCTGTCGCCCGCCGCGACCTCGGCGGCCGGCTCCTCGGTGGCCGGGGCCGCCTGCTTCCTGGTGGCGGTCGGTTTGGTGGTCTTGCCGGCCACGGCCTGCTCCTGGTCGTCGGCATCGGCGTCGTCATCCGACTCGTCGTCGCTCGCCGTCGCGGGCTTGGTGGTCTTGGCCGGCTTCGGCGCCCCGGCGTCGGTCCTCGGCGGGATCGTCACGGTGCCCGTCTTGGGCGGCGTCGTGCCGCTTCCGGTCCGCGGGGTGGCGGTGGCTGCGGGGCTCGGCTCATCGCCGTCGTCCCCGCCGTTGTTGTCGCCGCCGTTGCCGGCGTTGTCACCGTCGTCGTTGCCGCCGTTGCCGTTCCCGCCGTTGCCGTTGCCGTTGTCGCCGTCATCGTCGCCGTTGTTGTCGCCGCCGTTGTTCCCGTTCCCGCCGTTGTCGGCGGGCGGGTCCTCGTCCTGGTCGCCGCCCTCGACCTTGACGCGCACCGCGTCGAAGGCCGGGGTCTGGTTGGCGCGCTGCATCATCGGGACGCGGTGCGAGCCGTCGCCGGCCCACGAGGCGCACTGCGCGATGCCTTCCTGCGGCAACCCCGGCACCTGGATGGTCACGGTGTCGGGCTGCGCGCCGCCGCGCTTGTCCTCGGTCGCCACGAAGAACGCCGGCGCCGGGGCCGGGTCGACGGCCTCGCTGGTGCTCGACAGCATCCGGCAGGCGGTGTGGAAGTGCCCGCGGACCAGGCCCTCGGCGGTGAGCAGCGAGCTCTCCACGTAGTAGCCGCCCTGCCCGGCCGCGAGGAAGCGGTCGCGGACCAGGTTGCGGGTGCTGACCTTCAGCGTGAACGGGGTGTTCGCCTTGACCGACTTCGGGAAGTCCGTGATCAGCAGCGTCGGGTTCCTGCTCTGGTCACCGACCTCACCGAATTCGGTGGAGACGCAGCGGTTGCCCTTCTGGAAGCCGTCGTGCGGCTCCAGGTCGCTGTCCTCGCAGCTGTTGGCGAGGATCTCCAGGCCGTTGACCTGCTTGACGGTGGTCTTGCCGGTGGTGCATTCCTTCACCGGCTTGGGCGCGGGGGCCTTCTCGCCCTTGGCGAGCTGCCCGTCGCCCTTGTGCTGGACGTCGCCGTCCTTGTCCGTGTAGGTGCCGACCCTCGGGTCCGTCGCGGCCTTCTTGCCGCCCGGTGCCGCCGGTTCGGCGGCGGCGGTGGCCTCGCAGGCCGCGGGCTTGTTCTCGCCCGCGTTGGAGATCTGGGTGATGCCGATGACCCCGCCGAAAGCGACGAGGACGGCAACGGCGGCGATGATGCGACGGTCCGGGCCCCGGCGTTGGGCGGCCCGACGACTAGTCGGCCTTCGCATGGGTGGGCACCTCTTCTGTAACCAATTGCGGCGGCGGATTCGCCGGCCCACCAGGCCATTTACCGTCCTGACCGATGCCGGCAAGCAGAGGTTAGGAGCCGCCGCTCCTTAACACCAATTTCCCAGCGAAAATTGAGGCTTTCTTGAGGCCGAATTAATGCAAAAATATGGGTCCCATTCCGAACCCTCGGCATCCCCCGTTCGGACGATGTCCCGCATCCTCCGAAAAGGGGATGCGGTGCGGGTGTGGCCGGTGTCTTGAGCCTACCGGCGCCAGTGCCCGTCCGGGTGTCACCCGAGCGGGTAATTTCGCTGGTCAGGAGGCCGTGACCCGGCTCTCGCGGCGCGCCACCGCCGGTCGTCCGGCGGCATTGTCCGCGCCGCGACCGGCGCGGCACCCACAAGCGGCGGGTCAATTGCCATTATCACGCCTCAGCGTGACCGGGGCGTAACCAATCCGGCGTCATAGGCGGCTATCACCAAATGCGCGCGGTCGCGGGCGGCGAGTTTGGCGAGCAGATGTGACACGTGGGTCTTGACCGTCCTGACGGAGATGGTCAGCCGCCCGGCGATCTGGTCGTTGGACAGCCCGCGCCCGATCAGCGTGAGCACCTCGGTCTCCCGCGCGGTCAGCGGCTGCGGCGCCGGCCGGGGCGGGGTGCGCGGCACCGCGACGTAGTGCTCGATGAGCCGGGTCAGGATGGACGGCGCGAACAGCGACTCGCCGGCGTGGGTGCGGCGGATCGCGGTGATCAGATCCTCCGGCCGGGCGTCCTTGAGCAGGAAACCGGAGGCGCCGGCGTGCAGCGCCTCGTGCACGTACTCGTCCAGCTCGAACATGCTCAGCACGACCACCCGGGTCGCCGCCAGCTCCGGGGCGGCGCAGATCCGCCGGGTGGCCTGCAACCCGTCGAGCCGGGGCATCCGGACGTCCATCAGCACCACGTCCGGCCGGGTCCGGCGGGCCACGGCGAGCGCGTCGGCGCCGTCGCCGGCCTGGCCGACCACGGTCAGGTCCGGCGCGCTGTCGATGATCATCGCGAGGCTGCGGCGCAGCAGCGGCTGGTCGTCGACCAGCAGCACCCGTACGGGGTGACTCATGCTCCCGCCCGGTCGGGGATCCGCGCGACCACCCGGAAGCCGTTCTCGACCGGGCCGGCCTCCAGGGTGCCGCCCAGCCCCGCCGCCCGTTCGCGCAGGCCGTCGAGGCCGTGCCCGGCGCCGGGTGTGCGCGGCCAGGGGCCGTCGGGGCCGCCGTCGTGCACGGTCGTCACCACCGTGTCGCCGTCGCGGTACACATGCACCCGCACGTCGCTCGGGCCGACGTGCCGGGCCACGTTGTGCAGCGCCTCCCGCACCGTCCGGCAGACCGCCACCTGCACCCCCCGCGACACCGTGCCGACCGGATCGAGCGTCAGCCGGGCCCGGACGCCGGTGGCCCGCGCACCGGACACGATCGCGGGCAGCCCGCCGAGATCCTCCATCGGCAGCCGCGGCCCGGCGTCGCCGGCGGTGCGCAGCACGGTCAGCATCCGGCGCAGCTCGGCGGTGGCGTCGCGCCCGGCGGCCTCGATGTCGGCCAGAGCCACCGTGGCCTCGGCGGGATCGCCGGAGAGTCGGGCCGCCGCGGCGCGCACGGTGATCAGGCCCAGGCCGTGCGAGACGATGTCGTGCAGATCCCCGGCGAGGCGCAACCGTTCCGCCAGCACGGCCTCCGAGGCCGCCCAGCGGGTCAGCCGGGCCTCGTACGCCACGCGGTCGGTGTGGCTGCGCCAGATCGCCCAGGCCGCCAGCACGATCGCGCCCACGGCGATCAGCGACGGCATCACCACCGCGAGCACACCCTCGGCGCCGACCAGCACCAGCATCAGCACCAGCGCGACCAGGGCCACGCCGATGACCGGCCAGACCCGGGACCGGCGGGCGGGCCGCTGCCGTACCTCCTGCACCCCCGCACCCTACGGGCGCGCCGCGCGCCCGGCGTCGGACCAGGGTCCGATATCGCGGTCCGGTCCCCGGTCCGATGTGGCCGGGCCGGGCCTCGCCTTGACTGGTGGCGTGATCACCATCGAGCACATCAGCAAGCGACGCGGGCGGACCACGATCCTGTCCGACGTCGGCTTCGGCGCCCGGCCCGGCCGGGTCACCGGCTTCCTCGGCCCGAACGGCGCCGGCAAGTCCTCCACCCTGCGCATCCTGCTCGGCCTGGACCGGGCGCAGCAGGGCACCGCCCTGATCGCCGGCCGGCCGTTCGCCGCCTGGCGGCGCCCGCTGACGGTCGTCGGCGCGCTGCTCGACGAGGGCGGGGCGCACCGCTCGCGCACCGGGCGCGCGCACCTGCGCTGGGTCGCCGCCAGCAACGGGCTGGCCCGTTCCCGGGTGGACGAGGTCCTCGACCTGGTCGGCCTGGCCGACGCCGCCGGCAAACGGGTCGGCTCGTACTCGCTGGGCATGGGCCGGCGGCTCGGGCTCGCGGCGGCGCTGCTCGGCGATCCGGCCGTGCTGGTGCTCGACGAGCCGGTCAACGGCCTGGACGCGGGCGGCATCCGCTGGATGCGGGAGTTCCTGCGCCGGCGGGCCGCCGAGGGCGCGACCGTGCTGCTCTCCAGCCACCTGATGGGCGAGCTCGCCGAGACCGTCGACGACGTCGTCGTCATCGACCGGGGCCGGATCATCGCCGACGGGACGCTGCGCGAGGTCACCGGCGCGCATCCGAGCCTGGAGGACGCCTACTTCGCGCTCACCTCGGCCGGGACGCGGGGGCCGCGGTGAGGACGGAACTGCTCAAGCTGGCCGGGTTGCCCTCGGCGTGGGTGGCGGCCGCGCTCGGCCTGCTCATCCCGCCGCTGCTGGTGACGCTCAACGCGCGGGCGGCGCCGGCCGGGACCGACACCGGTTTCCTGGAGCTCACCGTCGGCGTGCTCGGGCCGCTGGTGCTGGGCACGATCGCCGCCGGCAGCGAATACCGGGGCGGGCAGATCAGGACGAGCCTGGTCTGCGTGCCGTCGCGGGCGCGGTTGCTGGCGGCCAAGACCGGCGCGGTGACCCTGACCGTGGCGGTGACGGCGGCGCTCAGCGCGGTGCTGACGCTGGACGTGGCCGGGGCGCTCACCGGCGGGGCCGGGCCGCGGATCGCCGGGGTGGTGGTCTACTGGGTGCTGGCCGCGCTGCTGGCGTACGGGATCACCCTGCTGACCCGCAGCGGCGTCCTGCCGCTGACCGTGCTGATCGTGAACACCACGGCGGTCTCGTTCAGCTACCTGCTGACCAAGGTCACGCCGCTGGCGGCCTACCTGCCGGACCTGGCCGGCGCGCGGATGTACCTGCACGACATGGACACCCCCGGCGACCTGGCCCCGGTGACCGGCGGCCTGGTCATGGCGGCCTGGGTCGCCGCCCTGCTCGGTGTCGCAGGGTACGTCTTCCACCGGCGCGACGCGTGAGCACGGCCCGGGCCGAGCTGCTGAAGCTGGTGACCCTGCCCGCCCTGGCGCTGACCGCCGGGCTCACCTGGGGGCTGACGGCGCTGCTCGCGCTCGTCGCCGACGGCGCCGACCCGATCCCGTACGTCCGCGCGGGTTTCCTGGTCCTCGGCGTGCTGGCCGCGTCGTCGGAGTACGAGGGCGGCCAGCTCCGCACCACGCTGCTCGGCACGCCCCGCCGAGCCCGCCTGCAGCTCGCCAAGGCGCTGGCCCTCGCCCTGGTCACCACCCCCGTCGCGGTCGTGACCGTGCTCCTCGCCGGTGCCGGCGGCGCCGCCTACCTGGTGCTGATCACGCTGCTGGCCGCCGGCGTGGCGACCGTGCTGCGGCACGCCCTGGCCGGGGTCGTGGTGGTGCTCGGCTACTACTACGTGCTGGGCCCGTTCGTCCGGGACCGCTTCGACGACGGTCTCTGGCTGCCGGCCGCCTGGGCGCTCGCCGCCTGGTGCGCCGCGACCGCGGCTGTCCTGCGCCGCGACGCCTGATCCCGCCGCGCGGCGGGGGAGACTCCGCACCCGTTCTGCGTCACGATGGGGGAGGTGGAAGGAGGCCTCCGATGTCGCTGGTGCAGGGAACGGTCGCCCCCGGCTACGAGAAGGTCCGCGAGTGCTTCGCCGCCGAGATGGCCCGGCTCGGTGAGCTCGGCGCCCAGCTGGCCGTCTACCGGCACGGCCGCCAGGTCGTCGACCTCTGGACCGTCGACCCGGAGGCGCTGACCGGGCTGCTGTCGGTGACCAAGGGCGCGGCGTTCCTGGTCGTCGCGCTGCTGGTGCAGGACGGTGTCATCGATGTGAACCGGTCGGTGCGGCACTACTGGCCGCAGTTCACCCCCGACGTGACCGTGCGGGAGCTGCTCGGGCACCGGGCCGGGCTGATCGGCGTGGACGGCGGGTTCGGCCCGGCGGAGCTCGCCGACGACCGGATCATCGCCGAGCGGCTGGCCAAGCAGCGGCCGTACTGGCGACGCGGCGCCGGCTACGGCTACCACGCGCTGGTCATCGGGGCGCTGACCGGGGAGATCGTGCGCCGGGTGACCGGCCGGTCCCTGCAGCAGACGTACGAGCAGCGGGTGCGCGCCCCGTACGACATCGATCTCTATCTGGGGCTGCCCGCCGAGCTGGAGCCGCGGTTCCGCCCGCTGCGCCCGCCGGTGGGCCACGACCCGGGGCCGGATCCGGCGAGCCTGACCGGCATCGCGCTGAACCTGCACGCCGACCCGCCGACCGACCTGACCGTTTTCGCCAACAGCCGGACGGTGCGCGCGCAGGGTCAGGCGTCGGCCGGCGGTGTCGGCAACGCGCGCGGCATCGCCCGGTTGTATGCTGCGGCCCTGTCGGGCCTCAACGGCGGGGAACCGCTGCTGAGCCCGGCGACGACCGTCGATTTCGGCACCGCCGGCGGCCCCGCCCCGGACCTGATGTCCGGAGGCTCCGGCGACCAGTTCGGCCTCGGTTTCGAGGCCATGACGACGCCCTATCCGTTTCTCGGCCCGGCCGCGTTCGGTCACTACGGCGCGGCCGGTTCCCTCGGCTTCGCCGACCCGCGCAGCGGTGTCGCGTACGGCTACGCCCGTGATCGTCTCGCCCAGCCACACGGGGGCGGCGCGGTGGAGAACGATCAATTCGTGCCGGCCGTCATTCAGGCGGCCGACACGTGATCGTCGACTGTCGCCCGCCGGCCCGACACCCCGTACTCTCATGATCCACAGCGGTGCCGCCCCCACGGCGGTGCCGATGATTTGGAGGAACCACAGTGCGGACCCTTGCCAGAACCGCCGCGGCCCTGCTGGCGGTCACGACTTTCGCCGGCCTCACGGCCTGCTCCCCGCCCGAGAAGGAGAGCGCCTCCACCGGCACCGGCGCCGCCACGGCCGCCAGCGCCGCCGACCTCGGCGGGATGGACGCGCTCATCGCCGCCGCCAAGAAGGAGGGCCAGCTCAACGTCATCGCGCTGCCGCCGGACTGGGCGAACTACGGCGCGATCATCAAGGCCTTCGGCGACAAGTACGCCATCAAGGTCAACTCGGCCCAGCCGGACGGCTCCAGCCAGGACGAGATCAACGCCGCCGACCAGCTCAAGGGCCAGGACAAGGCGCCCGACGTGTTCGACCTCGGCACCGCCGTGGCGCTGGCCAACGTGGCCAAGTTCGCCCCGTACAAGGTGGCCACCTGGGCGGACGTGCCGGACGCGCTCAAGGACCCGAACGGCGCCTGGACCAACGACTACGGCGGCTACATGTCGATCGGCTACGACAGCGCCAAGGTGCCCGCCCCGACGAGCATCGCCGACCTGCTCAAGCCCGCGTACAAGGGCAAGGTCGCGCTCAACGGCGACCCGACCCAGGCCGGCGCCGCGTTCGCCGGCGTGCTGATGGCGGCGCTGGGCAGCGGCGGCTCCGCCGACGACATCGCGCCCGGCGTGGAGTTCTTCGGCAAGCTGAAGAAGGCCGGCAACTTCCTGCCGGTCGACCCCAGCCCGACGACCGTCGAGTCCGGACAGACCCCGGTCGTGCTCGACTGGGACTACCTCAACGTCGGCCAGGGCGCCAAGCTGAAGGGCAAGATGGACTGGAAGACCGTGGTGCCCGCCGGCGCGGTCACCGGCTCGTATTACCACCAGGCGATCAGCAAGGACGCCCCGCACCCGGCCGCGGCCCGGCTCTGGCAGGAGTTCCTCTACTCCGACGAGGGCCAGAACCTGTGGCTCGCCGGCAACGCCCGGCCGGTGCGGCTGGAGGCGATGGTCAAGGCGGGCACGGTCGACCAGACCGCCTACGCCGCACTGCCCAAGGTGGAGGGCACCCCGGTCTACCCGACCGAGGCGCAGACCACCAAGGCCAAGGAGTACCTGGCAGCCAACTGGGCCAAGGCCATCGGCTGACTATGGCGACCGCCACGGAAGACCCGGACCTGCTGGCACCCGTGCCGCGGGTCCGGGCACCCCGCCGCGGGCTGCGCGTGCGAAGCATCCGCAGCCTGCTGGGCACCGTGCCCTTCTTCGCCTACGTCACGATCTTCTTGATCATCCCCACCCTGGTGGTGGCGATCGGCGCGTTCGCCGGTGACGGCGGCTTCACCCTGGACAACGTGACCGCGCTCGGCCAGTCGTACGTGCTGGACGCCTTCGGGCGCAGCATCGCCCTGTCGGCGATAACCGCCGTCATCGGCGCGGTCCTCGGGGCGGTGCTGGCCTACGCCCTGGCCACCGCCCGGCCCGGCGGGCTGCTGCGGCGCGTCGTCACCGCCGCGTCCGGCGTGCTGGCCCAGTTCGGCGGGGTCACGCTGGCGTTCGCCTTCCTCGCCACCATCGGCCTGTCCGGCTTCGTCACGGTGTTCCTGCGCGACCACCTCGGCGTCGACATCTACTCCGGCGGCGTCTGGCTCTTCGAATTTCCGGGGCTCGCCCTGGTCTACACCTACTTCCAGATCCCGCTCATGGTGATTGTGTTCCTGCCCGCGCTCGACGGCATCCGTCCACAGTGGCGCGAGGCGACCGAGAGCCTGGGCGGCACCACCTGGCAGTACTGGACCCGGGTCGCGGGGCCGCTGCTCGCGCCCGCGTTCCTCGGTTCCACGCTGTTGCTGTTCGCCAACGCCTTCTCCGCGTACGCGACCGCGGCCGCCCTGGTCAGCCAGGGCAACCCGATCGTGCCCCTGCAGATCCGCAGCGCCCTGACCAGCGAGGTCATCCTCGGCCAGCAGAACCTCGGCAAGGCGATGGCGCTCGGTATGGTGCTGGTGGTGGCCGTGGTGATGGCCCTGTACGCCCTGCTGCAGAAGAGGACCGCGCGATGGCTGGGCTGAGGGCACGCCGGGCCCGCCGGCAGGCGGCGTTCCGCTGGACGGTGCTCGCCGTCATGGCGGTGTTCTTCCTGCTCCCGCTCGCGGCGATGGTGGAGTTCACCACCCGCGGCGACAGCGGCACCTGGTCGCTGCTGGCCGACTGGCCACGGCTCAGCGAGACCTACCCCGACCTGGCCGACGGGATCGTCGCGTCGCTGGGCCAGGCGTCGCTGACCGCGCTGTTGATGCTGGTGCTGCTCGTGCCGACGGCGATCTGGGTCCGGCTGCGGCTGCCCGGGCTGCGGCCGCTGGTCGAGTTCATCTGCCTGCTGCCGCTGACCATCCCGGCGATCGTGCTGGTGGTCGGCCTGGCCCCGGTCTACGCCTGGGTCAACTACTTCCTCGGCGGCTCGTCGCTGACGCTCACCTTCGCGTACACGATCCTGGTGCTGCCGTACGCCTACCGGGCGATCGACGCCGGGCTCTCCGCGATCGACGTCAAGACGCTCGCCGAGGCCGCCCGCGGCCTCGGCGCGAACTGGTTCACCGTGATGGCCCGGGTGGTGCTGCCCAACATCCGGTCGGCCGTGCTGTCCGCGGCGTTCCTGACCGTCGCGCTGGTGCTGGGCGAGTTCACCATCGCCTCGCTGCTGAACCGCACCAACCTGCAGGTCGCGATCAACTTTCTCGGCAAGAGCAGCGCCACCATGTCGGTGGCCGTCTCGCTGGCCGCGCTGATCCTCGCGTTCGTGCTCCTGCTGCTGCTGTCCCTGTTCGGCGATCGACGGAAGGCATCCCGATGAACGGCGTAGCGGTCCACCTCAACGACCTGCGCCGCACCTTCGGCGCCGTGCACGCCCTGGACGGGCTGGATCTGCACATCGAGCCCGGCGAGCTGATCGCCCTGCTCGGTCCGTCCGGCTGCGGGAAGACCACGGCCCTGCGCATCCTCGCCGGGCTGGAGGACGCCGACGGCGGCCGGGTCCTGGTCGGCGGCAAGGACATCACCGGCCTGCCGGCGAACCGGCGCGACATGGGCATGGTGTTCCAGGCCTACAGCCTCTTCCCGCACCTGACCGCGCTGGAGAACGTGCAGTTCGGTCTCAAGCTGCGCAAGCGGGCCGGCGGCGACCGGGCCGCGGCGATGCTGGAGCTGGTCGGCATCAGCGCGCACGCCGCCCGCTACCCGCACCAGCTCTCCGGCGGCCAGCAGCAGCGGGTGGCCCTCGCCCGGGCGCTGGCGATCGAGCCGCAGGTGCTGCTGCTCGACGAGCCGCTGTCCGCGCTGGACGCCAAGGTCCGGGTGCAGCTGCGCGACGAGATTCGCCGGATCCAGACCGAGGTCGGCACCACCACCCTGTTCGTCACGCACGACCAGGAGGAGGCGCTGGCCATCGCCGACCGGGTCGGGGTGATGCGCGCCGGCCGGCTGGAGCAGCTGGCCGCGCCGGCCGAGGTGTACCTGCGCCCGGCCAGCGCGTTCGTCGCGGACTTCGTCGGGCTGAGCAACCGGCTGCCCGGCCGCCTCGACGGCGACGAGGTCGTGGTGCTCGGCACCCGGCTGCCGCTGGTGCGGCGGGCGGCGGGCGGGCCCGAGGTGACCGCCCTGGTGCGCCCGGAATCGGTCGGGGTCGTGCCGGACCCCGCCGGCGACGCCCGGGTGCTGTCCACGGCGTTCCTCGGCCCGACGAGCCGGGTCACCATCGAGATCGGGGAGAGCGTCGTCGTCGCGCAGGTCGGCGGCGAGCTGCTGGCCGAGCTGGCCGTCGGCACCCCGGTCCGGCTGTCGCTGCGGCCGGTGCCGGTGGCCCTCGAAGTCTGAGGAAGCTGGCGATCACGTCGGGCGTCTTGCTCTACTGACGTGTGCGCACCTACTACCGCGGGCCCGATGCCGCCGTCACCGACGAGCTGTTCATCTGGCAGGCGGGGGCGACGAAGGCCTTCGTGGTGGCGGAGCTGCGCGACGTCGGCTGGGTGCGCGACGACGCCAGCAGGCTCGGCCGGATCGTCGCGGCGGTCCTGCTGGCCGTCGCCGGCGCCGCCTGGGTGCAGCTTGAGCTGCGGGCCCGGTGGTACGTCGGGATCGGCGCGCTCGTGGTCGCCCTGGTGGTCGTGGGCCGGCCGCCGCACACCCGGTCCTGGGCGCTGCGGGCGGCATACCGGGGCGACACCGCGGTGACGCTCTACACCTCGGCGGATGCCCGGGTGTTCCATCAGGTGAGCCGGGCGCTGCAGCGCGCCATGGAGGACGCCCGGCCGCCGGGCTGACCGCGCCGCGCCCCGCCGACCAAGATCACTCGCCGCAGTCACCGGCGGACTTTCCGTTGCCGTTTCCGCAAAGCGCCGCCGGCGCCGCCGGATCCGGTCATCCGGGCGTTGACCTGCGCGTTCATCGAACCTCGGCGGCCCCGAACCTGAAGGAAACCTTTGCTGAGAAATTGCTTTGAACCGCTGCGGCAGTCGCTTCGTACTGATGGACGTCGACGACATTTATCCCGGGCATTAGCCCCGATTCGCGCAACGGCGGGAGACCGCCGGAGCGTTTGACGAAAGGCCGAGCATGAGTCGTGTCCACTACGGCACGCGGGCGGTTAACCGCCTGTCGCGCCGTCGGGTTCTTGCCATCGCCGCCACCGTTGGCGTCGGCGCTGCCGGTGCCAGTGTGGCCGGCCTGAGCCTCGCCGGTGAGAGCAGTGGTTCAAGCGACAGCGAACCACTGGTGATCTCCCTGCGGGACGCGAAGAAGGGCACGTTCGACGTGTTCTCCGGCGGGTCCAAGGTGACGCTGACCGACAAGGACCTCGCCAAGAAGCTCCTCAAGGCCGTCAAGCGCGCCTGAACCGCTTCCTCACCCAGCAGCCCCCGAATTCCTGAGTAAGGAAGAAGACTCATGTCATCGCATCGTGAAGCGCCGGAAATCAGCAAGGACCCGGTTGCCGACAGCGCCGACCTTTACGCGTTCGTCAGCCCGGACCACCCGGACACCGTGACACTCATCGCCAACTACGTGCCGCTGCAGCTCCCGGCCAGCGGCCCGAACTTCTTCGAGTTCGGCGACGACGTGCTCTACGAGATCCACGTGGACTCCAACGGCGACGGCCGCCCGGACCTGACGTACCAGTTCCGGTTCCGCACCGAGCTGCGCAACGACCGGACGTTCCTGTACAACACCGGCCCGATCGAGTCGCTGGACAGCGAGAACTGGAACCGCCGGCAGTTCTACTCGGTCACCCAGGTGGACGCGCACGGCAAGCAGAAGGTGCTCGCCGAGAAGCTGCCCTGCCCGCCGTGCAACGTCGGTCCGCTGTCGATCCCGGACTACGACAAGCTCGCCGAGGACGCGGTGCACAAGCTGAAGAGCGGCGAGAAGGTCTTCGCCGGCCAGCGTGCCGACCCGTTCTTCGTCGACCTCGGTGCGATCTTCGACCTCGGCACGCTGCGGCCGTTCCAGGACAAGCACCTGGTCGGGCAGAAGCTGTTCAACTACGCCGGCAAGGCGGTCAACGCCACCGACAAGACGAACGTGCACAGCATCGCCATCCAGCTGCCGCTGCACTACGTGCGCAAGGAAGGCAAGAAGAAGGTCCGCGGCCGCGACGCCGGCGCCGTCATC
>Ga0307516_10002051_pt1 | contig 27438 bp, 30 predicted proteins | sample 19_EM_MG_FD_203310 | JGI IMG/M metagenome (GOLD analysis project Ga0307516, IMG submission 203310) | Populus trichocarpa ectomycorrhiza microbial communities from riparian zone in the Pacific Northwest, United States - 19_EM | ecosystem: Host-associated > Plants > Roots > Unclassified | place...
GCATGAGCATGGCCGCAGGCTCGAGCTGATTACTTATGCACAGTTTCGCTGCATCGCACCGCAATCAGTCGACATGCTATCGAGTCACGCGCCAACGCGTCAACCGTGACCATCGTCATGATCTACTACAAAATTCGTTCCTTTCCAACGTCGGGCCTTCGCCCTCACTTTCGCCCTTTTCCTCGTCGTCTTTGCGCCTTAAAGTCCACCCTATCATGTCCTCCACATTCTCATAAGAGGAGACCCCAATATCACCGTTCGGGCGCCGGCGGCCCACTCGCAGTTGGAAGATGAATGAGTTCAATATACTATCCCGTTTCCCACTTTGGCTTGTGGCATCCTTACCGTTGAGCTCGATTGATAGTCTCCAGGCCAAGAAGACCAAAGCACTGAAGCTGATGACAAGAAGGAGTATCGTATCGTGGCGCGCGGTCACGACAAGTTTTTTAACATCGGCGAAGTTCCATGGTGCACTCAGCACTATACTGTATTGATTTTCTCCTTCCCTCCTCCCGGCTACTAAAAGTACACGCAGTGGGCAGCTCTGAAGGAACACACGGCACCACCGTACACCCTATCTTTAAAATCAAACGGATGCATCATCTTCATTGCCTCTTTGACTCCAAGTAAACTCCTCATTACTTCGAATTATTCGATCGGCCCCGTAGCAGGATCTCCTAGAAACCATACAGATGCATGGCTTTGCAAATACTTGGGAGAGACGGGGCGCACCGAGGAGCAACTAGTATCTCGTTTGTATGAGAACAACTAGACAGCGATCTCAGAGGTCAATTGACATATCTCGATCCAATCGAATCCGCTCACCCATCTACAGGCTGTGTGATGATTCGTTTGAAGAGAATGCCATTGGATATACACCAGAGAGAACCGGACTCCACCTCCATGGCCTCAACGAAATCGACGAAACAATTCAAGACCCTTCCTCAAAAAATACGGACGCCTTTGCCGACTTTACAGTCCGCATATGGCCACATCATCACTCTTTCTTTCTTCCTACACGGCCTTCTTAATGCCTCATTCGAAATCACTTCTGAAGAGCTACCTTTTAACATCTTTGGGTTGATGGGTAGCACGTGGCCGTCCTGAACTCAACTTCAAAGCATTCTACGAAGCGACATCTACTTATCTTATGCCATTCGGTCCCCGCCCCACTCCTCACAAAGATGCCTTGTTATCGGATGATCCCAAGGCCGCGGTTCCCAACCCATGGTTTCCAATCGTCGAGAACGCGATCGTGCATCCAGACGAGCACTTCGTCAAGGCTCAACGTGCATTCGTGCACTATTCCACCCTATACGGCTCACGAGAGGCGCAAGAAGACGGAGTTGGTGGACGCGGACAAACTGGATGGTACGCTCTTCGTCATTGCGCCGCGTTGACGGAGAAGAGGTTGGGGAGGATCAAGGACGGAGAGGAGCCGGGACTTTTTTTGGGATAGGGATGGGTTTTACGAGTCGAAATAGGCTTGACATGAACATGAATTTCTCGATGTATTAGTATCTTTTTCTTTTCTAGTACCACGAAGAAAGCAATGACTTTTTGTATCCTTTGTCTTGTGTCCGTTTTCAACACAAAAAACAGCGGGGACCGTGATCGTCCAAAGTCTCACTTCACGCCTTAGCACAGCTTTCCATCGCTAATTGGCGGTATCAGTGATCGGATTTGTTGCGAACGGCTTATGCGCCACGTTCGTGCTTTACATTAAGCTATATAATGCCGCTCCGATCACAATCCTGACATAACCTACCTCCCAAAACGGCGACTTTCTGCCAAACCCCGTCGGCTGAACAAAATGCAAAAACCAGGTCATGCGCACGGCCCCAACTCAAAATAGAACAGCCCAGTAGGCCGGGAACCAAGTAGAGCAGTGGCTTTCACACTTGGTGACCTGTGCGGAATGTCCTTCCGTAAAGGGGCTCGCTCCCGCGCGTGGTGGTTCTTGGATAAAGTGGAGGACGAAAAAAACAAACAAAGAAGGATAAAATGTACAGGACTCGGAAATAAAAAGGATGAGGGAAGGTCACCATCCAAAGCTCCTCGTGGCGCGGCCTGGAGCAGGGGAAGCCTACTCTCCCCAGAACCCCACACCAAAACGCACAGTGGTTAGTGCCTCTTTTTGGTCGATATATCGTACACCAATGCATCATAGTACGGCCCCACCGTTTCTTTTACTCGTTTCATCCCGCCTTTGTAGTAAGCTTTACAAGACTTCAATTCGAACAAGGCGGGCGGCGGACATCGACTAATTCTGACAGAGCGCCCTCTATGGCGATATTATATCATCTGAACCGCTTGAGCCACTGAATACTTGGTAAGTAGTGGTGAAATAATGACTCCAGGTAATCACAAACACCTGGCCTACAACATGCGTATGCATCACCCTGGAAAATCGACATCCGAGTCACCATCGTCACCGTCATCGTCAGCTTCATCGTCCGCCTCTGGATTTCCTTTCTTGCCCCGGGGCCAATACTTTGGTCCATAATCCAAAAGCAGTTCAGATCCCGCTTTCACTCTCCGGGCTGCCAAAATCATGAACCGATCAGAATCCGCAAAACAGGTCAGCAACTCACTAGTATGGAGACCGATGCGACGGTCACCATCGACCAAACGCACTGGGCGAATGAGCGACAATCAGCGGGTGGAAATGGGCGGTGCGTTTTACTCGTGGAACACAAACCCTTCGAATCGCAATTGTTTTTCCTGGGATCATTAAACGCGTCATTGAGAAAACGCGTCTCGTTGCCGAGCCTCAGAGCGTCCAGAGTGACCGTTTCAGGTGCCAACTCGAACGTATAATTGAGCCCCGTATAATCGTGAATTATGCCCCTTAGTCCACGATCAGCGAAAAAAAGGGTGATTAGAAGACCGAGGAGACATACAAGCTGCCGTGCTCTACGCCTCCCTCTGCCACAATTATTTCTGCCGCATATTCTGTTAAAAATCAGTCGATGAGCATCTTGAAATCCTGTTCCAGAAATTCATCCCACCTCCGATAAAAGTATGAGGTCGTATCGCTGTAGCTGCAAATGTTCCGAGTCCATGGGTTCCGCGCTGAACCAATACTTGCTAAAAGCACGACGCGAGGTGGAATCCAGAAACGACGAGAACCCAGAACAGACGTACCGGAAATTTCGCACGTTGTAAATCAACGTTTTGGCAGATTTTCTTTCGACTTTTTTTTCCTGTCGAAGGGTTGATATGAAGACATTATCACGTTCTGAATCAATGAACCAGCATACCGCTGTTCAAAAGGCAATATCCCTATCAATTGCCAAAGCCCAGTTATTGACATTTAGTACTCACCGAGCATCGCATCTAGTGCAACGATCAGGATCGCATTCTCTGCCAGCGCTTCGGCAGGGGCAGTCTTCAGTATCACAAGCCTTATTCCCTCGACATTTACATCCTGCCCAGCGAAGCCGGCCTATGCACTCTCAGCAGACTCGAGCTCGAACATGAGAACTTTCTCCGACTTACAATTAAATTCGCACCGACAACTGCGCTGGCAATGTATCCCGCGATGATGACAGCTACATGAAAACTGATCACACGGTCCCGCATGATGACACGGTTGCAGACTTATGAAAAATGAGCGATAGCATCTCTCGCTATCACAGTTACTCACATTGCCAATTTAAAGCCATCCCCATTACTCCGTAGATTGTCAACTGCGTTTTGCTCTTTGAGATCGTTGGGCTCAGGATCTGCAAATCTTCACACACCAAAACGGGGCATGACCAGATGGGGTGATTCGTCGGAATATCTCCCATTTTCGATCTCCTCATCGTCGAATATCTTGCAGCGGTACGCGAAGACCTAAGGGATATGATGAGCGGCGCATAATATATATCAGGACAGCGAATACTTCGCTACATTTCTTGCGGCAAATCACAGCCAGATCGCACGGCGACTGATCGGGAATAAGTTGAAATATGCTGTCCATCAACTTTACATCTTCCTCGTTCTCCCATTCTATGATTTCCTGGACATCGGCGAATATTAGCTAGAACGTTGATCACTCGAAGAACGCACCATCGGCAAGTCCTCGGCATAAATAGTTTTGAAGCAATCGTCGCCGCACGGTTTTCTACGTCTATCACGCTTACCGGAGTCTCTGAGCTCGACGCTCGTCAGTTTGGCCCTTTTCGCATCAAGGCCAGTATAGGGTTTTGCTGTCGATATATAAGCCTCAGCCTCGCGCAAGATGGAATGAAAGCGCGTGCGTACTGTGAGCAGAGCAAAAAGATCGAAGGCAGCTCAGCCGAGGGCAGAAATTCCGGATGTCCCGGTCGATATCAGCGAAGAGATTAGGAGACTTTGGCCGATATTCATTCGGGATTGACTCTTGGTCCTCCTCGAGTCCGCCGGTCCACCAAGGGATGTCCCTGTGTATCAGGTCAAGCTAGGATGAATAGTCGAGAACGAGGACCTCCCTTTGCTGCGTGTCCCAGAGAAGGCCTGAACTTCGGGTAATACGCAGTTTCCGGAGGATCTTTAGCTGGTCGATTTCCGAATGGGAAAATTCCTTGTCGAAGTAGAGCCTTGTAGCAGTTTCCAGCTGTATCAGCTCTACTGCAGATCGGATGTTGAGGTATCGATATTAGACATTTTGAAACGAGAAACCTCGAGAGAAGGGTTCTGCACTTACAGTCGGGGACAATGAAATCTGCCTGCCAGCTGAAGCTCGAGAAACAAGCCAGGTACTTCTCAACAGGAAAGAGTGGATCGTCTGCAAACGGGAGAAAATCCAGCGCATATCCGTGATGATCAGGCTGAGCATAGTTTTGTGACGCCGGAGTGCAAAAGGTGTAGGAAGGATATGGCAAGAATCCCCTGGCCCCCGCATCCATATACCCTTCGAAGACTCCGAATGTCGAATAACGCACAGGATCTTCGTTTTCGTCATACTCTTCGACGATGAAGCACTCCGGGCCATCGCCATCGCCACCGCCCAACATGTCCAAGTCGAAGCCGGCATCATCCGTGACATCTATGCGTGATTGCTTTGGGGATGGTGGAGCCTCGATGGGATGGTCCTTGGAGAGGGACGCAAGTATGTTCAAGCACTCTTGCCTCTCCCACTTATAAAATTCCTTCCAGGTCTCTTCGTACACAGTTCGACCCAGAACCTGCTCCACATCCGGATTCTCGTCTGGGTCCATCGGATCGATGCCAGAATTTCCCAAGGATAAGGTGGATCCAACGTAAGCAAGAGGGAGGCTTGGAAGATGTTGTCGATTAACGTTGCATTGTTCAACTTCAACGTTCAATCGCAGGTTACTTTGTAATTGATGTGTGGCTATGTCACTGACATGAGTTGATCGCCTTGATAATGTGCCGCATCGATATACATTGCCGAGGCTATGTATCTACTTACATGGCAGGAGGACAGCTGGTATACCTACCAGAACGGCTGCGGGAAATCTCCAGAAGGATGGGTGGAGCTTGAACGTTGTGCCCCGATTGCAAAGATATTTCAGGGGCACGTCCAGGGCGCATTCTGACAATCGTTTCGCGAAAGAACCGAGATCAGAAAATGAAAGCATTAATCTAACTAGGTGATATGGTGTGAGACAGAGGGTCGCGAAAAGGAGCTGTGAGCACGTACCCGAAAGGCACTCGTACAACCAAAAATGAAGACTCCTCATCCTACGTCTCGTCTATAGTATTCCACTGGTCCGCATTTCCTGGCCCGCCGAACCACACCTTTCCGTTCGGTAGAATTATAGTTTTGAGCGTCGGGCACCAGTGATGCCACAGCTTGGCGATGTCTTGCTCGTTCTCGGTCGAAAGCGCTTTATCGGTGGTAGCCATGAAAGTGATATACTGCCGAAAGAGCTCATCAGCCCACATGTGTTATGAACAGGCTCAAATGGCGCACCTGCAGCTTCTTAAACCCAGCCAGTAGCGGTCCAGAGGCTTTTAACAGTTCCTAAAAGGATTAAAGAAAGGCCAAAAAAAAAACCACTCGTCAACTTGCCACAAGCCAAGGAGAAACCAAAAGAAAAATAAGACCAACAGTTGTATATTTCGCCAACAAAATGACGATATGCAGCGCCTCCAAACAAGGGAACCGCTCAGCGATCTCTGAAATCAGATAAAGCGACGCCAGCGAGTCGAAGCTCATGATGCTGAGCCTCTTCATCGGCACCGTCGACGTAGCCAAAGCCTTCAGAGACTCGGATGCCATCGTCGGGAACAGCGCTACCGATGCCATGTGCACCGGGCGGCCGCTAACAACGGATGCGATAACGGTGGGGCCGCCATGCAGGGTGCGGAGACAGATGAGTTTAGGAAGCGAAGTCGGGCGAAGCGAGAAGTGGGTCCGCAAGACTCCAGCTTTGAGAGGGGTGGATAAGGGAGGGATGAAGTGGTCTTCCTGGTTGGAACCGCGCAGGACGAGCTCGGTAATGGACGGCTGGGTGTCGAGGAAGTCGGCAAGCTCTTGTTTGCTGGGCATGGAAGTGGAGAAGAATCTGAGGCGGAAGGGGGAGTTGCGGAGGACCCAGAGAGGGGAGTGATGCCGCGGAAACTCGAGAGAGAGCGAAGTCAGGAAGGAGAGTCGTTTAAGGACGTGGTGGAGGAGACGGTAGATGTTGTATGTCGGAGAGGTGTGCTCGCTCCAGTCTAGCTGGAGTGAACGGACCAGCGGTTGGACGCTCGCCGTTCTCGACAGCTGAAGGAGACATTGTACAGATTTTGTGGGGCGAAGCTGTTCGATGGTGTGGTAAAGGACGCGGCTCGAGATGTCGTAAAAGAGATTGTTCACGACCATACATCCCACAAGCTCGGACCGGGTCAACATGCGCAAGACATTGTCCAGAATCTCAACGGGTAGCACTGGGCGCAGCGCCGACGACGTCTTGCTCGTTGTTGAGGTCATTGAGGGTGGTCCTGACAAAGCCGAGTAGTAGTCATCAGGTGAAATACTCGTATTAGCAAGACAGCGAACACAAAGGCCATGTACTAATGTGCCGCTTCAGATCGTTATATATCTATTGGTATCTGTGGGAAGGTTATTCACTGCACTTTCAGCGTTTTCGATGCGCTGCCCTCAGCCTCGGCCTCTGCTTTCAACCCCTCAGCCTCGACCTCATCCATGAACTTGCGCTCCAATGCCTCAAGCTGCTCCTTGGGGGCATTCGCCATGGCCTTCTTCGCCGCATTCACACGCGCACGGTACGCGCGGTACTTGGTGTCTGTTCCAAAGATCCGGTCCCACCATCTGAACGAAGTAGAGAAGTTGTTCGTGAAGGCCATGTGGTGGAAGTCGTGGTGCTCGGCGCCGGACCAAAATGGAAGAATGTTGTGTAGCGACCAAGGGAAGTCTTGACGACCACGTCAGTCCCACGTTCATAACACACTAGAAGAATGAATGGACATACCATAACCGCTATGCGCGTCGACGGCCTGGAAAAGACGAAGGGTGATCCAAACATACATGGTAAAGATGTGGAAGTCCCTCGTGAAGTAGCAATAGAGAAGAGGACCCAAAATTGTGCCCGCTCCCAGAATCAAAACCTCAGCGGGGTGGGCATACTCTGCAGCAAGACCGAAGGGTGCCGAGTACTTGTGGTGGATCTTGTGAATGTGCTTGTACAAGACACCCGTGTGGAGGATTTGGTGGGCTGTGGAAAAGGCTGTCAGGACTCTGGTCTGGTAAGAGACAGATTGACGAACAAATAAAGTGGAAAAGGTCCTCGAAGAAAAAGAAAAATGCGACTTGGGGAGCCACGGTCTTCCAATCAGGCAGCGGGACCTGGTACGTGGACATTCCGATAGATTCTGCCAGAGGGTGGAACAACCAGATCTGTCGCAATAGAAAATATGTTTGATACATCACGACATTACGCTCGGAGACAGTACTCACGGTAGGAAGCTCGATAGTAAAGTGCGAGAACAGCACAAGCTTCGTGCACTCCCACTGTTCCTTGGCCGTAGGTATCTTGTTCGGTTGCAGCTTCCATTTGTGGAAGTATGGCATAGCGTCTGCTATGATCCACGGAATGCTTCGTCCAAAATAGACAATCTGCAAAGGTCGTGTCAACACCATGGCTTATATTCAAGAGAAGACAAGGAAAGCACCTCATGCAATAAGAAGCTCATTAATCCCGTCGCAATAACGGGGTTTCCGATCATCACATACCACGCTGTCCACTGCTTTTCTAGCCAACCAAGCGAGGAAAGGTCAGTGCCTGCGTAGAGGTCATTTATAACGTTGGTCGTCGAATTGAACATCGCCAAGAGGACGAAGAGGACGTTTTGAGGTGCAGGAAAGGACGAAAGCCTCGTGAGTCCTTTTGAAGCTTGACAGAAAAAGCACACCACTTTTTTCAAAAGCGAACGGTCACGTGGAAGTCGCGTGATACCTCGTCTAACCCGCCAAAAGTGCAAAAACGGCCTCGTATGGTACTATCGTAACAGACTTAGTGGCAAAGTTCAATCTGAGTAGTACTTAACCGCCTGATTATTGAAGGTTCAACAATTGAACAATTGTGTTCGACCCCATCAACGTGTAAAGCCCCGAAGACATTTTTATCATTTCTTCTCTGTAGAAGGATCATGAAGGGATCATCAAACTGCCCATCGTGTAAATGACATGAAATAAGTATGTATCCAACAAGAAGCGGAATAAACGTTAAGAGCATGGATGTTTTGATTACCTCAACCCTCAACTTTTTCATCGTACTCCAGTCCCTTCGCTGGCACATGCAGGCCAGGATCCTGGCGTTGCTCTTCCGCCGATCCAGTGCTTCCCTCCCCGCTTTTCTCTTGTTCATGTTCTACTTCCTCTGGAGCAGTACGACCTTTCTTCCATGCGATCAAGGCAGTACTAGAGTGAAATTGTCAGTCAGCGCGTGGAATCACTCAGGAGCAGCACAGTCCCAATACTTACACCCAGCCAGGAAGGATACTCCCAGGGGGTATGACCCAAGGCTCCGATTCTTCCTCGTAGTTTTGTGGCACTATGCGGCCACCTGAAAGTTTCTTCAGGATAAAGGTGATGCCGTTGAGAAGAACATAGGACAAGATCCCGGCGATCACGCCATACGCAATACTGGGTTTTAGGGAAATAAGTCATGATTTCATGAATAGCGGTGGGATCACACGTACTTGTACGTGAGAGGAATGATAATGAGAGTAAGGAAAGCTGGGACGGCATCTCCAATGTAATTCCAATTTATTTCCTTGACGCTGAAAGGGACAGCTCATGAACTTTAAGTCTCCCATGCAAGGTAAATGAAACCCACTTGCGAATCATGAGAGAGCCGACAATTACCAACGCACCCCCAGTCGCCCACGGAGGAATGGAAGAGAATATCGGTGCAAAGAAAACAGAAATGAAGAAGGCAATTCCTGTAGTCATGGCGGTGATACCCGTCTTTCCGCCCTCTAGAAATTAGGACATAAAGTCAAACCACTGGGGAAATAAGAATTTCCAACATACCACTAATACCAGTGGCACTTTCGACAAAGGCAGTCACAGGACTTGTGCCAAGCAACGCTCCCATACTAATACAGAACGCGTCCACACAGTATGCTATCGTGGAGTTTTCGAAATCCAGCGTCACAGGATCACGAAGACCCGCGAATTTGGCCATAGAGTAGAGTGTTCTTGTTGGATCATTAATAAGATAGGTCTGCACCGGAAAGAAGGTCTACTACTCACCCGGTAGTATCTATTATTCGAAATATGTGATCAGCGTTTAGGAATGACACACTGGCAAGACCTACCAAGGATATCGACGTAAAGGAATGTGATGAGCGCGTACCACACTTTTCCTTTCCTGGCGGCGGATCGAGCCTTCAATTCGAGAACTTATCAGGACCAAAAGACATGAGCTAACCCGTAATTGAACTGTTATACCAGGGACTTTGAGCCCAAACCATCATAACCAAGGCCCAGCGACCACTCACACTGAGAGCGCCTCCAGTCTTAGTTAATTTGTGGAAGCTCACGACTTTCTTGAAGTACTGAAACATCGCATCGCCAGTAGCTGTGTGAGGGAAATACGTGACAGCTGTCGGTCGCGGCCATGATACTATGGATGTGAGGAAGATTCCGATGAGAATAGCTCCCTTGATGCGGTACATCATCAGGACGCTCGTGAGAATGCTAAAAACAGGCCAGAGATTTGAGTAGGTCAAAACAGGAACCTCTGTGGTTGACTAGAACATACCCTCCCAGGAAGATGCCTAGCCACATGGTAGGGCTCCGAAGGACGCCACTAGCACAATAACCCGGTAGGGTAGAACTGACATAGTCTTACAGCCAACGCTAGCGTCAAAAAAACGTGATGAGTGGAGAAGTTGAGCTTACGATCAGGTTTGCACCCTCCGAGCCCGACCAAAGTGGCGGTATCACCCCCGACGACCCCCAGACCGCCGCTTGCTAAAACAAGTTTATATCAACCCATATTCAATGGGAAATGAAGGATTCTCGCACACAATCCGATGAAGCTAGGTAGGCAACATTTATCAGGGAAGAAATGAAGGCCGCGCGGTTTACTCACGCTATGAACAGACCGATGCCAGCACCCACAGAGAGGACAAGTGACTGCGGCATGACCCTTGCGAGCCATTGCCGCAGGCCAAGGAGTGACAGGATCAAGAACAGCCAACTTCACAAAATATGCAGCAATGACCTCAGGCCAAAAACAGCAGTCAAGGAGTGATAAGGCCCACCCTTCAAGAAACACGGCTGATAAGGCATCCCCATATGTAATGATGCCGGACCCGTGGAAGCCGACGACTGAATAGGTGAACTAGAGTTCAATTTAGTCCACGAAAACATCGGCACGATAGGTGTGACATGTGTATCGGATACTCAACGTATGCGTTCAAACCTAGGCCAGGCGCCAGTCCGACCGGTAAATTGGCCAAGAGTCCCATCAGGAAAGAGGACAAGGCAGATATTGCGGCCGTGGTGGTGATCAAGTCCCGCTGGACGTCTGCAACACAGGAGAGGTACACATCATCGTTGACGCACAGATCACTCGTCGTGCAGACGCATGGACCACCACTGTTGGATAGGATGGAGGCGTTGACGGCTATCTGTGACGGAAATGGGTTGAGAATCCGCGAGCGTAGGAATTTGGTAGGGCTTTACGATGTACGCCATTGATGCCTATGAATCTAAAGCATGAATTGGGAGGCAAGTTCACCGGGATTTCTACACGTACCCAGGTAGTGAGTCCCGCCCGAATCTCAGTCTAGAAGGCATCGTCAAACAACTTCCGTACGCGTTCTTGTCCGGGCATGAGGACATACCGTGAAACGTGATCCGACACGAGTTTTCGGGTGTCCTGAGCCCTCCAATCTGAACCATCGTCCAAAGAAGGAGTCGGCGACCTGGGTTTGCAGTGTGCATACGCACTGAAAATCAGAAGGTCGACAGGAAGGCTGAGATACGGACCCTATCGTTCAGAGTCTCAATGTACTTGGACATAGGACTCAGAGATGAAAATGCTTAGTGTCGAGGGAAGGAGTGGATGAAGCAACGATACAGGGGGATCCATCAACCATTTAAGTACTCGATGGAGACGACGGGACCAAAGAGATCGTTATCGACCTTATCTTTGTGTCCAGGAACTGGAACGATCTCGAGACATGGGGATAAACCGGTCAGGCACGATCCTGAGGCTTGAGCTTGAAGTCAAAAATAGTCTAAACTTGACAGGAAGCAGGAACAGGGAAAGACGATCAGGCAGTGATTCAAACTCCAGAACGGCTGTATGTACCTCTTCTTTGCAAGGCCCAATGCGTGACATTCATATGTGGGACAAGAGTCGTTGCAAACCAGTCACGTTCGTACTTGACTTGCGCCGATATCCTCGGCTGTTAGAGAGCAGGAGTATGATGTGAGAAATGTCAACTTGTAGGATCTTCAGGCCAGAGTTCCAAGGGAAAAGGTGTGATGCCGGTGTAAACCTTTGTCTCGGAGGACATGGCATCGTACATGGTTGTTGGCGGAGCTTCCATCACCATTGCAGTTGAATCAGTTAGGAAGGGGCTTTGCTAGCAAAGTATGTCGCGAACTAGTATCATTTTGTGCGGCCCGTATTATTACCTAGAAGAGTAAGTGGGCGAGTGGAGCTGCCAGTGAATGCGAACTTCCGAGTTGGTTATTCCACGCCGTTATTTCCTGGAGAATCGCGGCGCAGCCTACTCGTCGAGATGCTCGATGGATAGGATAGGATAGATTAACCCGCAGCGGCTTTCAGATTCGACCGTTTTTCACGCCTGGCTCTGAGCGGAGAATCAATGCTTTAGGGGAAACTTACATGTCGTAGAATCTAGATGGCCTTGGGTCACTGAAACTGTTTCTGACGGATGACTTCGGATCATGACTCGTAAAGTACGTCGTGATGACTTTGGAAGCAAAAAAAAAAGAGACCAGCAGTGCAGCCCCGCTAACATTCTATGAATTGAAAATTTAAGAGATTGAAGAGCACGCAACAGCAGTTTCGTTCGAGCTAGAGACTGGTAGCGTAGCGGGAGAGATATTGCAGAAACTTGTGGCAATGTTCGGGTGCGGAGATCTCCGACAGTCGGAGGCACGTGCCCGACATCCGAGACGCAGTATTGATAGACCACTCCTTCTTCACATGCAGCATGGTGTTCGTCTTGCTTGTCGCCCTTCCACTTCCTCGAACCTCGTCAATGGAAAGCATCTAGGAGAATCTGGGATTGCTGTCACTGCTATTGCCGTCTCCCTTGTTGTTGGATGTCTTTTTCCACCTCGTCTAATTGACCTCGTCGTCCTTGAGGCTTACAATAAGGGATGTTCCGCGTGCTCCCCTAGGTGATAGCCACGAATCTTTTGAAAATCTCGAGGTACATCCTTTTTTTTGTACGTTCATTTTACGAGGATCGTGTTTGACTGAACAGCGTCCAGAGGGAAAATCAGGAAGATCGTACTCTCGGCGGGTTGGTGCTCATCCTGTTATTCTTCGCATTTCACCTCAATCCTTCGTAGATGAATCGTGGATATATGCGGCGAAGAGTTCGATTGTTCACAAGGGATTGGTGCGTTTTCCAGAGCGGTGCTTCTGTCTTCACAGCGCTGACGTCCCCAACAACCTCATTCACTCTGATAGGTATACTTCTCACTCATCTGCCATCTGGTTATCTTTTCTACCCAATGATCAAAATTGAGAGCTTTTCGCCGCCTTTATCCGTTGTCTCATCCTGGGTGGTTGAGTGCAATTGGACCACTGCGAGCTATTCGGCGTGCTTCGGAATCAAAGCTCATCACAAGACGTAATGGGACAAGGCTCACAACACTTCTCCACCTCTAAACCTCGATATCCGACTGCCCCGCGGCCCTTGCGCTGTGTCGCTCATCGAATGCACTCGGATCCCCGGTCTATATTGGGGATTGGGCTCAAAGGTATGAAAATCCCCTATATTCTATTTCTCCTTTCATTTCAGACTTGCAGAGACAAGGCCTCTTGTCCCAGGGGATGATCGAAGACCCCCTTGCACAAATTACATTACTTGTCACACGAACAAGGTGCGTGACTCAGGTGCCCATGAACCGCCCTTGTCCTCCTACGACTCCAGGTAGCCTCAAGAGTGAGTTATGTGAGCTAGTGAGATTGTGAACTAGGGCTTGCGCAACATATGCAGCCCACCGATGAAGCTGTGATAGCAAAGGCGATTTATGTGACAAACCGTGGGATTTCCGTTTCATTGATTTGCCGGGCCGAATCAATTTTCGGCCCAAATCCGAACGCTCTGACCCAGTGGGGCGACAACAGCGACAAGCCCGTACCCGCCATTTTCAGTCCCATTTTCTACCCGCTTCCTCTCCTGCGTGCTCCATGACATGCCCCGAAACCACCATCCGGGCGCTTCCACCCTCAGAAACCGCATCCGGATCACGAACAAAACCCGCCTCAGAATCCACCATGGCAACCTCGAGGTCGACGCCCTCCTCATACCCGACGAGGACGAAGAGAAACATCACCTCACCAATTTGGTTGCTGGAGTCGATGCAGAGGACGCCAACGTGAGTTTGCTGCCACCCTTTGCCCTCACCACGCCACTCCTTTTTGGTGGCTGTGCGACCCGCGGATTGCTGACTAATCGACGTTTCCAGGAGCACCACTTGCAAGCAGTTCTGTCGGCATCTCAAAGGCATCAGACTCAGAACAGGCCATCTCGTGGTGCAGGAGACAAAGCCCAAGGAGTGCCACCCACCGCATATATCCCCACTCCCGATTCCACTGGCATCGTCGACAATTATGCCGAGCTTTACCCATCCGATCGTTGGAAAGACCCATCCACCTATCTATCATCCTCCTCTACGGTCGAAGAACTCTGCCAAGATGGCCTCGCCGGAGGATTCACCTACTACATGGATGAACGCGACAAAGAATGGCTCGACAAGAACAACGAGGAAGCTCGTGGGGAGGGCACTAGCGTACAAGGCGCTGTGTCAGCGTCAGCCACCCGGACTTCGGCACGCAGCGCCAAGGCAAAAGGCAAAGAACCCGAGGCTTCCCAGGCCTTTGTCATCTCTGAGGCCGAGTTCGAGCTGGTAATGGGTCTGTTCGAGAAAGTCACCCACGAGAAGACGGAGTATTTGCATCATGTATGTTTGACTATCATTTCTGCATGCCCTGAACTCATATATTATAGGGGCTCGAAACTGGTATGGCGTTTCCCGCCTTTTCAGAATATCAAGAGACTTTTTCGACGGTGTTACCTCCGCCAACTTTTGCATCTTTCGTTGTCCCCTCTTGGATCCCCCCTCCAGCTCAACTTGTTCGTATCGCTCGCACTGTCTACCCGTATTGGAAAGAACGGCGGATTGAACGTGGCGGGCACCGAATTATACCAACAATCAATGTAAGGAGCCTTCTTCATCGTTTCATTTCCTGCGTTGATCAAATTCCAATAGTTTGATGAAGCCGATACATCGAACGAGTCTTACGTTTGTTTCCGCCGACGCGAGATCAAGGCTGTCAGGAAAACTCGAGCCTCTCAGGCGTCGTCGTCAGACAAGTTGCTCCGACTCCAACATGAGCTAGCGTATCCCCTGGATCTCGCCAAGGCCATTCTTCAGCGCGAGAATCAGAAGAAAGAGAACATGCAACATACCCAACAAGTCTGGGAACGACGGTTGGGTCTCGCCGACCTCAAACGCAAGTACCCTAGCTTGAATGACAAGGGCGACGAAGAGCTCCTCGTCGACAAGGAGAAGCCTAGAAAGTCAGAAGCATCGTACGTGTTATGCGTAATCCAATTGAATTTCCCCTCATCCATGTTCCTTGACCCAGTCGGTCTACGAAGCTCAGGACAGATTCAGGTTCTTCTCGACCAGAGGTAGCCATTCGCCCAAAGGAGCGCGTTGCTCTGATCAACGAGGCAATCGAAATGGCTTTGAACCGTCAAAAGGAGCAAGATCATCATTGGGAAGACCAGATCGATGTCAGTATATTCAAAACCTACGTTCCGTTTCTGAACTTGATGTCTTTCATAGAACCCTTATCAATTACCACTTGTACCCTACCCCAGTCGACTCTTTAAATACATTCCTGTCAACTTTACGTCAGCAGAGTCGGATGGAAAGCCCGTCCTCCGGCGCCAATCAAGAGCTTTACGGCTACGGCGCGGTCGCGGAGGTCGCATGCTGGTTGACCGACGGAACGCCATTCCTCCTACCATGCGCCCACTTCAACGGTCCAATATTTTCCACCTCGACGACTCAGATGTGGAAATGAAGGATGACGATGACGACAGAGTACCGGGCATCACAGAGAGGTGGAGATTTGATGCGGATGACGTCCCAGCGTTTGGGCCTGAAGGTCCGGAAGAACAAAATAGAATCCTCGTGGACGATTACGCTGAAAAGTATTGCATCCTATTTTTACAAACGCGAGAAAATTGACTGATTTCCCAGGTATCTACGTTACACGATGGCGCTACTGCTTGACACAGACCAGCAGAGCTTAACCACCGACCCCAGCATCCCCGTGACAGTCGACGGACGCCAGCAAAACGTAATTCCATTCCGGTTAGGGATGCCACCACCGCCGCGAAATCGTCCTATGCACCCTCCACCAGCTTTACAAACTCCTGCTCCACTTCCAGCTCCGTTGACGCCTTCCGCCGGAACCCCTGTTTCGATGCAGCAACAACTGAAGAAGATGCCACCACCGGTTGCCGTGCCTCAAATGCGCATATCATCCAACGGTGGAATGCGCCCACTGCCAAGTAGCAGCGCCAACGCCCCTCTGGTACATTCTTCCTTGCCCAATCAGGCAGCTCCATCACAACACTCACCACCAGCGACGAATGGTATCAACCGTGCAGCGATCAACATATCTCACCTGGATGCCGCGAAAACCGATGCGATGACTAGCCACTCGGTTGTGAACGGTGCCGGCCAGACGCACGCCAGTGAAATATCCCAGTCGCAGGACGTGAAGGTGAATGGGTCACCCGGAAAACAGAGCGTGCTTCATTCCGCGTTACCGGTCAATGGGTACAACTTTGCACATTTGGCTGGACAACACCCCGCTCTTGCCCAATTTGCGTTGGGGGGCTCTAACGTGTTGACGCCGCAACAAGTGCAGAACCTGAAGACTGTCCTTGCAAACAACGGTCCGTCCTATCTCCAAGTGCCTGGTGCTGCAAATTTCAACGTCCAGCAACTGGCAGCTGGTGCAAACATGAACATCAAGCTTCCAGCGGCGAGGCAGATGCAGTGGGTAGCAGGCGTCCCGAAATCCGGTGTGCTTCCGAATGGAGTCGCCAACGGGGTTGACACTACAGCACCGACGGTTGGGCAAGCTGTACCTGCCCTCATCCCTTCTGCCAACGGAACACGGTCCAGTGGGATACGGATCCCATCTAATGGGCAGCTGCCAGCCCACGTCATGTCACCACAGTCCAACCACACCCCTTCTCCAGTCCTCCCGGCCAACGCTGGCTTGGGTCAAGCGCAGTCCCCTTCTCGTGTGCAGCTCACGCCGACCTTGACGAAGGCATCACCGTCGCTACAACATCAACAGTCCAGCAACTCGAAGAGTGGGTACTAGGGTGTCGGGAATCTTTCACGGCCTCGTTGTCGTCACCTTGCACTTTAATAATGTTCGCGTCGCCATATAACCACAACCCTACTCCGTCTACATAGCTTTAAAATGATGTATATTTTTATTCGAGACTTTGACAATTATGATAGCAATCTTCGAGATACCCTATTCTGCATCTCTGATCATAAGAGTTACGCCTACAGGACCTCTCACCAGTTCCAGCTGGTGACTGGTCGAGATATGGAAGCCTATTGGCCGCCGATGGAGTCTACCGTGGCGTCAGATCGATTTACACTGGAATCCAAGGACCGATGAGATCGATTTGACAAAGCCACCCACTGGCAGTGAAAACTCTCAAATGGCAAGAATTCCACACCCAAGGCATCCACACTCCAATACGTCAACTAGGCGTTCCAAAACTTGGATATCTTCCGAGCTTCCGCTTGTGCACAGGAACGCTTCCATCAAGCAAAGCCATCGGAGGGAATTCTGGGAGTGAGATGAAGGAACTCTGCCTCTTGCACGACCGATGGGAATGAGGTCAGTGACCTGAAGATCTGTGGTAATGCGCAGTTGCGCCAAAGCTGGACATAGCCAGCCTTTCACCACAGGCCCGGCCCCTTCTGGAGAGGCAAGAGCCCTGAATATGTTGGACTCCTCCTCAGAAGGCGGCAGGTCTGCCGCCAAGCCGATAGCGTCGTCTCTCAGCGTTAGACGAACGAGTGACGGCAAACGGGCAAGCCATCGGATGAGATATGCAACGTCGCTGACCTGCAGGCAATCTACCAACTCCAACGTGTGGAGCTGAGCGGGAAGGAAGATGCCGTGGCTCCACTGAGAGAAGAATGGACTCAAGAGGGCGAGTTCCGGACGAGGGCTGCGGGCCCGGATTATGTCGGTCATGGGAGTACTACGAATGGAGAGCGCCTTCAAGGACGGCGCAGATATTTCGCAAAGGAAAGGAGCTGGATGTAGAACGCCTTCTAGGTCTAGAACGGCAAGGTTGTTGAGGCTCACCACCTTGCTCTTCTCAACGGTCTCGAAATGTCTGGTGTGTTGTAGCGTCAGGTGGACGACTTGGGGAACACGACGGAGGAAATCTAGCATTTCCGAGAAAGTGATGACCAACTTTGAGTTGGCGGTCGAGTCGGGTTGCCAAACCGAATATATACCGTATGGTCCCCAGTGATTAAATGGCTTGGATGGATCAGTCAAGATGAGTCCAAAGTGTGTGATGGAGGGAGACAAGAAGGGCTGGATCCATTCCTTCGGGATTCTCTTTGCAGTAAACGAACGAAGTCGTGGCGGATCACGATGTAGAGTTCTGTCAATATCACTGAAGAAATCATCGGGCGTATAAGAGCCGAGGGCACCTCTCCTGGCGGAGGAAAGCGTCAGCTTTTCCAAAGTACCCCTCATGTCGGACCACCGGCAACGGTATAGAAGGTCAGTCGATACATCTGCGGATACCCAGTTCCCACAGAGGTCGACGAGTAGCTTGAGAACTCGCGATCGGTTGTTTAATGAGTTGGAGGAATTTTCGGCGGCGAACACCGTTAGAGGTGATGCTTTAGCTTTGGTGATCTGGCCTTCCAGCGACGCCAGAGAACGGCCCCTGTTGATTGTGATAATGCCCCAAAGACGGGGTGAATCGACGACGACGACGTTCCACCTCTTGCACACCAGGCATAAGGGTGGAAGAAACCTGATATCCCAGGTCAAGATTCCTATCTCGAAAACTGTAGAAAGGATTTCGTCGGGTATCTGGGTATGGTCGAGCGTCATTGAAAGGAACACTTGAGGGAAAAGTGGGGAGGGTATGAAGGTGTCGTCGATTCCGAGACCAATCAATTCAACATAAAATTGAGGGACTCGGAGTAAGTCAACCAACGGTGCCGTGAACGAGTCAGAAGATCATAACGACAATAATGACTCCAGAAATCGTACCCCTGAAGTTGGACGTAGATGCATGGCATTAGGCTGTGCAGAGTGCGAAATGCGAATCTAATTGACTCCGCCACCGATCACCCAGGGATGGTATTCCCTTCAAGTTGCTATTCATCACCTGAGAGTTGGCAAGGTACGAATGCCACCTGCAACATCAGTAGGTTCAGTCGCGGAGTGGAAATTGGCATTCTGAGGAGTATTTCTGTTGAAAAATTAAATTATTGAGCGAATTACATGTATGCATCAGATCGCTCAAAGAGTCAGTCCTTTAAAACGATTGAGACAATTCTTCGGCTTCTAAGCTAAAGCATGAGGTCCAGGCGATCGTGGTGGACATAGTTTTGGGAAGGATATATGGACTCATTGGGACTTGCAAAAAACTCTGATGGCAAGGACATGTCAATCCAGTATAAGGATCGTAAGGAGAATGATTGACCTCGATCAGGAAGTACACATCGGACGATCTAACATGCAAGAGGATAATGCTTGCCGGTATACAGTCGCAAAAGCATCATAATATGACCGAATCAATTCATAGGCGAGTCCTCGTCTATGTCATTGGCGGATGGGACTGGGGCAGAATTCGCAGCCCCAGCAGCGGCCTGACCCTCTTGTGGTGGAGCGACATCCCTTTGAGGATGGATACCCACATTGTGTTATGAGTTGTAAACTACTTGAATTGTAGAGAGGGACGCACCACTTTATCTGAAATCGAGTCACTCGCGGCTTGGCATTTATATTCCGTTCCAACCGCTCGAAGAGAATCTTCTGAGGTGGCGTTTCTCTCATTTCCTCACTATCGTACTCGGTGTTCTGATAGTAACCCACTCGCACGAATTCTTGGTCTCTGTAGGAACCGGTCAGGATGAGGGCGGCGACCCCCAGGACATCTTCAGGTGGTATTTTTGACGGGTCTGGTGGTGAACCTTCAAATTCAAAGGAGTTGACGCCGAGAGGCACAGGGCCAACAAGACAGTCGTCGAGCTCTTGGTCGAGTTCTTCTTTGTCCGGTGATGAGACGTATATCAGCTTCCACTCAAGATCTAAAGCCGCCTTGAGTGCAACCGATGCATGGAATCGGCGAGATACGGAATACCTTCTTTGAGAGGGGCTATACATTCAAAGGTCACACGGAGTCGGTATACATCGGAGAACCGAGCAGGATTGTTGAGAAACTCGACATTCTAGTAAAGAGAAAAGTCAGTTATTCTTTTCGAACGTCGTATGAGGAGATAATACGTACTCTGATGGTTACTATTGACATTATAGGGTGTTACAGACGGCGAGCGGGATGAAAAAAGGTAAGAGGAAGCGGCGCGACGGACGCGATTGTCGCCAGAAGCGTGACCAGCTCAGGTGGCACGTGCTAGCCTCTCCCACAGTGAGCACTCCTCCAACTCTCACCACGAGCAGCAGCTACTGAGCCTGACCAACAGGACCAAATGACGCTCTCGTTCAATCTAGGAACGCCGGTCAACACTGCGCTTTTTGTCTACATCTTATACTCTGTCCAACGTATCGTCTACCCGGACGTCTCCAGCCCAAAGACTATACCGAATGAATTCAAGGGCGGGTATTCATGGTTACCAAAAACCCATTCCCCTACGGTCGTCTACAAGACATATACTCCCAAGACCCTAGAGCCTTTCAGCGGGAAAGATGGCGGAAGAATTCTGTTGGCCATCAATGGGACTGTGTTCGACGTCACTGCGGGAAGGAATTTCTATGGACCCAGTAAGTCGTTTGGTCTCACAATGCTTTAAAATCTTAACTCGTCTGCTAGATGGGATGTACGGGAACTTTGCTGGACGAGATGCTTCGAGAGGCATGGCGAAGCAATCGTTTGACTCGGGTATGAACCATCCCTCAATGTGAAGTACTAGAGCTAACGTGCTTATTCCAGACATGTTAACCCCCGTAGACCAGCCTTTGGATAACCTTGCAGACTTGAAGAAAGATGAGCTGTATGTTCGTTATCTTCCCACAGTGATACCCAGGATTAACCCATATCTATTTCTAGCGATAACATGAAAGGTTCGTAATCCTCTGCATGCCCCCTTCACCACCTTGATTCAACCTTTTCATAGGCTGGATTGAACATTTCTCAAGTAAATACATTATTTGCGGCAAGCTCGTCAACAACGATGCTATCTAGAGTCTCTTGTAAATCAATGTAACCATATTATTCCGATCCATCCATTTGCACCCCCTGCCTTGTTCTTAATATAGTCTCTCAAATTCCAGGTATCTTACCGCGGTCATTATCCACTCACGATGGCAAGGAGGGAACAAGGAGGGATTCAGCTCTTATTATGAAGTCGAACTCCAAGAAAGCGCTATTCAAAATGCCAATGTTGTAGAAATCGATCAACAGACAAGACTTGGGATTGGCATGGCGAAACCCAGAATACCTCATTCACAGAACTGCCTTCATCAAAATATCTCTCTTGAGATACCATGAAGATGCCTACCTGTTGCCCGAAGTCAGTTCAATTAACTTTTGCAGTTCCGTGATGGATGTCGGCGCCACTGATTGTCTGTCCTAAACTTGATGGAGAACGAGAACCTCGTCAAGTTCTCGTACTTAGGACACGAGACATGACGATCGCAAGCTTGAATGCAATAAGTGGGGATGTAGACTACTAATACAACTGTACGAAGAGTGCGTGCAGAGTGTCCGAGTGGTGTTTTAGATACCAAAAAAAAACGTAAATGCAGTAGTCCTTGAAAGATGGCCAGTCGGTCTAATAAAGTTCTAAGCATACAAACCCTTTATTCTGCCACGCAAGGTGACGTCCTCCAGCTGGACAGAATGAATCGACTTCCCCACATCGTTCCCCTTGCGGAACGCCTCCACCAGATCCTTGGCTTCGACTGGAAGAATGCTGGGGTCGGTCGTTCCTACCGTGATATGCAACCTCCCCGTCAAATCACGATGGAGCCCTTGCAGGAACGCTTTCCCAGCTGCTGCACCACACTCCGCGTCAACATCTAGATCATCCACCGTCAATGCCATGACACGATCATTCCACACCAAGTTCCCCAGTCTTCCCTTGAACAAAGGCGGCTCTCCCAGCCCGTTCAGCTGCGTGCACTCGTCCCACAAGTTCTTCTCTTCGGGCAACGACTTGCTGTGCACCACCGTCACATGCGGCCTCTTCGTCACCCTCCCGCCCTTCTTCAACGATTCGAATGCCTCCTTCGCCTTGGCATGTGCACCCCCGTCAGCCTGCTTCAGCTGCTCCTCCAGCACCGCTTCTAGATCAAACTCCGGCAGAAGCCCATAATACCGAGCGCCACTAGTCTTGCCCTTCTTCGCCGGTTCATCAGGTTTCTTCATCGCCGGCTTATACCCCTTCACCACATCCAGCGCCTCCTTGATCTTTTCCTCCGCCGGCCGCTTCACGCCAACAACTCGCACAACGCCATCCACAGCCCTCCTCACCGCCTCCTCGAGCCCTTCCTCCATGTCCATGCCCACGATCGCGTCGACTTCGCTCCGGGTCAATTCTTCCGTGGTGTTGATGAACATCCAGATGACCTCCTCGTGCGACTTGGCAGCGTCTGCACGCAGTGTCTGGTGGTTGTCTCCGCGGTGGGTCACACGGTCACCGCAGATGCGATGGATCGTCGCTTGCGGCTTTTCGGCGACGGCCCAGTTCAGTGCGAGCAGCCTTGTGGGGACGGGCTGTTTTGATGCTACCTCCCGGAGGGCGTCGCGGTGTTGTCGAAGATGATTGTTTCTGAGGGACATATGAGGTTTAGTACAAATATAAGTTGGGAAGAAATTCAGAGTCGTACTTGTCTGCGATCACCACGTCGTGTTTCTGGAGGAGAGATGTCACATTTTTGATGAATTGGGGAGCTGCCTTCTTTGCTTGTACATCATCACTCTGAGTATGTCCGAAGCCAAATATATGCGCCAGCGCGACAGCAACGACAGTTTTACCTGCGAACGATGTGAATTAGTGAATTGTTAAACATTAAAAGAGACGAACGTACCACAACCCGGGATGGCGACAGGAACAATAATGGTCTTTTGGAAAGCCTTCTTGTCATCTTCGACAGTGACCGTATCGTCCGCACTCGTCTGAACCTGTTTCAAATCCTTCTCCCCTTGCTCCGTTGCCATCCACTCCAAGAACCGTTCCCTCGTAGCAATGATCCCTTTTCCCTTCGTGAACTCCGCAAACTGGGATGGATCCCGCTTGATCTCTTCGATCACCCACTTCACATACAACTTTGTCTCTGTGCGCTTCATCTTGGACTTGGGAAGCTTGGCGGCGGACATGGGGCCCTTTGATGAAAGCAACGATTTCGTGACCTCGCGCCAATCACGGTACATCATGTAGGGTTCGTCGAATTTGATTTTGAAGAAAAAGGAAGATCCAGGTGCGTACGGAGATGCCGTCGAGGACTTGGCATTTCCGGTAGGGGGTTCCGTGACGTGAGTCCGCACGACGAAACCTTCAACAGCCTCGTTATTCCACTCGCCCGTCAGACCGACATTGGTGGTGAAGTCCTTGACCTCGTCGATGCTGTTGAGCGTGATGGAAATTGTCTTGATGAAGCCCCACTCTTCGGCAAAGGCGTCCACCTTTTCTTGAGGGAGGGTCTTGAACTCTTTTGTCGACTCGTTCAGGCCGTGCAGGTGCAATCCGGTCTTCTCTTTTGGGTATCCAAGGACGTGTTCTTCGAACGAATCATCGCACAGCTTGCCGATGGGTGAGCAGATTCGGATAGATGGATGGAGATATATATCAACTCACCTCCGAGATCGCCGTCCAGTTGTTCTCCCACAAACAAGATGCTAGTTGCTCTTCCGTGCGCCCCTTTTGCTCCAAGTATTTGCGAAGCCATGCCTCGCCTGCCTGCGCGTGGCTTGTAGGAGACCCTGCTACGGGGCCGATGGAATGTTTTGAGGTAATGAGGAGTTTACTTGGAGTCAGAGCGGCAATGAAGATGATGCAGCCGTTTGATTTTAAAGACAAGGTGTACGGTGGGGCCGTGTGTTCCTTCAGAGCTGGCCACTGCGCGCATTTAGTAGCCAGAAAGAGGAAGGGAAGAAATTGATACAGTACGGTGCACCATGGAACCTCGCCGATGTTGAAAAACTTGTCGTAACCGCGCGCAACGATACGATACTTCTTCTTATCATCGGTTTCATTTTGGCCGTGAGACCGTGAATCGAGCTCGACGGTGAAGATGCCACGGGCCAAGGTGGGAAACGGTGATGGTATATCATAGTACTTGAACTCGTTCATCTTCCAACTGCGAACGGTGATATCGGAATCGGCAGGGGCTGCGTATATCGAGGACTTGATTAGCTTTGGCGACTTGTTGGATATAGCGTGCAGTCTTGCGATGAGCTGAGAATCCTCTTCTGAGAATGTGGGAGACATGCTGGGGTGGACTTTGAGGCGCAAAGCCGACGAGTAAAAGGGGCGAAAGTGAGGGCGAAGGCCCGATGTTAGAAAGGAACGAATTTTGTGAGTAGACGACGTGACGATGGTTGACCTTTAGTGACTCGCCGGCACCGACGACCCTGACTTGACCGACGACGACAGGCCAATGACACGGACGACCCTGCCCGTCCAAACTTAGTCAGTGACAGCAGGCCTCATTTTGGACGTTCTGTCCGAAGTCATGGTGCCAACGTCGAATGTCCATGTCCATATCCCGAACGGCTCAAAATTTACTGAACTTGCACAACCACTACAAAGCCCAGACAAATCGGAGATAGGTCGGTCGGCGTAAGACCCCAACTCGTATATACACTAACCGAACATCCATTGCAGGACTCCTCGAATTGTTTCGTGAATCCTCACCTGGCGCAGCTTTCGATTCTGCCGATCGGTTTCCCCCTCCCAAGTGCCTACCTGGAACACGAAAGGAACTCTTGAACGAAGTTGACCGCTGGATTGATTGAGACCAGACCAAGATCTGTTGGATTCATGGCCTTGCCGGTGCTAGAAAATCCACAATAGCGCAGACTGTGTCGGAAATGTGCTCAGCACGGGGGCAGCTGGCTGCCACCTTCTTCTTCTCTCGCTCAGCTCCATCACGCAGCCACGCTCGACCATTCTTCATCACGATTGCTCTCCAAATCGCTCACTCAATGCCGCAAATGGGGCAAGCCATTTGTAAAGCCGTCGAGGATGATCTGCAAATCCTCCACAAACAACATTCAGCACAGTTGAAGCAACTGTTTATTCTACCGCTTTTGGCGCCATCTTCTTCCTCAGCTCCAACGCCACCTTTTCTCGTGATTGTCGACGGTCGGGATGAATGTGATGGGGATAAATCTAAGCTTCTGCTACATATCCTCGAGCTCGTGAAAACCCATCACCTTCCCCTCCGTTTTCTCATCTTCAGTCGACCTGAACCCCCAATATGTCACTTTTTCGACACAGTTGCAATAAATGCCAGCATGAGAATATCGATCTACGGAGACCACCAAGCACGAGAGGATGTTCGTCTATTCCTTCGAACAGGATTCGACACAATACACAACTCGGAAAGGCATGCCGCGATCATGAAGCATGTTCCCAGATCGTGGTCTTCCGATGAGGATACCCAGCTGCTCGTCGATCGATCTGATGGCTACTTCATCTATGCTTCCACCGTACTGAAGTATGTTGACGAAGAATATTCCTCTTGCATTGATCGGCTGCGAGAAATATTCGAACTATCCAAACCTGGCTTGTCAGCGTTCGCGGAGCTTGACAAGCTGTACATCCAAATCCTGTCAATCTATACCGATACCGACCTCCTTTTGCGGGTACTGGGAGGCCTCCTGTCCCCCGTTCGCTCTCAACTTCATTTCCAATATTTTGAAAGTGTGGAATCTCTGCAAGCCATCCTGGGTTTGCACCCTGGACAAGTCGAGCATATATTGGGTGACTTGCACTCTGTCCTAGAACTCCGAGTTTATGGCAATCGCCGAGAAGTCAAGCCATTATACGCCTCCTTTCCTCAATTTCTTTTTGACAAGAACCGGGCAGGAAGATATTATATTAATGAGGAGAATGTCAACGCAGACTTGTCCGAGGCACAGCGGATCTCATGCGAGACTATGACAAACGGAAATCCTCCCTCGAGTGAGCCATCATCACTCAGATAGGACCCACTGTTACTTCTACTACAGTTTTCAGTGCCGTAAGAGTGGGCCTGATAATCTACAACCTATTGGATCGCCTCTCAGCAACCATCCCTTTGAGCGAGAAACTTGAAAAAGCCCTTATCGATCCCCGTGCCTGGGAGTCATGTATTCTAGCGTCTGGCAAATGGTCCGTCCAAGATCAAAACGATTTAGTCTCGATGCTTGATGATTTCAAGAAATACCTGAGTGTATGTAGCGCGCGTGAAAACAGACTATATATGATCGTCATCCCATCAATTGTCTCATCAATAGACGATCATTATATTATGTAGGGGAGACAAGAATTTCGTATACTTACCGGCCCGGGTATAGTGGTGCGTCTCCATGGCGCGCCGAGTCGCCGAGTGCGCGAGAGTCCAATCTACAACAGTGCTGCCGTCACCAACGACCGCCGTGCAACGGCCCGGGATTTCCCAATTTCCTCCGGGAATAGTGCACCTCCCTGATACTCGTACAAGTTCAAAATACCAGGCAGCTCGCAAATGCCATCAATCACGGGGACGCGGAACACTGCAAATCAGAGTCAACAAGCTCAGCAAGCACTGGCATGGTCTTCCTCGAATTTGCCTCTTCCTCGAGCTCGAACCTATTAATGACACCTTCATCGCCCCTCTTCTCGTCGTTTCGGCTCTCGATGCCCGCTGGGCGACTGAACAAGAATAACCCAAAGATAGCTACAAGAAGACACAGTTTCTTAGGCTGAACAGAAGCAAGATTCCGACGTCGCCTAACCTGCTCGGAATCTTGGGCGACAAGTCATTAAGATCAAGAAGACGAAAAACTCGGCTTTGGAGGGGGACAGTGAAGCTCGCGTTCATGTTTTATGTTTTTGATGATCTCGTTGTCTTTGTCACTCCTGGTGCTGAACCGTCGACGTCCTTGCATTCTATTGCTTCTGGTGGTGGTGCGGTGGGTACTAACGAAGGCGACCGGTGGACTTTCTTGAAGAATATCGGCGTCGTGAGGATTCTAGGAATTGATAACACGCGAGAAAAGGAACCTCCGAACGGCTCACTTGTGGATCGTGAACGTGTGAATAGGACTCGCTATAGTGCTGGACGTTCTTCCTGTGGACATCGACAAGCCTAATCATGCCATTATGGGTGATCGCGCTCGGTCTGCGACTACTTGCGACCTGCTGTTCCGCCCCCGGAGACTGGACAATCTCAGGGTCCCCACTTTGCCTTAAGCTCAGCTGCTCTGGTTTACATTCTAAGTACTTCCGGCTCAGGAAGGATTGATGTCGGTGCCTGACCACAT
>Ga0307516_10002052_pt1 | contig 27426 bp, 40 predicted proteins | sample 19_EM_MG_FD_203310 | JGI IMG/M metagenome (GOLD analysis project Ga0307516, IMG submission 203310) | Populus trichocarpa ectomycorrhiza microbial communities from riparian zone in the Pacific Northwest, United States - 19_EM | ecosystem: Host-associated > Plants > Roots > Unclassified | place...
ATCAGCTTTTTCCCACGAGGTTTTGCAACTGCAGAGGTTTTAATGAGGCCAGCGGGGATTTGCTTTATGAGGTTGACTTTACTGTCTTGCTGCTCTTTGTTGCTTACTTGCTGCTCTGTCTTCGACAGTACGCAGCAAGAGGGGAAGTGTCCTGAGATGTGGCTCGGACAGGGTCCGGGCACATCCTCGGAGATGAGACTGATAGCGTCGGCGCATTGTCCGGTGGACTAGCCACCGAGACTGATAGCGTCGGCATACCGGCCACCGGTGGAATAGCCACGGAGACTGATATAATGGGGCGTCCCGCGCTGGGACGTTCGCTCTACACTGAATATACTGTATACCGATACACATATCTTGATAATTGAGTCCAGCTAGTCATACTAATTGCATGTCTTGGGGTGTCACCAGCACACTGGGTGTAACAGGGTGCCATTCCAAAGGCTTGCATGATGCTCAAATACGTTCACGATAACATCCAGATTTGGCGGATATGGGATCCCAACTTCGGCAAAGCTGTCAACTGCTCAGACCTCTACTTCAATGAGGGCCATACTGCCTATATGTCCTGCATGGCAGATAGCGACAGAACAGGTAACCCACTCGGACTGCCGGAAGAGAAACCAGTGGTCACCGAGGTGATAGAAGAGGCACCTGCGCAAGATCCACAAAGTGAGCCCGACAGAGTCATCACTGCTATTCCCTCTCAGCCCCGCATGCTGACAAGAATCCAGTTAAGACAGGCAGCCAGAGCCAATACAGCCCTGGCTACTGAGGTCACAACTGATGACAACCCACGATCGTACAGAGAAGCCATGAGTGGCCCTCTTCAGCACCAGTGGAAGGTTGCTATGCAACAGGAGTACACATCTCTGTTAGAGAACCACACCTTCACTCCAGTAAAGTATGCCCGTAGCAAGCCTTTCGGCTGCGAATGGGTATACAAGACGTAGACGAACCCTAACGGCACCCTGAGATACAAAGCTAGGCTTGTCATCAAAGGCTATGAACAGATGCAGGGTATCGACTTCGATGAAACATATGCTCCAGTCAGTAAGATAACTACCCTTCACTATCTAATGTGTCGTGCCGTCCAGGAAGGCTGGGAGATGGATCAGCTTGACGTCGTCACCGCGTTCCTGAACCCAGCAATCGACAAGGAAGTCTACATGCAGCTTTCTGAAGATATCAAGTGGCTCATTGCTGAGCCACTCTCCTCATCTTCCTCCTTGTCACCGGCCGACTCTACTCACAAATCTACTCACAATCCATACGCCGAGGCACATTGAGTGAGTAGGGCCGAGGAGAGGTTTGTTGAGTCGATTCGGATGCCGGACGGCAACTCACAGCATGTGAGTACAATGTCCAGCAACTCACAGTATGTGAGTACAACATCCGGCAACTTACAGAGCATGAGTACGATGCCTGACAACTCATGGCGTGTAAGTAGGACGACTGCACCAGATCCTATGGCAATGCCAATCTACATGAACGGCTCCCTGAGACTCAACAAGGCACTCTACGGCCTCAAGCAAGCACCTCTCCTATGGCACACTACCATAAATGAGTTCCTCCTGTCGATTGGCTGTATACATGCATATGCAGACAAGAATCTATACCTGCACTCCAGAATCTTTCTCCTTCTCTATGTCGACGACACCACAATCCTGTACCCGCAATTAGCCTCCGAGGCTGCGGAGGATCTCAAGATAGCACTGAAGAAGGAATACAAGATGATGGACCTCAGGAAAGCCAAGCTGTTCCTAGGCCTGGAAATAGTGTGTCAGGACTCCGGTGCCATCACCCTTAGACAAGCCAAATACATCCACACCATCGTCAAACGCTTCAGGATGGAAGATGCAAACCCCGCTCCCACTCCTCTCCATGACAAAATGACTCTGGAAACCGAGCCGCAAGGAGAGATAGATGTAGATACTGGACACTACCAGAGTATCGTTGGCAGCTTGTCGTACGCAGCCACAGCATCCCATCCTGATATAGCCTTTGCCGTATCGGCACTCAGCCGCTACACCAGCAGACCCTTCATGTTGCACCTAACAGCTGCCAAACAAGTCCTCCAATACCTCAAAGGAACCACCGACCTCAAACTAGTGTTCCCTCACATATCCATCACTCCGTCACCGATACTTGGATTCACAGACTCCAACTTTGCAGGTGATATCAACAGAAGAAAGTCGCAGGGAGGCTATGTCTTCCAAGTCTACAACGGACCAGTCTCATGGAAATCCTATAAGCAGTCGATGGTAGCACTCTCCACAATGGAAGCCGAATATGTCGCTTGCTCAGAAGCCGCTTGAGAAGCCCAGTGGCTTGCCAAGCTTCACACCAACATTGTCGGGAATCTCAGATGTCCTCTCCTGGTCTGCACCGATTCCAATGGCATATTGATGAACATCCAGGCAGCTGGATATGGGAAAAGCAGGAACAAGTACATCGATGTGAAGTTCCACCACTGCTACGACCTTTATGCCACTCAAGAGTTGGAATTCTCCTACGTTTCCACCAACGACAACTTGGCATACATCATGACGAAGGCATTGGGACCTGAGAAGTATAGACGCTTTATGGAGGGTATTGGGCTACAGCGTTAGCAAGGTTGTTGTTCTGGATCTTTGTCTGGTTACTTGTGTTGAGCTAGCACTCTTTTGTCCTCTAGCAGATCAGCTTTTTCCCACAAGGTTTTGCAACTGCAGAGGTTTTAATGAGGCCAGTGGGGATTTGTTTTATGAGGTTGACTTTACTGTCTTGCTGCTCTTTGTTGCTTACTTGCTGCTCTTTCTTCGACAGTAAGCAGCAAGAGGGGAAGTGTCGTGAGATGTAGCTCAGACAGGGTCCGGGCACATTCTCAGAGATGAGACTGATAGCGTCGGTGTATTGTCCGGTAGACTAGCCACCGAGACCGATAGCATCAGTATACCGGCCTCCGGTGGATTAGATACGGAGACTGATATAATGGGGCATCCCATGCCGGGACGTTCGCTCTACACTGAATATACTGTATACTGATACACATATCTTGATAGGCTCTGCAAGAAGCCTTTGATGCAGAATGTTGGAGCTCTGAAAACGGCAGCATGGTGGCCATGTGCCCTCTACCCTTCCCCTCAAACCTAAGAGGATGGCAATTCTCCATATCCTGGCAGATACAGCCATCGGCAACAATCGAGCTCTACTCATAAGGGGAAAGCGGGAAAATCGGGAAGGCGGATGAGTGGGGGAAGCTAGCTGCAGACGAGCCCAGTGCTATCGGTCTGGATGTGGAGCAGCTCCGGCTCAGTGTAGGATGGCCAGCCACCTCGGTCGCTCGCCCATCTGAAGCACTCAATCGCCGAGGCCAGGTGGGTGCAAACTAAGGGCTAAGGTTCCTGCGAGGAAATACCAGTACAGTCGGCATTGGAAGCCATGACAGAAGTCTGACGAGTAGGTCACCGTGAGGTTCTACTAGCTGAAGCCGGGCCACTACCTCACTGGCCAGTATCCGCCATAGACCAAGAACCAACCTACTACCAAGTGCCAGAGGCACCTGAATCTGACTGAGATGAGCACCTGTTCAAGAACTGCCCTCAAGTGGAAGGCCCCAGCAGAAGATTCTGTGGATGGAGAGTACAGAAAACAGAGAGGGGCAAGGACTGGTTCGAGATCAGGGACCTCTTCGCCAATGAGGGATGTAGCCAGGCGATCTTGGACGTCCTTGCCATCACTGATATTGGGAGGCAGGTGTTGAAGCCGGCTGAGGAAGACGTCAAGAGCAAGGCATCGGCGTGGGAACTCTGGGGACGAAATGGAGGGAATAGGTGCAGGAGGGCGGGGCCGGACAGCGGACAGGAACTGACCAGTTTGTGCATCACCATGATTATGCAAGTTGCATGCAATAAATCAAATAAAGGTTAAAGTCACGAATAAAAAAAAACTTCGCCATCGCAGCATTCACTCCGGACCAAATCATGACAGTACGGCGCACGCACACACACCCCGGCGCTGACTTCTAGCAGCGGCGGCGCCATTTCCTTACGTGCGAATTGGGCGTTGTGTGCGCCTCGTCGCCAGCCGAGTGAGCATCCATGGGTTGCCACGACGCCACAGCTCATTTTTGCCCCAGCAACCGGTCCTTTTCTGCAGCCAATTGCGTGCCCGCAGTGCGGCAGGTAGCTCGCTCGCCAGCGGCGCTTCTCTCCTCATGTCCACGGGCCTCCCCCCATCTCCCCAGCAGTTCCCCCACAGGCGGTCACTCACGGATAGTTGCGGATATATTTTTTTTCTGCCGGCTTTCACCCGGCGCGCACTATTCTTCGACCGGACAAGGGTTTTCCAGCCGTGCGGCTGGTCCGCAGCTGGTCCGCAACTGGTCCCGGTCTGCGGAGTGAACACACCAAAAACAATAGATTGCAGGGACGGGCGGTTCGCAAGCTGTGATCACGCAGTCGCGCGCACCGACCTGCAGCAAACCCACCCGCTCCCAGCCGGCGAAGAAGAGACCCTGTCTCCGGCTTCACCGGGCGACGGGCACGCTCGCGGCTCACGTGTCCGCTGCCCCGTTCCGCGAGTCGGTCGGGTCAGTGTGGCTCAAGTTTTGGCCATGGGACTTGATCCAGCACGTACTGTGGCGGGGTCTGGCGATAGTTGCTCGACTTCGCATCGCTGGACGGTTGGCACCTGTCCACGCGCAAATTTTACCGCGTCACTACTAACTACCATACATCTACGGAGACGGCCTTCGCGTGCTCACAAAATCACGTCAGTACCTCCGTTCCCACTGCCTGTCGGCCAAAGCAGCACGTCTATCTAATGTCAACAAATAGCCATCACAATTCGGAAAAACATAATAATCAGCAGACGACGCCGCCGGGACATCCCGCGGGCGATGCGTAGACACTGCTGCCAACGCCGGCGATCTCGAGGAGCGCATTCCCGACGCCACCCATTCCCTCTCCAGCGATCATCCCCGCGGCGACGGCGAAGAAGTAGATGTCGTAGCCCGCCGGGTAACGCTTGGCCCAGACCACGGCGATGATGGATCCGATCACCATGGCCGTGCCGTACTGAGTCGCCGGCAGGACGAACGCGAGGCCGAGTGCCATGAAGTTCGGGACCCACTTGCAGTACTTGGCGCGCTCGCCGACAAGGTAGTTGTGGCGGAAGAGGACGACGATGGCCGAAAACACGCCTAGGGCGATGGAGAAGATGCCCGAGCTATTGGGGACCGGGAAGGTCGGATCTGTGACAGCGATGGCGACCGCACGCCACGAGGCAACGCTCGGTGCGGCAAAGGTACACTTCTCGGCAGTTAGGTCGATGACGCAGGGATACGCTTTCATGAAAAGACTGGGTGCGATTAGCATGGATCAGGGAGCCGGAGAGAACGGGCAGGGAAGTTACATGAACATGCCAGGCGAAAGAAACATGGCGACGACGCTACCGATAATTTGCGCGTACCACTGCAATCTGGGTGGAGTCTTGAGCAGGAATCCGACACGGAAGTCGGTGACGAGATCGGTGGCCTGGCCCGCCGCGCCGGACGCGATCGCACCTCCGACGAGATTCATGCGCTGGGCGACGCTGACAGCGCGGCCTTTGGTCGCAGCGCCCAAGATCAGCTGGCTCGCCTTTGCTGCGGCGGTAAGTGGAGTCATGTCGGTCGCTCCCGTGCACTGGATAGCCAAGAAGGAAAAGACGAAGCCCAGAAGGATGGCAAGAATCGACAGGCCGACATTCAGTTGGTACTGGAGACCGAGGACGATACAAGTCGCGACGATGACGATGATCAAGGAAGGTCCCCATTGCCACAGCTTGATCTGGTCCTCCTCCGGCGCAGGGTCCTGAACGAGCATCTTGGATTCGGCAGCGGCGTGCTTCTCGAAGAACGCACTCGGTTTTCCTAACTTGGCAGCCACGAAGCTCCCGCTTTCGGCAGTTGCTTTCCAGACGCTCTTCACGGCAAAGCCGACGAGCTTGTACTGGACACCGAGCTCGGCGAAGGAAGTACAGATCATGACCATGACACCGCTGTCCCTCCGTCAATATTCCACATCGCCAAGACGGAGCTACTACACTTACGGCCACAACATCCAGTACCGGGGCGATGGCATGTTCTTGGGATCCTCCAGATTGAGAGACATGAAGGAAACGAGACCGCCCCAGTGCTCGTATTGGGGGTCTACCGGGGTGAAGTAGGAGACACCGTATGCAGAACCGTTGCGCACCAGCGCGGGTCCGATGATACCTGTCGTTGTCAGCCCCCCACACCTTGAACACTTCCACCAGCCAGGGGCCCCACTTACCCCACGCAATAACACTACCTCCAAGGAACGAGAGGGCCGGGTTGAGACCGACGAGCATGCCGGACCCAATGAGAGCAGGCGTCCACTCGATGAACCATCCCCAGTTCTCGACAGCCAGGGCGGCATTGGAATAGTTGCTCCACTACGAAGCAAGTTAGCATCCATCCCCCAGCTCGATCGAGTGCACCAGCACACCTGATAGAACCAACTGAAGATGTGCCAATCCCACAAGACGCCGGGAGCGTACGAAGCCCCAACACGGAAGACCAAGCAAAAGACGAACGAAATGGCCAGTGCGCGAGTCCTCTTCTTCGCGTTGACGCTGGCGTCGCCGCCGATGGTGTGCATGGATCTGATCGTCACGGCGGCAGCCGTGGCAGTTGGGAAGACGAGATTCAGCTCACGGGCAACGTGGATGATGAAGAACTTTCGCACTGATGCAATCAGAAGCCGCCCCTGTAACGCCCGTTCATCCGGGGGGGAGGCACTTACGGGGGGTAGCAAAGAGCAGTCCATAGTACGCGGACACGACCGTGAACGTGAGCAGCCTTGGGAAGTCGGAGATCGGATCCTCGAGAAGCTTCATCTGGTACAGCGCCGGGATCGCCGAGATGAAGATGCCGCCGAGCCCGCCCGCCGCCGTCGCAGCTGTCTGAACGATGGCGTTCTCCTTCGGACCGAAGCTGCCACCGAAGATGGGGAAATTCTCGCCGAGCGCGGTGCTGCAGAACTTGAGAAACGCGAAGCCCAAGATCGTGCCGAAGAGGTTTGCCGAAAACTTGGGAGGCACCGGACAAATCAGCAGCGCTCAGGAAGGGAAGAACAGCGCTGATAGTGGGGCACAGGTGAGGTCGACGCGGGACGCATGCTTACAGTGTAGCCCGCCTTCAACCCGAGGTAAACGTTCGAGGCGTTGACGAGACCACCGAGGATGCAGCCCGTGAGGATAGCTCTGATCGTCAGGATCTGGGAGTGCGACTCCTGCGGCATGTTCTCGTCGTCGGTGAAGGGAAGAAACGGATCCAACTCGATCTCGAGAACACTCCTGTCATCGTCGATGATGTCCACATTGTGCGAGCCCTTCTTCTCATCGATCGAAGGCGGTTCCTCAGCGGTAACGTGCGGAGAGGGTGCTGGCTGCTGGACGGGATCCATTTCGTAGTTGCCTGCTGTTATGTCTCGCGACGCTGCGCGGGGGGGTGGGGATGGGGGGAAGAGAACGAGGAGACCGCTGGGGAACGGCGGGGAGGGGGTGAAAGAAAATACCGCTGCCCGCACGACTCTTTATATCTATCATGTCCCGCCCCAAAAACAACCATCTATCTATGTATAGATAACACCGCATTCCAGACGCCGCAATCGCAATCCTCCTTGCTTGACTGCCCCATTCCTTGCCGCCAGCGAACATAGCCTCTCACTCAACTCGCTCCACGAGGCTCGCTCCCCCTCGCTTCACCCACACAAAACAAGCGGAGTCCAGGGGGACAGGCGGATACCAAACCGCTGCAGTGTCCGGCCACGACAGCGCAAGATCGACAGGAGAACCAGCAACGACTGCCGACAGCACACCAAAGCCGTACATATACACCCGAGTGACCGTCGCCGTGCCCACATTATTTCCTTGTGCCGAAGGGGTCGGTTAAGGTCGCGCCACCACCCAATAGACTAGCTCTGGCTCACGGCACCCACCTTAACCAAAACGCAGCCAGCCCTTCCCCTCCTCCGCTTTCATGTCCGACCGGCCTGCTCGACCCAATGCTGCGGGTGAGCTTTAAATGCGGTGCACAGATCGAGCGGCATTCTCCCCGGGTTGCACCGACAGACGGAGGGCGGGGCACGGGCGGGAGAGGGACTTTTACCGGAGATGAATAAGCACATGTAGGTATGTGCAGAGTAGATAGATAGATATGTGCGCGGACACCTGAACACCCGCTAGTATGTATCCGCCGCCGCCCGGTGCCCGGTCGCGATTCTCCGGAAACAGGAACGAATAGATGCGGAATTCGAGCAGTCGAACACCCGCCGCGCGCCACGGCGACCCTTCCTAAGTGTCCGATCGTTGTCCGAAAGCCCCCCGCGAGCGGTAATAATCTAAGCAATCCTACAGAGCTGTACTTACAGCAATACACATCTGCTACTGATACCTGACGGCCACCTCATCTCCAGCATTTAATCCGTCCGCAACGGCTTCCCCCAATCGCGAATATGTTTTCCGATGATACCTGCTGCCTGCTGCGGCGTGTGTTGGCGGCCCAGCGCTTCGACGAAATCACCGTCGGGATCTACCAGTATCAATCAGCTATCTAGCGATCCCATCGAAGGAACGGTGCGGCAGATAGCCCGTCGATGCAACGGTCACAGGAGTGGAGGGGAGCTGATTGGGGCAAGCGTCGGGTGGCCGATGTTGGAAGTGCCCCGCATTCAGTGAGGGCCAGGGGCAAGCAAAGCGAAAATCGAGAGACCTCCAACGGTGATCTCACCTACGGAATATGCCTCCGCCCAGAAACCTGCGCGATCCCCACCCCCCGTCATGCACAGAAGCGCCGGCCCCCACCCTATTTTGATGCATAAACTAGACAGCGGTGCTCTACGTACCCATCAAGTAGAAGTAGATCGAGTGGTCGACGAGGTAGTCCTGTCCAGGCTCAATGTCCGGCGGGGTCGAGAAGTACACGCGGTACGCTTTGCAGAGTTGTTTGATCTGATCGTACGTTCCTGTTTCAAGTGTCAGGTTCCGGCTAGATACCATGCCATCTTGAGGAGTGCGCGTGAGCGATCCAGTCGGTGAGACACCACGCGGCAAGAACACGAAGAAAGCTTCTCCATCTTGCGTCCAGGCGGATCCGATAGTGCGGGGCGGTGGGCTTCACTGACCGGTCAATCCGACGAGATCCGGGTGGAACTCTTCCAGATATTCTTTCATCTGCATGTGCGCCCCGCTAGTCAGTCGGCGGGTTCAATTCCATATCAACCGCAGACTCCCCCCACGAACAACCAACTCGCAAGGTGACAGCGTACGACTGCGGGCGTATCGCGTGCTGGATCGCAGGTGATGAACATCGGCGTCACGATGTTGCCGTGTTCCTTCTTGACCACTGTGAACCAACCGTTGTCAGCCGCGGAGAGAAGGGGGATCGAAGGGAGGACACGCATACGGTCGATCATCGCGGCCATCTTGTCCAACTCCTCGGGACAGATATCCGGACAGTGGGTGAAACCGAAGTAGACCTGCGGCTGCCGTCAATTGATCCGCTGCGTGCCCGGCTTCCGCCTCCACCGACGACTCACCAATCGGTGCTTGCCCACAAACTCGGCGTCGTCCCGCACTTTCCCGTTCTGATCCACCAGGCCGGTCACCGGGCCGCCGACCTTCGGTCTACCGACGCCCTTGGAGAGCTGGGCAATCTTCTCCCGCGCCATGCGTTCCTTCTCCGAGCGGAAGTAGAGGGTGAGACCGACACTGGAGACTACGAAGAGGAGTCCCGCTTTCCACGAGAACGGCTATGTCGGCGAGGAGTCAGCCCACCCATCGATCCATCGCGCTCTCTCTTTCTCCTCCCTCTCTCACCCCCGCTCTCCCTCCTTTTCTCACTCTCCCGCGTGTGGTGAGGGGGTGGGGGAAGGGAGCGTCTACTGACCCCACTGCGGTGCCGAGCCTTCGCCTCCTCGACAGTGCGGAATTTGCGGAGCGACGGCGAAGAGTGGAATTGATTCGGGCGCGCGCGGACGAGGCACTGGGGCGAAGGGCGCCGTAGGAGGCGGAGGGCGGCAGACACGTTCATGCTGCGGGCGTGGGAGGGAGAGAGGGAGTGCGGCGACGGTGGGGTAGTGGCGGGATGGCAAGTCGGGCAGCGACGGCAGAGAGAGAACCAACTCCGTCGCTGCCAAGCCGGCAGTGCTTACGTACTGCCGAGTATGCAGAGAACATGCTTCGGCGACACCGGTGGTCACTCGGCTCGCCTGACCGCGACCCGCCACCGTGAAAGGGCTGTTTCAACTCTCGACGAGAATGCAGCCTCGAGAGGTGCAGATATGGCCAGCCCGGATGGGTTCGTCGCACCGGATTTGAGCCAGCGCCGGACCAATTGTGTAGCTGGTGCTGTACCATTCTGTTCGACCAAGCCAGTCGTCATTCGGTTCAGTCGCCATTCGGCTCGACCAAGAGGTATGTACTGTCGCCCCCGGTGGCGATGAACACCTACGGCCGCGGAGTCAAGAAACCTCCACGTATCAATGCTCTATGAAGCGGTTTTTTTTCGTTTGTTCAGCGTCACGGCGATTCCGGCACACGTCGGGATGACGAAGGCTTTCGCGCACTCCCCAGCGATTCAATTTGATCCCGCAAATCGCACGTTACAGATGGCACCTCGCGAACCGCACCCCTCCAAACATCGCGCAACCTGCAGAAGAGAAAAAAAACACACGATTGGGGGCCTCCCCCCACCGGGGCTCGTTCCGCCGTTCAGCGCGGCGCATAGATGCCGCGCGCCATGGCGGGCAGAATGCGCCTCATCGGGTTCCTGCGGCACGGATAGCAGTCCACGGCGTGCCGCGTCTCGAGCGGGACCTCGAACGTGTTGCAGTGGGCCGGGTACCCGTTCGCGCACGGCTTCTCGCGGGTGATGTAGGAGTCGCCGCAGGCGAAGATCTGGAGCTTGTACTGGCACATGGCGGTGGGGGTGGCGAGTGACGGCGAGGCGAGTTCGGGTTCGCGGCCGCGGCGGGCAGAGACGAGGAGCGAGGCGGATATCGACGCGGATATCAACGCGGATGGTGGGAGGGAGCTCGGGGCAGGCGACGACAGCAACGGGGGGCAGAGGCGCGGGCGAGGAGGGGCTGCGATGGAGGATTGGACAGCGCGGGGCTCGGGCGGTGGGTCCAGACGAAGATGCTGCGAACGGACACGAGCGACAGGACACTCGCAGTTATAAGGCCCGCAGCCGCCGTCCGGTCGCGAGCGGGTCGAGAAGGGACGAACCAGCGCACGCCTGGCTCCACGTCTCCTGCGCGGAGCAGGGCCGGAAACGGAGCGGAGCGCGTGCGACGGCCGCACGCAGCCAGCAGCCAGCATTTCCGCATTCCCCGCGCGAGCCCCTCTGCGGGCGGCGGAGGCGGATGGCGGATGGCGGATGGCGGATGGCGACGGACCCGGGCGCGAGGCAAGGGGCGTGGCAGACACCGGAACGGCTGGCGTCCGGACGGGAGGCGGGCGCCAAGGACTTGCGGCCGACCTGGGCGGCGGCGGAGCGCAGAGTGAGCCAGCACGGCGGGGCGGACGGCGGGGGGGAGACGGACCGGCCAGCCCTGCGGCGAGTGGCCTCAGACACCGCCGAGCAGCGTCCGACGCTGCGGACTCGCGCACATGCCGACGCCCCGACTGTCCTCCTGCGCGCGGCGAGAACGCAAGGGATGCGCAGCGCAGCACTGCGTCCGGCGCGGAGGCTGGCGGGCGGCGGGCCCTCTGTGTTGGCCGTGCTGGCGCGCGGACGGCGCTGTGCAGTCGGCTCCCACAGGCGTGGGGCACGGCGCCGGCCGGCGGGTCCGCTGCGCCCTCCCGCGGGGCGTCGCAGCTGAAGTGGGCGGCGGCAAACGGGAGGCAGCCTGGAGCCGTCCGTCGCAGCCGGCATCGCTCGCGTGACTGGCCGGCGCGGGGCAGCATCCTGCCGCCGACCGCAGCGTTGCGGAATGCGCACTGGGACGGCGCGCCATGCGCTCTTCAGCAACGATCGGCCCTCGCTGCCATCGCCCCATTGTATCATCGCGCTCCCAGGTTCGGAGCTGCATCCCGTTTCCGCGCAGTGGCCGCCCGCGAACGAACAGCACCGGGAATGCGCCCCTCCTCTCCGGCAAATCTGCCGCCGGAATCGCACCCACCGCTTTCATGCGTACCGACCGAGCGATCCTTGGCGCAGACTGAGGCGGCTTGGCGTCCATCTTGCGAGCCTGCGCCGTCCCGTTCGTTGCGCTGTTTCGGCTCAACCCGGGCACGACACGGAAACACTCGTATTGCACGTAGCGTGCAAATCCGGAGCGGGGATGCAACCACCGGCTTATCTAATTGGACGGCGCATGTTGCCGCAGCGGCCATCGCAGTGGAGATTCGCCGTGGTGGGCAGTTTCGCTCCCTCGGAGGCGTTCGTCTGGTCCCGCCCCGATCATGTTTGGCACTGAACTCCCAGCCACAAGGGGGGAAAACGGAAAGAACGGCTGTTTTTTCCCGCTCGCCTGTCCGTCCCCAGCGCATCGCTTAGCCACATCTCCTAACATACGAGTTATCGTCCATGACCGGTCACCAGTGAGCGCCGGACAACACCTCTACAACCCACCCTACCAACACTACCCTCCCGTCATAGCGACAAAAGACGCCAAATGTCTGACCGCTCTCCCAGGCAGCCCCCAGGTGGCTTCCAGTATAGCTCGCCTGTCGCTGCTTTACCCAAGGATCCAGACACCCGGATGTGGCAACGGTACAAAACAAGAGACCTTCCGATCAGACGATTGATGCGCCAAGAGTCCCAAAGCCTGCCACAGTCAAGTGCGTACATCAGTCAGGCTCCGGCCTGCCCGGCGCTGGCACTGTGTTTGTCGGGGAGCCTCCCTCCTGGTGGTCAGTCATGAAAGATAACTCGTGAATTTGGGAGATGAAAGGATATCTAACCTGGTACACCCCCCCATTTTGACAAATATCATTTCGTACGACAGCACACACACATCAGCGATCCTTCACTACACACCACCGCCACCACCGCCGGGAATGCTGGCCAGTCTGCCCGCACTGTGGAACTGGCCGGCTACTGGGCACAGGAATGCACCATTCGCGTACGGCGATGTCCAGGGCGAAGATCGGATGCATCGAGGATACTGTCCCGAACGGCAACCACACTGTCTGTGCCACTTCGTCTAGCAAGCACAAAAGTGGCAGCACCCATGCCTTGCGCGAAACGGCCACAAAGACCATACAACAGATCGACCGTTCGGGAAATCGTCGGGGCAATCAACAGACCCCCGACCAGCACTACTGGTGGAGCTCAACGACCAAAGCCCGAACTGCCCCGACTGACTAACTCGCTCCCGAACTGGTTCGTTCAGTCCACCTGGTTAAACCGCTTCACCCGACCGCCCATCTCTAAGGTGCCCCCCCCCCCCTGCAAGGAGACTAGCGACTATGGGCCGATCCAGTGTTCTCCACGGTCCGGGTCCGCGCTGGATATTGCTAGGCTGGTCCGAGCTCTGGACGGACTGTGCTGCGATACGCCTCTCCCGAAGCTTCAGATTCGAGGCGCCAAGAGGGTGCGGGTGGCGAGTGCGGAATGCGGCAGTGCCGAACAGCTATTGTATTTGTCGCATGGCGCCGGCAGCTGCGAGCCGTAGCATCGGACCGAGGGAACGCTGCAGGAATCCTCCCCCATTGAGTGAGGGTACACAATGCCCGTCGTTTTACCAAAGCGGTACGTACACAATCCGTCTCCATTGAAGAACATGCCTCATGACCTCGTGGGGACGCAAACAAAACCGCGTGACCATACAGCCGGTACATCGCCGACCAGACATCACCAGAGCGCCGCAGCGAACGCCGCCACCACCACCAGCACCACCAGCGTCCGCTGCACCTCGACCCCGATCGCGCCGGAGCAGTAGTAGCCCTGGGCCCTCCAGAAAGCACAGTCCTTGCCGCCGCTGCCGCCGCCGCCGCCGCCGCTCACGACGACGTCGCCGCAATCTCCCACCGGCGCGGCAGTGTCCCCCGAGCCTCCGCGCTCGACGCTGTTTCCAGGGTCCGGGAACTCGACGTCGGCGCCGGCCCGCGTCGAGCAGCCGTTGCCGAGATTCGCGAGGAAGATCTGCGGACCCAGCGCGCGCTTCTCGACCGACGGCAGCGAGTTGACCTCCGCGCGCGGCATCAGCTTCCGCCGGCCGCCGGAGACGGTCACGACCGCGCAGTTCATGTACATCTCGCGGTTTCCCTGGTTGTTGAACCACGTCCTGTCCGCGCGCATCCGTCAGCACGCGAAGACGGCGGGACGGGGCGGAGCGCGGCGCGATACCATGCCAGCAGTGCCTCGCCGCCGGGCGTCCCCCGCGGCACCGTGAACGAGAACGACTGGTCGTCGCCGGGCTGCGGCTTGACGCAGCCGCCGACGAACGACTTGATGACCTGCCAGGACCGTCCGCCGTCGAACGAGAACGACAGCTGGCACGAGCCGCCAAGATGTGTCGCCGAGCCGTCGAGCCTTTCCCCACCCCGCTACAGTCAGACCACACCTCCGGCGACGCTACATACAGTGGCGCAACCACGCACCTGATCTTGTAGGTTCCGCCGGGACTGTACGTCGCGACCGACTTGCCGCCGGGCGTGCCCAGATCCGTGTGGTAGCCCTTGCACGGATAGTTGCTCCCCGACGGCGACAGCGGCGACAGGTAGTCGTAGTCCTCGGCGACCTTGTAGGGGTTCGTCTTGTAACGCAGTGCCGGCGGATCCGCGAGCGCCATGTGCGCCGCGGCGAGGGACGAGGTGAGGGCGAGCACGGCGGTGAGGGCTGCGAGCAGCCGTGGCAGCGGCACGCTTTGCCGGGTAACTGCGGACATCGGATGTGGAGAGCAGTTTGGGAGAGCGCGCAGGCGGGCGGAGGACGGCGGGCGAACGGCGCGACGGAGGGGCCACGCAGGTCTTTAAGCTGCCGTGCTCCCGCACGCGGTGCGCTTCGACTGGCTGGCGGAATCCCCGGCGGTCCCGCGCACGCTCGTTGGTCGCCATGCTGCTGCTGGTGGTGGTTCCGGCGCACAGAGCAACGTCGCTGCAGCTGGATGCGTTGGCAACAGCAGCGGCCACGGAAAATCCTCCGTCGCAGCTGCTCGCGCTGCGGCTCCCCACAGAACGGCTGCACGGTGCCCTGCCCGGCCTGGAGAATCTATGCAGGAACAGCCCGGCCACCGTTTCGTCGTCCCGTTCCCTGATTGGGCTGGGCTGCTGTTCGGCCGCATCGGGTTAGCGGCTGCGGAGTGGGACTTTGCCCTCATGTCGCATTGTTTCTCCTGCTCTCCTCCGGCCTTCTTCCTCTCTCGCCCCTCAGCCGTCGTTAACCTCTCTCTGTGAGCTAGTCTCCTTCGTTCTGCATACCCCTCTTAAATATCCCCCCCCCGTCAGTCGCTACTTCAAATTCCCGCTGCTCCGCATCCTTACTCCTGCACCGGCTGCAAACATGATGCTGCTCACGATCTTCCCCTTCCTCTGGATGTCCCTCCTTGCCGTTGCCGAAGCAAACATCTCCTTTCCCGCACCCTACATCGAGTGTCCAAAGAGCGTGCTCCAATGCCTGCGCGGAATGGAGTGTGTCAATGAGCTGTGAGCTTCCTTCTTCGATTCCGTGTGATCTGCCAGTCGTTGAACTTCCTAGCTGCGAGTACCGCCGTCCAAGAGGTCTCAGCCGTCGACATCCATGGCCAGCAGCCAAGGCAGCAGCCGAGGCAGCACCGGCGGCCGTCGCACAGGGAGATGCTGCTCCCTCTTCGTTGAGCGAGCCCGTGCTTTCTCGGCCCGGTTTGCTCTCGCAGGCTGCCGGACCCCCAACTCAGGACGGAACGTGCGGCAAGCTCAAGGGCGATACTACCTGTGAAGGGTGGCCCACGGGAGAGTGCTGTTCCATGTACGGCTGGTGTGGAAATACTGGTTCGGCGAACGGTCGATCGTGAGCTGAACGGCTGCTAACGCTGAAGACAGATGACCACTGCGGCAAGGGATGTCAGTCGGGCCCCTGCAAAGAGGGGGGGGGAGATCCGGAAGCTCCGGGACCTGCTCCGGCTCCGATCACCAACGGCGGGCGATTCGATGTCATCGGCCAGTCGGGGGTGCCCGCGATGCACGCGGCCCTCATGCCAAACGGACGCGTCATGTTTCTGGACAAGATTGAGGACTACACTCAGCTGAAGCTGCCCAACGGAAGGTATGCCTACTCGAGCGAGTACAATCCGGCGACCAACATGGTTGTCGGCTTGTCATACAAAGTATGTGCTTCATGGTTTCTCACCGAGGCGGTGTGGTGCTGATCGTCTGGAGACCAACGCTTTCTGCGCCGGCGGCACTTTCCTCGCGAATGGTGATATGTTGGCCGTCGGCGGCAACGGCCCACTCACCTGGCTTGACGATTCGGTGGGGGATGGCTTCGACGGTGTGCGGTACCTGACGAGGTCTTCGACAAACCCTGCGTTTGATGGGCAAGGATGGAAGGAGCCCGGCCACAAGCTGAACTCGAAGCGTTGGTATCCGTCGCTGCAGACATTGGCCAACGGAAAGGTCTTTGTTGTTTCTGGCTCGCTCAATGGGTAAGTCGCGCCCCCCTTGACTAGAGCGTAGTGTACTGACGACGATGCAGATTGTAGGCTCTGGCCGGCGAACCGTATGTACCGACGCTCTGCTAACGGATCTAGGGACCCGTCGGTGCCGGCCAACAACAATCCTACGTACGAGATACTCTCTGCCAGCGGACTCCCACAAGGCGGAAGCATTCCGATGGCGATCCTTAAGGAGAACCAACCGTACTACATGTACCCGTTCATGCACCTCCTCAAGGACGGAAACATCTTCATCTTCACCGCTAAAGCCTCGCAGATCTTCAACATCAACACCAACAGCATCGTCAAGAAGCTTCCGAACCTCGCTGGAGATTACCGCACCTATCCCAACTCCGGCGGTAGTGTGCTGCTGCCTCTTTCGAGCAGCAACAACTGGCTCTCTTCGGTGATGGTCTGCGGTGGCGGAGCGTACCAGGTGAGGCAAGGGAAAACATTCGGCTTGTATTTTGCTGACCCCCGCACTAGGACATCACTTCCCCCACTGAACCCAGCTGCGGTACCATCTCGCCGGAATCCTCCAACCCTACCTGGTCGATGGAGTCGATGCCCGAGGGACGCGGTATGGTGGAGGGTGTATTGTTGCCCGATGGCACCGTTCTGTGGATAAACGGAGCGAACCGCGGTGCGCAGGGCTTTCTCTTGGCGACGGATCCCACGCTGCGCCCATTGCTCTACGACCCTAAGAAGGCGAAGGGCAGCCGTTGGGCTCAGCTGGCAGCTTCCAAGATCCCACGCCTGTACCATTCGGTGGCCCTACTGCTGTTGGATGGGACCGTCCTGGTCGCCGGCAGCGGTCCGAACGAGATGCCAGTCCTGAACCCGACGCCGAATAACCCGTACGTGACCGAGTTCCGGGTCGAGCGCTTCACTCCTCCGTACCTACAAGGCTCGAAGGCGTCGCTCCGTCCGACCAGTCTCCAGGTTCCCGCCACGGTCAACGCGAATGGAGGCTCCTTCACGGTTTCGTTCGCCGTTCCCGCCACGGCCAAGAGCATCCGGATCGCGTTGTACCATGGAGGCTTCGTGACGCACAGCGTCCACATGGGACATCGCATGCTGTTCCTGGACGTCGCTGGGTGGAAGGCAGGGCAGGCCAAGCAGACGCTCACCGTCAAAGCGCCGCAGAACCTGAACGTCGCGCCGCCGGGTCCTTACGTGATCTACGCTGTGGTGGGTTCCCTCTCTCCCTTCCTGATCGCCCACAGATCGCTGCTGACTACCGTCCCCCCAAGGCCGACGGCATCCCCTCCGTGGGTAAGTTCGTCAGGGTTGCCTGAGCCGAACGAGGCGCCAGCGCCAGCCTCGTCCGGCGCAGCGCAGACGAGTGACAGCCCTGTGCCGAAACCCCCAGTTCTCGTTTTCCTTTCGTTTTCTCTTCCGTTCGCATCTTTCATTTAGTCTGCGCAATCTCTATAGTGTGTCGGGTGGGAGCGTAGTGGGTGGTGGCCGGAGGAAATCGCCGTCGACTGCGCCGTGTACGTGTACTATCGGTGTGAGCCAAAGGGGGGCGCGATGGGTGATGAGGGAACGTTTTGCTGTCCGCGCCGGATATAGCTGTAGCTGAGCGCCGGAGGGTGCAATGGAGCCCGAAGGCGAGATTGGCGACTTTATGAGTTTCCCCGTGGGTGACAGACCATGTAGCCGCCCACCGTGTTATGATGGTGGGCCGGAGTGAGAAACTACAACTCCCAGCCGAGAACGGGCCATAATCTGCGACTCGGCGCGGATGACGACCGATATCTCCGCAGGAACCAGCACGGCTCGTGAAGATGGAGGAGAAAAAAAACTCCAGGCAGGCGGCTATATGTATCTAGTGATTCAACCGTCGTCCACCATCATCCGTCTAGCCCCCCGTCCGTCCGTCCGACCGCTCGCGCATAACATCTACATAAATGGCAACGAAATATAGAAATAACTTCTAGTTCTAGTTCTAGTTCTATCCCATCGCTCCGACAAGCCATTACTCCTCCTCTAGTTCTATCCCGCTTCAACAAGAACAAGCCATCACTCCTCCTCTAGTTGCGTCCCATCTCTGAGAAAAGAACAAGCCGTTACTGCGCCCCAGCGCACTCCTTCGCCTCGGCCGCCTCCTCCGCCTCCGCCTCCGCCTCCGCCCCCGCCCCCGCCCCCGCCTCTTGCTCCTCCTCTCCGGAAACGGCGCACACGACCGCACCCCTGCCCAAGCCGCGCTTCAGCTCGCTGATCCGCTGGGCGGGCATCTCGAGCTTGACATCGTCGTCGAGGACCAGGAGCACCCTCTTTCCGTTCCTTCCGAGCGCGGCGGGGTCGGTGGTGAGCACGCTGGCGTCGCTGTCGGCCTCGTCGCGCAGGGCGGTCCACGGGTGCGCTCGCGGCGCGTCCTCGCGGGTCTTGATCGCGGTGCCGACGCGGAGGGTCTGCAGCTGCGGCAGCGACGGGAGCGACGCGATCAGGAGGCGCTCGACGGCGGGGGCGGCGCTGCTGTCGGCGGCGGCGAGGTCGGCGGCGGCGTAGATGGTCGCGTACGACAGCTCGCGCAGCTCGGCGGAGCGCAGCAGCGGCAGGTCATCGTCGAGCGCGTGGTGGCCGTCCTTCGCGTACACCGCCAGCGCGACGTCGAGCCTCCGCAGTGCTGGCGCGGCGGCGAGCACGGCCGACAGGTCCGACAGCGGGTTGTCCTGCCGCATCTGCCGGCGGAACTCGAGCGTGCGCAGACCCGCCGCGTGGCGCGCGCTCCGCGAGAGGAAGCGCGCTACGCCGTCCAGCGTGAAGCCGGATGTGTAGTCGATGCTTAGCGTCTCGAGCGGCGGCAGCCCCGCGAGCGCGTCGGCGCGCTCCGCCGGCCGCGTGTAGTCCAGGTCGAAGTCGGTGAGGTACAAGTGCTTCAGCCTCGTGCTCGACAGCGCCGCGAGATCGGCGTAGCTGCTCCCGTCGGCGATGATGCTGCCCAGCGCGAGCGTTTCGAGCGACGACCAGGCGTTGAAGAGCGACGCCAGCGAGCGGTCGGACAGCGTCTCGTCGTGGAGGACGGCGGTCCGCAGGCGCGATAGGCCCGAAAGCGCCGCGAAAGCGGCGGCCGCGGCGTCACTGGAACCCTCGTCCTCAGGGAAGTAGGTCTCGACGCCGCTGACGGTGCGCAGCTGCGGGGTGGCGGAGACCACATCTTTCCAGAGGAGAGCGGTCGCGGGCTCTTCGTGCGCGAACTGGAGATGCTGCACCAACGCGCCGAGGGCGGGAGCGCTGGCGACGGTCTTTCGCAACGCGTGGAGGTGCTGCTCGTACGGCGACGGGCTCTCGTCGTCGGCGTTGTGGGAGGAGACGAGGACGGGTGCCGCGTAGAGGCAAGGGGTTGCGATAGCGTTGAGGAGTCGAGACGAAGCGCAGATGGACGAGAGGTCTGTCTGCAGACACGTAGGACAGTCGCTCGAAGCACACAGGTGGCGGATGACTTCGTGGATGAGCTCCACGGGAAGCGGCAGCTGAGATAGCGCCGGCATTTCGGGCGATCGACCGAAGGAATGTATACGCACCGTACCTGTACCGTGTAACGACAGCGGAAGGGAGCGAAAAAAAAACGGAAACCCGGAAGAAGAAGAGAGAGGAGAGAGAGAGAGAGAGAGAGAGAGAGAGACGACGGCCGAAGAGGCAGCGAGCACTGGCGGAAATTATGTGGAGAAAGGAGGAGCAGCTGTGTAGAGACAAGTTTTCTTGTACCCGAGTATAAATACCTAGCGGTAGATCTGGCCTGCCGCTGGCCGGAGAAAAAAAATTCTTGAACGTAAGCTTATGTTCGAGGCGGAAACAAGGATCTCGCGCCGACTTCCCTTCTTCAGCTCAGCTCTTCCTGGCACCATAGTATCAAGTTGTCCGGCTTCCTTTGTCTCAGCTGGCAGTGCCGGGCGGGAATCACCTATGATTTGACGCCGTATGTGCCTGCATCCAGGGACACTATCGCGGCTGAACGAGAAAAAAAAAAAAAAAAAAAAAGCCGATGTGCAACAGCGCCAGCGGCTCGGATTGGATAAGTATAGGCCTTCCGCTTTGGAGAGATAAGCGGTCTGCGTTGTTGGCGGACAGCTGGAACATCTAGCGGCACGTGACGTGCTCACGCGAAAATCATCCCACTCGAGGGCTGGCAGTGCTGTCACGACCGCGTGTATTGAAACCAGGACAGGAATGCAATCTGTGTCGGATGGAACCAGGACAGGAATACTTAGTTACCTCTCTGGATGCGAAACAGTGGGACAGATACCGACGGCAAAGCAAGAATGGCATGCCCCGCCAGCCTCACGCTCCCGCACCGGCAGATTTCCTTGTTTTCTCCGGCAAACCTCTATGTATAGTTAATGCCATCGCTTTTGAAACTCCATCGCTTTTTTTTTCCACTAAAATGCCACCGGGCGGCTAGCTGGCGACTGGCGGATGGCTGCCGAGCGCCTATTCTACTAGTTGCTGAAGCGCTTCAGGAAACACAATCAGTGCCGGAAAAGCGATAGAACATTATATCTATATCCCACGATCATTCCCGGATCCAGCAACCACCTAATCGGAGTGGTCTCTCTTCGCCCGTCACTGCGCGGAGAACTCACAGCGGATCCAACGCAGCCGTGACGGTCCTCATAACACCCAGCGTCTCGGCACGGAGCTCCTTCCTGGGGAACCCCTTCTTCCCGAGTCCGATGCCGTGCTCTCCGGTGCATGCGCCGTCATCCCAAGGGCTCTGTCGGCCATGTCGTGAACCACGCTCTCGATGCGCGCCAACCCTCCGGGATTTCACCCCACACATGACGCTCCCGTGGAAGTTTCCGTCGCCGATGCCCTAGGGTACAAGGAATGCGGTAAAACCGCATTTACCATAAATGCGGGCTCTAAATGCGATTTTCGAATGCGGTTCTAAACCCGGTGCTAAAAGCGGTGCTAAAAGCGGTGCTAAAAGCGGTGCTAAAAGCGGTGGTAAAAGCGGTGCTAAAAGCGGTGCTAAATGCGTGCTAAATGCGTGCTAAATGCGTGTTAAATGCGGTGCTAAATGCGGTGCTAAAAGCGTGCTAAATGCGTGTTAAATGCGGTGGTAAATGCGGTGCTGAATATGGTGGTAAATGCGGCAATATTTCATTGAAGTTGTGGTATTACAAAATAAAGCAGATTAATCATGTAGTGGCATCGCCAAATGCACCGCTAGGAAGTCAAGTCTCGTCGTCCCTGCTCCCACTGCACCCACCACCCCCCTCCCTCTCTGCGCAGCACCAACTAGCCAAGAAACAAACGAAACACATATTGCCCAACAAGTAAAGCAACACACATATGTGAGGGCACTCAATCATGCAATCAGTACGGACATGTATAATCTGTTAAACGAATTAACAACTGATCTATCAAAAAGGAAAATCAATACAAGAATTTTGATTTATTGTAGATGCTAAGGTTGACTCACTGAATACTCATGATCAATCTTCCACTTCCAGGCTGAATGTACGTTTCGTCCGAACTTCTTTAGTAGGTAGGGTCTTCTTTCGTCTCACACCAGCTCTTTGGGAGGGAATGGCCACTTCATTCTCCGCTAAGACAATATCCTTTGCTTTGCGACTTGGCTTCACTGCTCTGCCCTTCCGAGTAACCTGTTTCCTACCAACAGGCTGGGAAGAACGAACCTGAATGTTATTGTCCTCCTCTATGAGTTGTCTGTCTTGCAGACTTAAGCGGATATCGACATATCCACCGGTACGGCGCACATTCTTTTGCGCAACAGCCTCAAGAAAGTCTTCATATCCATGCTGGGTAATCAATACCAAGAGTCCAGTTTTCATATCGTAGTAATGGATGTCGATGGGATCTCCCTGGGTGTGTGCTAAGTTGAAGCTTGTGTCTGTATAATGATGTATCAACGAGTTGCAAAACTCCTGATAGGAATACACCTTCAACAGACTGGATCGTATCTTTTCATTCACAATGATCCTATAGGACTTTCCGACGTTGCTTGCAATACTAGGTGTGGGTTGGGGTGCTACCTGCTGGAAAGTGTCAGGTATAACATCCTTAGGATAAGGCCACTGGGGAAACTTACTGTATTGTCGTCTTCAGATCCAGGTTCTCTCTGCCACTGCGTAGCAGAGAGTAGTGACAAGACAAAAGCATCTTTTTCCATACGGACCTGACCGGAGGTGAGACGGCTGAGGAAGGCAGAATAGTCAGATTCATCGTCCAGAATGACATCTCTGCCGTATACGGTGGTTTTTTGATACCAGATCGTCATACCATCAGGTGAAAGTGGGGTATCAGGTGTATTAACAGCCATTATGATAACCTGTCTGAACTCCTGATAATCTAGATCTCTGGATAGCGGAATCACTTTTCCATCCACGGAAATCTTGTAGTCATTGATAGTCGATGACTGCTCTCCACTATTAGAATGGCTAAGACAGATGACAGAGGTGATCATACCTATGGCCTCAATGTACTGATTATCTGGTTCGAGCTGACTGTGGTGGGAAAAGGGGTAGGGGTTGGACGCGAAGGATGGATACTGGATACGGAAGGTAGATGGGAGGCTGAGGAAATAGAGGGTACAGAAGAGCCAGATGGCACTGGACGTAGACGGGAGCTTGACGAAAGTGGAGTCTGGGGCTGATGGAAAAGCGGTGGGGTTGAGATATTTCTGAAAGATGCCATACGACGGTGTAGAGACTCGGGTTCTTCCAGGCGCTTTCTTTTAACAGAGTTTATCATGTTGGTTTGGATGTTGGAAGAAATAGTCCCCATCTTGGCTCGGTACTGTCTGGCTGATCCGACAATTTCCAACTGGTACTGAGGTTGTGAAGTCGACTTGGCCTGGATGGTGACCGACGAATCCTCCGGGATTGCCTTCATCGATGACACGAAGTCCATAGGGTTTTCATAGCTTGTATGTCGAATGGTTTTGGGACGTCCCAGCTTTATTTCGTGTCCTAACTGGCGTCTCTCCTCATTTTCACGCTTTTTGATATTTTGACAGCGCCGTTGACAGATATTCATCAGGACATCTCGAGCGAGACGTTCACACCACCCATGGCTGGCCATACCAGCAACTACTCTCGCAATCATATCTTGAGAAAGCCCATTAGTTGTGTACCAGGTAAACGGACAGTCCAACTCCTGCTGGGAGAGTAATTTGACTCTGCTGTAGAAGGCAGAGGCTGCTGTATTCTGATCCTTGAGTGGCATATCAACGGGAATTCCCATTCTGCGACGAAGCCATGTTGCCTTGCCTTCTCCAGGTAACTTTTCGATTTCATTGGGAAGTCCGATTGGTGGCATTCTGAGGGGCAGTCGGGGTTCATGCTTTCTGTGAGCTGTAGTAGGAATTGCAACCTTCGGTTCGGGATTTGCGATACTGGCTGCTACCGTACGAACTTGGTTTGCCTGATACACACCATGGTACGTTAAATACTAGGAAGTGTATGACTTGGGGGAGTTTACAGTACCTTCTGCTTTGCTTTGGCACGTATCACACTTGCTGGTACCTTGATCTCTCCCCTCTTGAGCATATCAACCATCAGCTTGATGGTATCACCATCGACTCCCTCCACCTCTGCTTCAGATTCCTCTTCCTCCTCGTTCTCTTTCTCATTCTCACTCTCATCCTTTTCTGCTTCCTCTCCTTCTTCCTTTCCCTCTCGAGCAGCCGCTCCCTCTGATATCCTGTCTCTCTCCATCACAGAATTGTTGGTATCATCGTTGAAATCAGAGTCATTGCCGTATATATCATCATCAAACTCAGTCTCGTTATCGTATTCGTTGTCATTGTCGCAGTTATCATCGATGTATCTTTCGTTCGGATGGATACTGGTTGGTGGAACTTGATCTCCATCATCTTCATCATCGCTCGAAAATAGTGTAGCCGTACGTAGTCGTCGATCTGACATCTTGTCTGCAATGGATGCAAGGAAATAAGGAGGTTTGGGGATTCCGGCTGAGATTGTAAGGGTGATGATCGAGAAGAGAGAATTGCGATTGTAGTGGGTAGTATCTTAGAAGAAGAAATCAATTACCCCGCTTTCTCTTACCAACGGTGATAAAGTTAGAGTTCATTGTCCAACAAAGTTCTCTCCCTGCCATCCTCTGTTCGGGTAAGTAAGATATTATACTCTTACTTAACCATCGTTGAGTATACCAAATTCATGTAACCATCGTTGAGTACAGCAAATCCAAAGAAAAAAAAGTGCTGCAAGCCGGACATGTAACCATCGTTGAGTACACCAAATTCATATAACCATCGTTGAGTACAGCAAATCCAAAGAAAAAAACTAACAGATAGGTGAGTGAATGCTGACGGGTGAACGCCAGAGACTGGTGGATGAGCAAACGCTGGAGACTTGTAGGTGAGGGAACACCTCGATTGACTTTGTTGGGCGACAGTAGCCGACTAACCTTGTTGCACGCGTACTTTCAACGGTGTTGTTGAATAGCGTAGCGACCACAAAAGTATAAAAAATTTTCCACATACTCATGAGAATCCTGTCAACACTACCGACACGGTATAACAGAGCGATACAGATACAGTCAACACAGGACTACATCGAGTACATACCATCCAACGAGCTTGCACCATCAAAATGGAGCAAGAAGCTGTCAGAAGGGTAACACAATTGGGAAAACGCCAACGTATGGAGGATACTGTCAGTAATACAGCATCTGCAGATGGAGTCCCCCAATTTAACGCTTCTCAGTACAATGAGATTCTCCCTGTCTTGACAGCTAATGCCAATCAATTCGGTATCGAACAGAGTCCAGCTCTTCCCTCCTTCAGAGCAGGTAGCAACAATTTCAGCATCGAATCGCGTTCCACAGTTCCCCCATTCAGAGCAGATAGCAACAATTTCGACAGCGAATTGTATTCTACTTTCAGAGCAGATAACAACAATTTCGACAGCGAATTGTATTCTACTTTCAGAGCAGATAAGAAGAATTTCGACAGCGAATTGTATTCTACTCTCAGAGCCGATAGCAACAATTCCGGCATCAAATCGCATCCAACTGTTCCCTCCTTCAAAGCAGATACCAACAATTTCGGCATCAAATCACACCGTAGTGTTCCGTCACTCAGAGCCAATAGCAACAATTCCGGCATCAAATCGCGTCCAACTGTTCCCTCCTTCAAAGCAGATAGCAACAATTTCAGTATCAAATCGCAGCCTAGTGTTCCGTCGCTCAGAGCTGATAGCAACAATTCCTGCATCAAATCACATCCAACTGTTCCCTCCTTCAGAGCAGATACCAACAATTTCGGCATGAAACAACCTCCGATTGCTCCCTCCTTGAGAGCTGACAACAATAAATATGGTATCAAAGAGCCTCCGACTGTTCCCTACTTCAGAGCAGATGATAATATTCCAGCCATCAGACAGCCAGTAATTTTTCCCTCCTTTATGGTTGACTGTATGCTTATTATCGAGCAGACTGCGAAATTGTCCACATTTCCAGCTACGATACCTAATTCTACATATATCCTACATCAGTCTTCAGTTCCAGACGAACCCGCTTTCAACATGGCAGAATCTGGTTTTTCTGTCCATTTAACTGGGACGAAAAATCCAAATTTACACCAGACGGCAGAAGACAAACAAGGATTTGGTGCAAATCAACAGCAGGAATCCGACGGTGAAGATAGTGAGCTAGATGAATTAGTCGATAAAGATGATATCGAAGAAATGCTAGCTGGTATAATCTACACTCTGCAGAATATAACTTGTATAGCTAACTGGAGCTAGAGGATTCTCAATCTCACCGACAAGCTTACGATGAATCACACAACCAATCCGACCGAAAGGATATTTCTCAATCCCCCGATCCATCTTTTGATGATGGCAACTTCAACCACCACCTAGTTGAAGCACTTGACATATTTGGTTACGGGTTTCTGAGTACTTTGACTCATGCAGAGGCAGTATCTCTGGCTTTGTATATCGCAAAGATTCAGAGTAAGGCTCCTCGTCAAGGATACAAGGAATACCAAGAACTTCTCCAATGTCTACTCGCTGAACGCCCTCACGATATAAGGACCATACAAGCACTACTGGAACGAAAAACTGGGATCAAGCACATTCGTCACCAAGTTTGTGAGAATAACTGCTACTGTTTTGCGGAGAAGCCTACCTTGCATGCCTGTCCTGAATGTGGAACACCTAGGTCACTATCGAAAGTTACCAAAACATTCGACTGTCTTAATCTGATTCACCTATTTCGGCTTCGATACTCGCATCCAGCAACTGCCATTTAGTTTCAACTGTATAAAACAAGCCTTCGTACACAAGCAGACAATCGAGATCTCCGAGATTTCTGGGACGGTAAACTGGCCCAGAAATTACAAGCAGACGGACTCTTCACCGATGATCGGGACCTTGCATTTCTATGCAGTACTGATGGAGTAAATCTCTTCCGAAAAGGTACTTACTTCAACCTGTTTGAAGTTTTCTCCCTTCAGATAGTAAGTACATACAAACAGTACTAACATATGTACTACTTAGGCCGTCAACATACTGTCTGGCCGATAATCCTCCTCAACTACAACCTATCCCCTGAAATCAGATTTAAGCAGGAAAATATCATCACCTTTGGTATTGTTCCAGGTCCAAAGAAACCTAGCAACTTCAATTCCTTTCTCTACCCTTTGGTGCAACAATTTAAGATCCTACATAAGGGTGTTGAAGCTCGAGACGGATCGCAGCTGAATACTCTCTTCACGCTTCGGGCTCATATTGTTGTTATTGGTACCGATATGCCTGCTAGAGATATGGTTATGGGACTTTCTGGCCACTCCGCAAGG
>Ga0307516_10002053_pt1 | contig 27423 bp, 30 predicted proteins | sample 19_EM_MG_FD_203310 | JGI IMG/M metagenome (GOLD analysis project Ga0307516, IMG submission 203310) | Populus trichocarpa ectomycorrhiza microbial communities from riparian zone in the Pacific Northwest, United States - 19_EM | ecosystem: Host-associated > Plants > Roots > Unclassified | place...
CTATCCAAAAGTTATTGCATTTCAAAATAATCATATCTATTCAATCTTATCCAACAATATATTTATAATTACATCTTCAATAGTTAATGCATACTCCATTCAAAGCTATTGTAAGTGTATCTAAAAACTATGCAAATAGTATACATAAAAAATAATATAGAGTTTTAGAATAGTTTCCAGATATTCTTGTCCAAAGTATTCAGAAAAGTGATTTTGATACTTCATGCATTTTTCTAAAAAAAAAGATGCAAAAAAAATCTTGAAAAAATTTGGACTATTTTTTGAATATTTTTTCAATACTTCAGCACTAAGTATTGTTCTGTGCATCCAGCGATACGGTCACATGCCTCAAACGCGTCGACGCGTCCTCCGACTCGCTTGTTGATGACCGATGTGACTGTGCTATCGTCGACCGCCAGAGATCAAGGATGCCACACGGTAGGTTTTTGGTGCCGCGCCTTGCGTTAACGGCATCACAGGGAGGTGGGAAAAAGAAGGAACACGGCATGATCAAGCTCTTCATCAATGCTTCCTGGCACTGTGGGAGGAGCTGCTTTCACGCCGACAATTACTATGGGAACGACACTGTCGGTCCGTCTTTTCATCCCTGTCATGCTGTACTAATTCAACCATCTCTCTCCCCCCCCCCTGTCTTGCAGGGCCCCAAAGAGTCTGCTGCAACCTCGACCAGGACCACGGAATCCAGCGAATGACTGATGTCCGGAATGATTTGGCTCTGACCACCTCCAGAGCACCTGGGAAGGAGAACGAGCTCATCAGGGCCTTCTCGGCAGGCGCTCACAAGTTTCGGGTGCTCTTCCAACTTAAAGTTATAATTACATGACCTATTTCGGTAAGTTCGGTTTCATCAAATCATCCTCCTCTGATCAAGCATCGCGCACGTCCTCGGATTCTTGGAACGAGCACCCAACGTCGGCTGGATTGGAGTCTGCGAGCGGACTCCGAAATATTCACAGCTAGGTTTCTAAACCGTAATTAGGCCCCGTTCGGGAACTCCGGAATCAATCCCGTTGCCTGCGAAAATTAACCCGTCTGTGATGGAAACCGCTCGTGATGGAATGTCGCGCGGGATCATCCTGATTGAAGTTTGAAAGAGGGTGGCATTTCATAGTCCGACTAGCGAGGTGACCCATTTGGCAAGCCGAACTCGCTTAGGCCATTTAAAATAATCTACGTTTCTGGATCCTGCGGGAAGTTATCCAATGGCAAGTTCCGTTCCAAACCCAAACGGGGAGGCATTGGGTCCGAGTCCGTGACATTTGAGACTCACTGGAGGTAGGTCGCGCCTGATCCAGTGTACAGCATAGTACAGAAGTTTGACCATCCTAGGTCTGCTTGATTTGCCGTGGCCAAGGCTGTTGTGAATTGATTCTTGAAACATTGTTGTCATAAAGTCGGGGACAACCAAACACGACAATTTTGTTTGCCGACGATCCAAATTTTTCTGGCAAAATCTGACTTTAGATTCAGAATCAGCGAGGTGAGAAACGTCGAAAAACACACCCAATTCCTTTTTCCCACGACATTTTAGGTTCTGCCAATTTTTCGGGGGTCAACACCCCAAACATGATATTGGTGGAAATCGGCTCGTACAAACCTCATCAATAGCATCTAAATAACATATCCCGACACTCTACAGCGTGATTTAGCAAATGTGGAGAAGTAGAAAAATCAATCTTTGTTTTTGTCGTATTTGGTTGTCCCCGACTGTACCTAACGATTGACATCTGGAGAAGTCCATCAACCATTCTTTACAACGCACCGCATCATCTCACGACCCGAGTTCCGTGCCAACAGTACAAAGAGGCAGGGGTGGATTTATTGAAACTTTGTTTCAGGGCAGGGAGCAGAAGTAAAGATTCCGGTCATAGGGAGGTCGCTGGAGGCCGGCCGCTGGATACCGGTTTGAAGTTTGAACCAATCTAAGGGCTTTGGGACTCGGGGCTTGGTTCGGATAAAACTACCTTTTGGGCCAAGGCGGCTCCGACCCCGGCTTCAACGTTTTGGGATGCTGCCTGGAGGAAAGGTTGTCTGGGCTTGGGTACGTCTCCTACGATGTAACGTTCCGGCAAGCCCTGCCCGTGGCGACACCCATTGATGATCATCAGTGTTGCCCCCGAGTCCATGGACCCTTCCATCATTCCCACCCACAGTAGGCCAGCCCAAACACCGATGGCGCGCGTCGCAAGCGAAGCCCGGAGATACTCCCGATTCCGCAGGGCGCGGAGCGTCTTTCTTTCGAACTCGGTGCTTTTTGGTTATCGGTGCAGACGACAGTTCTGAGAAAATTAGTCAAAGAGACATCGTAAAAGGCCTTATCATACCACTGCCAGCGATGAGTGTTGACATAGACCCAAGAAACATTTCTTATCATGTGCCCGCGAAACGACTTTCTAGAATCCTTTGCAAATTGCCGATAAATTAAATTAAATTCACCCACCAACGAAAAATCGGAAGAGGGATACATAGCTCTGGATAGTTCCAGTCAACCTAAAGTTAAGGCCCGAAAACGCCCCATTCTTCGGCAGTAGTATTGGACGGGCAGTTGTCAATTGAGGTACGAGCTCGCTTGTACTTGACGGGAATCTCGATCGCAGCAAAGTTCATGGCGAATGAATGTGATCAAGTTACGGGGAAGAGAGGTGGTTGCCAGAGTTACGACTTGCCGAATCTGCGGAGTGGTAAGGTGGAAACATCGCAAAACAAAGTTTTGTCACACATCACAGCCTTGAATACATGAAGTTCAATCAGTGCAGAGTATGGAGCGAGGCCAGGTATCGACACCCAGACTGGTTACTTACAGTGACACCATCGTGGATGGGATTGAAGATCGTCGTGCGGTCAGAAATGTCGTGTTCCGGCTTCGACGGAGCGCCCGCATTGTATGCCCTGTCCAGACGTCAATCATTACATCAACACTCTCGGCAAATCAAGCGGACGTAGGATGGTCGAACTCCGAACCCCTTCTGTACTGTCGTTCGTGGAATCGCCTGGCTGACGTATCACAATAGGGTCACACGCGATGAACGCTATAAAATGCGGCCATTCTACGACTCAACTTTCCTAAGAGCTGGTCTCCTCATAAACTACACCCACAATCACACACAATGAAATTCGCTACTCTTTTCTCTACCCTCGCTGCGACGGTGTCCCTCCTTTCTGTGGCCGCTCTTCCTGCGTTCCCTTTGGAAGCACGCGCACCTGCCTCTCTTCCATCGCACTTGGGCTCTAGTGGTACCTTCTACCGCGCAGTCACTGGTAGGGAGCTCGCGCATGTTTCGACCATTTATAAGAAGGGGCAACACCCAGCAAGTCATCCGGCTGTGCCAGGAGATTTTTCCCATTCAGGGGCGTTGTATGTTTTCTCGGTATGCCCTTCTTTGGCCCTTCCGAATTTTCGTTGGACTAATTGTTTTCCAGGACATCGAGGAGGCGAAGTTGTGGGGAAGCTGCTGGGCCAAAGTCCAGCTGAAGGCTGAAAATAAGAAATATTATCTTGTCAAGTTCAAATATACGCCTAGCTCTGGTCTGAAGACACACGGGTTAGTCCTTATCGTTCGTTCTTCCCAGAAAAGCGTATCTCACATTCTCCTCAGGTTCACGACCGGCGACAGCCAGTGGAAGCAATTCGTGAATGATTCTTACAAGAAGGCAGGTGCCAAGTACGATATTGTTGAGGGTCCCGTCTCCGTTGGCCGTGAGTCCCAACTCTTTATTTTCATGGTCATCCCGCCAGACGCTGATTTCGGGTTTTGAACATCAGATGGAGCGAGTATGCAAGCGTACGTCAACGCTGCTGGTCGCATAGTCTGGCAGGGAGCCTTTATCGGAGCTAATGGGTTGAAGGCTCTGACGGTCGAAGAGGTTGTTCTGCACAATGAAAAGCCTTCGAGGGTGTGCCCCGCTGGTTGCAACATCCAATAAGGTGGCTGCTGCAGATTCGGTACTAGAATTTTGAACCTATGGTGCTACAATATTTGGCGGGGATAATTGACGAGTTTTCGGTTATTTCGATTGATTCCACCGTTGCTTCTCTAGTGTCCACAATAGCAAGTTGAAGTAGACTCAAGGATTCGGGTGTAAGTTGCCAGGAGCATCATTTCCCTGCCTAAGCCACGACCAATTATGTGACTACTCCACACAGAATTAGATACACGATGGTTTCGTAGACTTTGAGCGTAAGTATTGAGATTCCTCGGAAGGGACGATCGTGGAAGTGGAAGTAAGGGCGAAGCTGTTAATTCCAGGGTCAGATAAGTATTCTGGTCCCCGAAGTTCAGAGTCCCTATGGCACGGTATGTAGGATCGGTATCGCACGATTATGATATACATGAAGAAACCTATAATTCCTCTCCGGGTGATCCCAACTCCCGAATTAAATCCCTCAACCCCATCTCTTCTTCAATCTACGTCACGAAAGCTTAGCAAATCTTGACTTCATAGCTAAAGCAATAGCCATATACCTGTGATTTCAACAGCTCATCTTCCCGGCCTGCAGCCGACTGAAAGACGGCATCAATCTCCTCCAGCGACACATTCGCTGTTTCCGGAACGATATATGTTGACCAGAAGTAGGCCAGTGTACATGCGATCGTGAAAATCATAAAGGTCGTGCTGAAAAGTTGATTGAAACAGAAGCGAAATCCGTGAACACAATCAACTTACGTAGGAGAGACATCCATCAGCACCGGTGTAACCAACCCAATGAGGACTATATCATCTTTATCAGGAACACGAAGAAAAAATCTGGGATGAGGAGTGCGCACAGTTGTTGAACCAATTGGACGCGGTTGACACCGCGACACCTTTACTCCGCATGGATAGAGAGAAAACTTCGCTAGGAAGTACCCAGCCGATGGGTCCAAAAGACACGCCATACGCAGCAGTGAACATGTAGATCCCGCTGCAAAAGAAAGCGTCGAATTTCCCGTTGAGTAATATCTACGGGAGACTTACAAGACAGCGGCCCATGCAGCGGTAGAATGCGATGCCCAGTCATGTTGGTATTCATTTACCTATATTATCAGGAAGTTCAGAAGAATCATGAGGTAGGGCAACCAACGACATACGAGAAGTGCAATCGTAACATGCGAACATGCCATCAACGCACTACCGCCTCTGAGCAATGGTTTTCTTCCTAAGAAAATAGGGATCAAGAACTCGAGGAAAGAATGGAAGAGACGTACCCCATTTATCAATGTAAAGAATGGCTGGAATGACAGCCAAGAACTGAACAATTCCGATTCCTCCTGAAACCATCAACGTCACACTGTCACCACGTAAACCAATACTTTTGATGATGGTTGGGCCGTAATAAAGCAAGGCGTTGATTCCACTCCATTCTACGAGGATTTAATATCTTACAAGATTAAGGAAGGAAAGAACTCACGTTGGAAAACCATGACGAGAATACCCACCATCGTTCGATCGCGATACTTCTTGCTAAATAGGCGGCTCCATGATTGTATTTCATCCCGAAGGTTCCAAGATCGTTCCTTGACCTGCTCTTCGTTTGGGCCATCGATCGCCCGCTGAATTAGCGTCGTCTCGACTCTCATCTCAAGGAGTTCGATCTAGAATCAATGGTATGAATATGGAGAAACGTAGAGAGATGGAAGATACAGCATACTCGTAGCAGAGGATGATATAATGCTTCTTCAGGCGTTCTCAACCTCAGCCTCGCAAGGCTTGCTAATGCCTCATTGTGACGTCCATGGAGAACCAAAAGCCGGGGAGAGGGTGGAAGGAAAAGGCAACCGAGGCCGAGAATTGCTCCTGGTACCAGTTGTATCGCCAATGGGATCCGCCACGACGCAGACGATGGAACTTGAACAGGGACTCGGTGACTGAATTACAAAAATTCGAATAGATTCCAACATACTGGATCGTGTAAAAAACCCCGTCCAGAATCCGAGAACGACACCGAGCACGATGGAGAATTGTTCAAGAGCCATGAGCGAGCCTCTGACTTCTGGTGGGCTGATTTCGGCCATGTAGAGAGGAGAAAGCATGCTGACACCTTGCCTAGTTAGTAGCGATGGGAAACACGAAAGTATAGAGGCTTACCTCAATGCCCCAACTCCGACTCCACCGACCGCACGACCAATGAAAATGTGGCTCAAGGATTGAGCACCGCATTGGAACGCAGATCCAATGCAGAAAACGACTGAAAAGTTGGGGTATCAGGACTACTTAATGCTAGATAAGGGCGTTATATCTTACTGCATGCGGTAAGAATAGAATGACGACGGGAGTATTTATCGGCGAGGATACCGGCGGTGAGGGCTCCGAACAGGGCTCCAAGTTCTAGGACCGCAGCTGTAGTTGGTATAGATTGTTATTAGGTACGAGTCTGTGCGCGAAGTTAGAGTTACTTACTCATGATTCCTTTCTGTAATGGTACAATGGGCCATCGCTTCATGAAATCCTCCATGACCAGCACATTGGCGATCTGGATACGACCCATAAGCAAATTGAGGGGCCAGGAGGTCAAAATGGGGCATGCTTACGACTCCTTGATCATATCCAAAAGCCAACCCTCCGATGGAGGCAAAGAACGCACACCAGAGTGCATAGGTGTTGTGCAACAGCCCCGGTAGCCCTTTAGGACCATAACTGTACGTGTAGCTTCCGTCAGACTCCAAGATGAAAGTCCCTTTCCCGATGTTCGTAGATACATTGCGGGCAAGCAAAGGCTGGCGAGAGTTGTTGTCTTCTAGTGAGTCTTGAAAGTTGGCACTGCGATTCAATGCTCGATAACCGGCGTGAGGACTCGTCTAAAGGAAATATCAATGGTCGAATTCAAATCTGAGAAAAATGCATATCGATCGTACCATATGCTGGTTGGGAGCCTTCTCGTTGTAGCCTGTTGTGCCACAGCGCTTCAATTTGTTGTGCCTGTGCTGATGGCTACACTGACCAAACGTGCCGAATACAGTTGATTCTACCAAACACCCCAGAGGTTCAACAAGGTTTTGATCAAGACCTTCGTTGATTCAGTCAAATCAGTTTACATTGATAGTTGCACAAACAAATTCCTATATCCACACAACGTCCCATCAGAAAAAGACCCAGATCCACCCTCCCATGGATCACGGACTCGAACCAACAGAACCCGGCACCCTAAACTCTCGACCCTCCCAATCCATCTCCTGCTTCAACGCCCCCGTCAATATCAGCTCCTGCGTATACACAGGATAGTGACTCTTCGCAATCGGCCGCCATATTGAGATATCGCCCGGGCACGAGATGACATGACGATCCGGATTCGCATTCAAGATACGTGGAGTCGGGATCTGGGAAGTCACCTGAAAAACGCAAGCCATCAGAAAATTAAAAAAAAAAGAGGACGAGTCGGCTTCACATGTCCACCATAGGCGGTGACAACGTTCTTGAGCAGCTTGATATCAATGGGCACTTTCGGCGTCACATAGAATATCTTTTTGGCGAATAAAGTGCCTTTGAGCTCTTTCGCCTTTGCGAATGCATCAGCGAGGACAAAATTGTATTTGCGTTCATTGGCCTTGTCAGCGAGGAGGTAGTCCGTTTCGTCTAAAAGAAAACCGCGAGTATCAGCTTTACGGAGAAACAGATGGAAAGGACCAACTGACCAAGCAGCTTTTTGGCAGCAGCAGAGTCGGTCGCCCATTTCCCTGTCAGGATGAAAGGAGCCACCGCCAACGCGCACAAAAACTTTTCGGTGCGAACGAGATGGGGCACAAGCAGATGAGTGCACTCCGCAGGCTTTGTCGCCATTTTGACGCCAAGCTTCGTCAAGGTCTAGAAGGGAGGGATCAATAAACGGCAAAAAGAAACAGTGGATTGAGAACTCACTTTGATGACATCCTCTGAAAGCGTCACTTGCGTCGTCATCAGCCTCACAACGCTAGGTTTGACAGAGCTCGAACTAAAAAGTCAAGATCGCTCAGCGCCTTGTTCAAAGCGTCGCAGATAATGTCCCTTACCTCGTATCCTTCTCCCCCACCCTTACGGCTTTCTTCCCTTTGGAAACCACCTTGTCCTCTTCCTCATCCTCAACCTTCCTCTTCCCCTTCCGTTGCCCTTTGACCTCCTCAACCTCACTCTCCTCCCCATCCCCGCCCCTCCCATTCGTCTTCCCCTCAACCTTCCTCTTCTTACTCTCCCTCTCCTCCTCTTCCCCCTCCTCCTTCTGCCTCTTCTTCCTCCCACCCCCAACAACACTACTAGCCGCAGAACTCATCACAGGACCCAACCCCAAACTCTTCCTCCTCGCATCATTCTTCATCTCCATCTGATAACTCATCACATCAGGCATAATCTTGTCCCTAAGCTTCTGCGACGCCTGCACCGCCGCCGTCCGCTTTGACCGACCTGTACCCATACCTGTGTCGCCAGTGCCGTTGACAGACGTGAGAGGGGACGAAGTCGATACAGCGACAACCGCAGGACCTGCCGGCGCTTGTCTCCGGCGCAGCGTCGACGATGACGGTTCTGCAGCAGGCACCGCGGGCTGGACCTTGGCCTTGGGTTTCGACCCCGAAGCTAACGGAACCGAGGGTGACGCCGTCGGCCGCCCGCGCTCGGCAGCGGCAGCGCGGATGCTCTCCTGGCGCGTCACACCCACACCCCCTTCTTTCAGAGGAGAACCCTTCTTCCCCAACGTCATCTGGGGCAAAAGCACCGACACCGTTCGTCTCAGCGTCGCTGTAGCCTTGGTTATGGTTTTCGGTTTCGGTTTAGGTGCGACTTCTTCTTCCTCGTCATCATCCTCCTCCTGCGCAACTGGCTTCACCACGGAAAGCCTTTGACTGAGCATCTCTGGAGCTGGCGGAGTGGCGTCTTCATCTTCATCGACGATGTCCTCGTGAACAGCCTTCTTCGGGCTTGCGACAGGTTTGGATATGACCACCATCGGCTTCTTCTTCTCCTTCTCCAGAGCGGTGGCTCTAGATGTCGAAGATTTCGTCGGCTTTAGCTCCACTTCCACCACATCCACCTCCGACTCGCCTTCATCTTCACTATCGTCCCGCGCTTTTCCTCTTCCTCTCAGTTTCGATTTAGCCGTCACCTCGGCTGCCTTTCCCTTCTTCTTTTTCTTTGAAGGAAACTCGTCCTCATTCTCTTCTTCATCATCTTTCCCCACAGCCTCGTCATCAACAAACAAATTCTTGGCACTCTTCTTGGCTTGAGCTCTCAAAGCAGAAGCCGAGACCTTCCTCGTCTCCTCCTCCTCCTCGGCCACAGCCTTCACATTCACCTTCCGCAGCGGTCGGCCACTCTTGCGGCCACTCGTCTCCACAACGTCATCCTCTTCCTCATCCTCCTGCTCTACAACCACCTTGGTCTTGGGCAGCCTCCCCCGTCGACGGGGTGGTCCTACCTTGAATGTCTGTTCTTGTTCTTGTTCTCCTTCCTCCTCGCCTGCATCACTATCCTCCCGCGAAAGCTTCCTCTTGCCGGGAGGCCTTCCCCGCTTCCGTGGCGCCTCAACTTGAGACTCTTGTTCCTCCCGCTTCCTTGGCTGTTCCCCCCGCTTCCGCTGCGGAACTTCGTCCTCGTCTTCAGGTGCCGTATCCCGCCTCTTGGGCTGGCGCCCTCCTTTCTTTACAGGAGGTGAAGGTTCGTCGGCCTCAGGCCTCCCACGTTTTTTCAGTGACACATGCTCGTCCCCATTATCGTCCGGTAACTGCTTCGTACTTGACTTCTCATCCTCCCCAGCCCGTCTGACGAGCCTCGTCTTCCGCACCGGTGTACGTTTAGGAGGGCTGTCACTGATAATCTCGATTTCAGAATCGGTGTTCCCCCCTGTGCGAGCTTGTGCTGTGTTGCCCTTGTTGAATTTAGACTTTCTCTTCGCATCCGGGATGGGACTACACTCGTCCTCGTCTTCATCTACATTGTCGGGTTCAGAGTCGGTGTTTCCCCCTGTGCGAGCTTGTGCTGTGTTGCCCTTGCCCTTGGATTTATTCTTCGCATCTGGGCTGGGACTACACTCGTCTTCATCTTCATCGCTTTTCCTAGCGACACCCGCCTTCTTCGGCCTGACCCTCGTCCGCGCAGCACTCTCCGCCTTTTTCCGTCCTTCATCATGCGCGCGCATCCGCTCCGCGAGCGTCTTCTGCGTCAGCGTCAGTGTCGGCCGGGGGGTAGGCGTCGGCAAAGGAGAAGCAACAGGCGACGTCGACTGGACATCCATCCCGTCTCTCCCTCCACTGACAATAGCCTCCTCGACCTCCCTCGCATCCCTCGCACTGTTCTGCGTCCCATTCGGTACCTTCTTCTTCACCTCCCCCTCCTCGGTTACCGGCATTTCATCCTCGCTCTCCTCCTTCTCGAGCGCCTCCATCTCCTCCTCACCGACGTCCTCCACACCCCTCCCGACGCCCCGCTGCCCGAGCATCCCCGCAAAATCGATGCCAGGCGGGAAAGAGATGTACTTGTCGAGTGCGACGGTGAGGTTGCGCCACTTGACGAAACAGTCTTCGAGCCAGACGTGGTTGACGATGGGGATGGACCAGGAGGCTGCTTTTGTCGTTTTCGTGCCTGATATACTAGTAAAGATTGAATAAATACATATATTCAGGGAGAAAGGAAAGAGGACGTACTAGGCAGCGATCAAGACGGTGTTCTTCCCGCTCATGCTGGGGGTAAATGTGGCGCCCATGAGGGTGATGAGTTTTTTGAGGTACTCCCTGCTCTCGCCGGTGTAGTTGGTGAGGGTGATCTCGTGGCCTGTGAACCCGTCGATGCCGCGGCGAGGGACGGGGTACCAGAGGAGCTGGTCGAGGGGGGAGGCAAAGACGGCGGAAGAGTGGAGGTGAAAGACCCAGGGGAGGGTGCCGATGGTCTTGTGGAGACGGAGGGCGAGCACGTACGAGGGTCCGGAGCGGAAGCGGGTGACAAAGACGTCGCAGGTGGGAAGGAGGGTCAGTTCTGTTTTTTTGTCGTTGGCTTTGAGGGACTTTATTTCGGAGGGGGTGAGTGTGGGGGGTTGGTCAGTGGGGGTGGAGTCGGAGGGAACGTGGGAGGGGGTGAAGGGGACGATGAGACCGCCTGCGCGGCGGATTCCGGCTTCGATGGCTTCTTGACGGCCGGGTGCGAGCTCGAGGGAGCGGCCGAGGAGGATGCGGCGGCCTTGCCAGACGTCTTTGGAGTCTGGGGGGGTGGGGATCGGAGCGTCTGGTTCGAGGAGAGAGGCGGTGCGGAACAAGGTGCGTTTGTGTGGGTCGAGCTTTTTCATGGCTGCTTTTTTGAGGGCGTCGTGGCGGTCCTTTTCTGCTTGTGGGTCTGTGGATTTGATGCCGGAGAGGAGGGGGGGGTCGGGCCATTCGTATGGGGTTGTTTCGAGTGCGCCGGTGCCGAGGCGGACGGCGTCGTCGAACCAGTGGGGGAGGAGGATGCGGACGTGGGTGTGGGCCTGGTAGTGGAGGGCGGTGGTGTATTTTGGGGAGGTGGGGGAGATGCAGAAGAGGTGGGTGACGTCTTTGGTGAGGGCGAGGCGCCATTGACCGCCGAGAGCGGTGATGCCCGCGGAGAGGACTTCGAGGTCGGGTGGGGGGAGCTGGGGAGGGTGAGTGGGAGTGTGGGACGAGAGGGAGGGCGCACCTCGGACGCGCATGCGACGACGCCGGAGAAGATCATGGCGGGGTCTGGCGAGTAGTAGGCGGGTCTGTGGACGTCGTCAGGTGGGTTGAGACAGGAGAGGGAGCGGACGAGACATTTGGAGTTTACCGAGGACCATCGAGCGGTCGACCCATGCATCCTGGTGGACGATGAGTGCTGCAGTGACTGGACGACAAGGGACGTACGGTGACGACAGCGAGGTCGTCGCGCAGCTTGAGATCGCGCCAGCCCTCGAAGCGGTGGGTGTTGGTGATCAAGTGGGTGAGGGTGGGGTCGTGGAGGCCGGCGGGGACGGGAGCAGCGCCGTTGTTGTCGAGGACGTGGGCGAGCTCGGTGGCGCGGTGCTGGGGGAGGGAGGGGGAGAGGAGGTAGCGGACGGGGTGGAAGAGGGGCATGGGCTCGTGACCTGTGGAGGTCCGTGCGCGCAACGCATTGTTGTTTCGTTACCTGTTGGTATTCTCTCTTTTGTGCGTGTTTTCTTCTTCTTCGCAGTCCACTCCCTTTTCACAAAACCCACGCTCCCTACCCTTTATACCCACCTTTTTATTTCTTTATTATTCCCTTTCTTCGTTGTCATGGACGACCCTCAGACCCACTACCCATTCGACATCGACATGATGAAGGTGCTTTCCGTTTAATCCCCGTCACCCCCCCCCTGACCCCCCGCAGCGTTCAATGGATCCCATCGGTGGTCCCGACCCCAAAAAGGCCCGCTGGTCTCCCTCGTTGAACTCGTCCCGTGATGCCTTTGCCAACTATGGCTACGGTCCCCACGCCAGCATCGCCCAGTCCTCCCCGTTCCCCGCCAGCCCCCTCTACTCTTCCCAGTCCAACGGCAGTGCCCAGCTCATCGCCGCCCAGCAGCAGCAGCAGCAGCCAAGCCCCAACCCCAACAACGCCTACAATGGCTTTGCCGCTTACAACATGCTCGGCATGGGCATGCCCTCCATGAACATCATCAACGGCTTCCCCTACTCTTCCCAAATGGCCTCCTTCAACCAGGTATGCTCCCCTCCCCCTCCCCCCACCCACCCTAACCCCTCCAGTTCTCACCCCAGAACTTCCAACCCCAACGCCTCCCCTCCCTCAACCTCAACATCCCCGCTGCCCAAGCTGCCGCTTCCGCAGGCGCCTACTCCCCCGCCGCTCTCTCAGCCGCCCTCACCGCCTCCGCAAACCCCACAGGCCGCACCGTCTACATCGGCAACCTCCCCGCAACCGCCTCCGTCGACGAGCTCCTCAACCTCGTCCACTTTGGCCCCCTCGAATCCGTCCGCGTCCTCCCAGAAAAATCTTGCGTATTCGTCTCCTTCCTCGAAGGCGCAACAGCAGCCGCTTTCCACGCCGACGCCACCCTCAAAAAGCTCGTCCTCCACGGCCAAGAACTCAAGATCGGCTGGGGAAAGCCCAGCCCCGTCCCAGGCCAGGTCTCCCTAGCCATCTCCCAGAGCAACGCAAGCCGCAACGTCTACCTCGGCGGTCTCGACGAGTCCGTCACCGAAGAGCAGCTCAGAGACGATCTCAGTCGGTTCGGTCTCATCGACCAGGTCAAGATCGTCCGCGACAAGAACATTGGCTTTGTTCACTTCCTATCCATCGCCGTCGCCACAAAGGTCCTTCCACTTTTATTTATCTATTTCCTCTTCCTCACCTCTTCATAGGTCGTCAACACCCTCCCAACCGAACCCAACTGGGCCGGAAAACGCGTCAACTACGGTAAAGACCGCTGCGCATACATCCCCAAATCTCAGCAGGCCCAAACCCTCGTCACACCCCAAGCCTCCGTCTTTGCCCCGTTCGGGTACGGCCCCGCCACACCCGCCGGGTTCTCTCCCGCCGACGTCAACGCCATGATGGCTGGCGGCGCAGGTGCTGCAGCGGGTGGTGCCGGCGTCAACAGAACCGTTTATCTCGGCAACATCCACCCCGACACGACGACGGAGGATCTGTGCAACGCCATTCGCGGAGGTGTGTTGCAAAGCATCCGGTACATGCAGGACAAGCACATCGCTGTACGTTCCTCCTCTTTCGTTTCAAATATGCAAGTTGAACATGATGTGTATAGTTTGTGACGTTCATCGATCCTACAGCGGCGTTCAAGTTTTACCAAGTGGCGTCCTATCAGGGATTGAACCTGAACAATCGTCGGTTGAAAATTGGGTGGGGCAAGAACGCGGGACCGCTTCCGGCCTCGTTGGCGCTCGCCGTGCATTCCGGCGCGACGAGGAACGTGTACGTGGGGAACATCGAGGACTTTGAGACCTTCACCGAGGACAGGCTGAAGCGGGACTTTGGAGAGTTTGGAGAGATTGAGTTGGTCAATTTCTTGAGAGAAAAGTATTTCTCCCTTCTTTCTTCCCCCTCTTTGCTTCACGCTCATCGTTGTTCCTACAAGGAACTGCGCGTTTGTCAACTTTACCAATATCTCCAACGCGATCAAGGCGATTGATGGGATCAAGATCAAGCCAGAGTATGCGAGTTTGAGGATCGCGCATGGGAAGGACCGGTGTGCGAATCCGCCGCGGTCTGGGCCGCAGGGGATGGCTTCGTCGTCTGCTTCGGCGGGTGGTGCGAGGCGGGGTCCGAGTGGGACTGTACCTGGCGTGGTGGTGAATGGAGAGGTGCCTGATGAAGGGGAAGAAGGGGGTGACGGTGTGGGAAATGTGGCGTTTTTGGTGGATGCGGGGGTGGTGGGGGACGTAAAGGCGGAGACACAGGAGGTGGAGGTGTCGCCTGTTGTGGTTTGAGTTTGTGATATACCCCCGCCGTCCCCCTCGGCTCGTTTTATTTTTGCTGGATACCCTCTCTCTCGCCACACACACACACACATCTCCACCTCTCGCTCGGTCATCACGCTAAAGGTTTCAAGAACAAGGAAGAAGAAGAACGTCGGGCTTTTCGTGGGGAGAGGGGGCGCACAAAGAAGAAGCATTTGGGGTTGTTGAAAAACGTTTGAATTCGGTTTGGGGGGTTTGTTGTGCTTTTATACTGATTCGCAACAGTTTTCTTCACTTTTCGGTTCTTTCGTTTTCTTTCTCCTTGTTCGCTGTCTTTTTCCCCTCTCGCCTCCCGTCCTTTTCTTTTCTTTTTTTGTCCTTGTACTGTTTTATTTTGAAACTATAGTTATGCCCTTGCTCTTTTTTTTCTCTTTCTCTCTCTCTCTCTCTCTTCCTTCTCTTTATCATCTTTCACCTGTTCTTTTTTGGTGGTTCTTCTCGAACAAGCCGTCCGCTCTTTTAAATTTCCTGTGAATATACATCTCACTCTCTTTTCAACTGTTACTCCCTCCATCCGTTGTCTGTCATCTGTCTGTCGTCATCGTGTAATCGTATACAGTACATACTGTCTTATAACCCACCTGTCACTAATTTTCTTCTTTTTCTTCCACGTATAATGTGAGGTGCCTCTCTGCTATCTACACGGGTGGTGGTTGGTGTGTCATTTAGACATGTCCTTTGCGAAATAAAGAGACTACCTCAGATATCCACTATTTGTCCATATTCACGATAATGTACAACACCAGGGTTCTTTTCAAAAAAGGCTCAAATGTTTTGAACAAAATTCCCTCTAGCCGACTTGAACGACTGACCTCGTCATACCCTAGAACGGATGATGAGTACTAGTGACGCGCTCTACCAACTGAGCTAAGAGGGAATGTGCATTGTGTTGTCCACTACATTGAACCCCAACGCTCTGCTTCAAATCCATAGTTGACCTTTGCATTGAATGTTGTAATTTACCAGACGATCCTGGATTCCTGGCTAGAATCAAGCCTCCTCGAACCTCCAAGTCTGGTTTATCCCGCTCCATGGACTCCACAAGATGACATGGGTGCCATCGACCGAAGAGCCATGTTCCGCAAGATCGACGTTCTTGCCCGGACTTGGCGCGTTGGGCACGAAGATCCTATGTAGGAAAATGCGGTGAGCCGTGTGCACACTGCACGCAGGATTTGTACTCCTGTCAAATGGGTAAAGCACCTGTACACGCCGGACTCCTCCTCTGGCACGATCTTCCATTCAAACGACTGGGATAAAACGCCAATCACCGACAAGCCGTTGTCGAACCCTGCAGACTCGGCCGGCTCTGGGAGGTAGCTGAGAAGATGGCCGGTGGATACGTTGGAGATGTTCCATTGGTCTTGCTTGCTTTCGAGATGCCACTGAGTCGGGGGATGACCGTGACGTTCAAGTTGGTGAGATGATTCAGGAGGATGAGGATGAAAGAGACGTATGGACCTTCTGGTTATCGGTACCGTCATCTGACCAGCATACAACTTGGGTTTGCTGATCTAGTGAGTAGGGAATAGAGATCAGGGAGGGGTGGGATAAGCGGTCTCGGTGGACCTACCCTTGGTATTTGGGATATGGAGCAACGTGTTGCTCTTGACGTTCACGATTTTGTAAATTTTGCCCGATTCCAAAACTGCCATGGTGGTACGAAGAAGACCAGAATGTTCAAGGTGAGCTTTATATTAGAAAACGGGTCCTGATATCCATCTGGATGACTCGATTTTAATCTAAGATTACGCGACGCGTCCGACACGTTCACGTGCCCACGGCGATTACTATGAGCTGGGTCGTACTACATGTGCGTAAAACCAGTTAGTTCGTTACCCAGCTCAGTTGTTTGACAAATGGGGGTCACCAGGGGGTGCTTTCGAGTCCAGGGCTTCTTGTGTTGGTCAGGAGATTGGAGCTCGTGGGTGATAACCGGTAAATACTTACATCAAGAAAAGGGCAGCTGTCGGTGGTACTGTCATCATCCAAGATGATGACTCTCCTCCGTCGCCAGTCATGCACCACCAATAGGCGAAAATCCAAGTCGCTTAATGTCCCCGGCCTCCACGGTTGCCACAGTCCATCAGTCACCATCCTAGGAACTTGAAGTCTCGGGTGGTCTGCGTCGCCTGGTATGTTCATCTGGATGTTCATGGTTTGGGTCCCCCGACGCCAGATGGTGAGGTCCAGGTTCCTAACACCACACTACGAGAAAAATGCAACCTCCAGTTCATCTACCTCCAGTTCGACCCTCTGGAAATAGTACCCGAGTCGAATATCAGAGGTTAGACTCTACCTTCTCGACCAGCTTGTCAACCACAATCCGGAGTACATGTATCGCACCATCCAAAGCCTGACTCGGGCAATGTCAAGGGGAGAACGTGGCATGAAATCACCCCTCTTCTCGAGCACGATTTCCGGCCATGGAGACGAGAGGACATCATAGATATCGGGTCAGATTTTGCGTACCTGGGCCTGTTGTGCTGATCTGCCCGCCTGGTATAAGCGATGAAGGCGCTAGAGGAATGGCCGTCGATACGAAGGGTGGCTGAGGAGTTGTTGGCGAGTTGCGTGCGCGAGGTGCAGGATGGTATGCATGAGGTAGCAAGGTCGGACAGGGTAAATATGAATTTTTGATTTTGAGATGAGAAATGGATGGGGTCCGACCCGGGACGAGTCATCTTTGCTTCAGGATGGTGACCAAAAAGCGGGAGCCTGAGAGCACCATTTTATACAGGACTGTTCTATCACCCTTTAGAGAAGGAGAATCTCGTCGTTTTCATTCTTCCAGATCTAATAAAAAATACTAGTGACCAGCGACACGGTCCACCAACTGGGCTGAAGCCTGAGAGTAATTTCAAATGATTATTATAAAAGATCGTAGTTATCGGTGTACAGGATTCCACAAATCAAACGACGCACAAACGCAGGTATCTCGTCCGCGACATGGTCCAAGCAGGTAAGTGTTAACCCGAGCCCAACGGTCCAAGTACTCGTGCTCCAACGGCATCATGTCAACGGGCCTGGAGAGATATCTGGATTAATACCACATATGCCACGACGATGAGGCACTCCGCAACTTTGGAAATAGCTTCGCTAATATTCGTCCAACCTGGTGCGAGTCGGGGCCGATGGGGGACGTGCAGATATTCAGGGATGTCAGGTTTTCACCGGCCCACTGAATCGGTATATCGCACTCGGAAAGCCCGTTTATACGCAGAGAGACGGTCTCGAGAAGGGGGCAGGATTTAGCGAGGTGACCGGAGAAGGATATTTTGGGTTCGGAGAATCTCGTTTGATCGGGGAGTTGGAATATCTTGAGCTTGGGCCAGGCTTTTGAGGCGTCATATAGTGTTTTGTCGTTTATGTCGACACCACAGCGGAGATCTAGGAATAGATGCTCGAGATTGATGAAATGAAGAAGTGGCTTGAGGGTGGTTGCAGTGATGCGGTGCGAGGGGAGGACATGGTAGAGAGGAAGGTCCTCGAACGCGTAGGGCCAGGCCGCCGCCCAGTGATGAACCGAAATGCGGAGGGTGCTTGACACTTGGGGTATCTCGGAGAGTCTTGCAGAATGAGTCGAAATCCCATTCTACTGTGCTCGCAGCTGGATAGGCGATTTGGAACGATTGGACATTGTGAAAACCTGGGCGGAGGAGGAGCTTGGAACACTGGCAGGGGTCGTCTGAGATCAGGTGGAAGTCGGTCAATTTCTGGAAATCCTGTTCGTGGGGATCCGTTGATAGGAAGGTGGCAAGATCGTCAGAGGTGATGTAGATGTGTAAGGCGCGAAGATTGGGCACGGTGGCGAGAGAGGAAAGGGATTTCCATGGGGTGTGGATGGTGGTTGCATCGAGAACTTCGAGTGACGTGAAATTGTAGTAGGTAGGTTGCAGTGGATGCTCCATGATGATGCTCGCGTAGTCGGGATGGTATGTGAGTAACCACAAAGTGGTGGTTAATGCGCTGACGTTGCCTAGAACCTGAGAATTCTTGAAGAAGGGAGCTAGAACCTGGAAGACCCTGGAATGAACCTTCAGGAGCATCATCTGGTGGTGCTCGGCGGCCCCAAGACCTTTCACTTTGCGACCATAATAGTGTATGCGGATAAGGTCGTCGTCGTATATACGCCTTGTCAGTCTCTGTGATGGGGTTGGAGTCAGCGCTCAAAAGTGAACGTGTTTTACTCACCAGTATGTCCTCATGCCCCTTCCGACGATCGATGACATAGGCGTCACGAGGAAGGCAGCGAACCAAATGATAGATGGAGGGTAATTGGCGCCATAGAAGACCCAGCGCAAGGTCGGAAAACGTTTGACAAGTTCGTGCGAGTGCGCTAAGGGTCGCGGCGCCGTCAATGGACGGTGTATGGGACATCATGTCGGGAGGTTTTTTAGTAAGGTTGCCAAAGATTAACCGGAGGGTGTCGTCCATGAGTCGAACCTGATGCATCTTGGGACGGACATGGGGTCTTTGAGATCAGCATGCAAGGCTTATATTAGGGAAAGCAGGGGAGTGTCTCGGCGGAAAACTGTTTAATAGCGATCGTAAGAGCTCCTCTTGAAGGAACCCCCTCAACGCTTTCGCCCATCGATCTGGCGGAAGTCTTCAGAGCTTGGATCTGAACGTGAGGTAGCTGATTCGGACAGGGTTTTTTGGACTTAGGGACGAGAATCAAATGGGGTTCAAGTTCGACCGGAATGGATCATTGCGTTTTTTTTTCAGAATTAAAAGTGGGGGCTCGAGCACACCATTTCATACAGGACTGTCGCGGTGACAGTGATTCAGACATTTTCCCCTTTTCAAATTTATACGCCTTTGCAGGACGAGAATATTCTTTCCTTTTTCACGGAAAAGGGAACAAGCTTTATCATGATCATCATAATGGCGGAAGAGCCGAGCTGGATGAGAAACCATGACCCCTACACGTGTCAGTTTCGATCACCTTGCTTTGTGCTGAACTCTATTATCTTCAAGTTGTTCCTGTGGCCCATTCCGTCAGATTCGGGGAAAGAGTCGAGGTCCTGCCGCATCTGAAGCTATTCTTTCAGACATCGCGTGCCATCGGTTGTCATGATAATGGTTCCGCTTTCGGGGGTAGTGGCCACACTAGCTACTGGTGGGCGTCTGTCTGCGTGTATATGAAAGGGCCTCAAACCTTCAACTCTTCACGTGTCTGAATTCCCCAGAAACGACACTTCCGAAATCATGGCTATAGTGGTAGTGACTCCGGCTGATACGAATGGCACTTTTGGGTTGGGCCATGGTCCACTAGCGGCGACTCCGTCCATACACTCCAGGACGACCCCGCGGTCCGCTTCCCATGCGTTTTTGGACTATGGGTATGGGGGAGGAGGACAAGTCGTATTTGATATCGACGATTCGGACGAGGATGGGGAGGAGGATGAAGAAGAAGAAGCAAGTGCTTTTACGTTGGCGAGTGCGGCGACGCCACTGCAAGCGCGAACCAGGGCTGGGAATGGCAACAAGAACAAGGACAAGATCACAAAGTACTCCATCGTCCCGACGTCGGGACGGCGTATCGCGGGGTCGAAACGTGTCGCAGATTATAGGAATAATGGACCGTCTTCGGGACAGGGACAGGCGGAGGTTATGCAGAGTATCACGGCTGCTCCTGGTCTTGCTCACACGAGCTTTGAGGTGAGGTTTGCTTTCTTGACTCAAGACGATGGACGGTCTGACTGATTTTGCCTTCTTGGGGTTGGGGATTTTAGGAAATGAGAAGTGAATGTTACATGCAAGCTATGGTGGCAAGTGGTAGGCGTCCAGAGCCGGTGGATTCTGTAAAGACGCCGTGGGCGATCCTTCCGCCGATTTTTAATGCGGTGAGGGTGGAAGGAGGATGTGGGGATGGTGAAGTTCTGATGGGTGATGGCGCAGGGAGTGGTATGAGTTTGTTTTCTTCGTTCTGAAGGCGGATCCCGATCGTGTTATCATAGTGTCGGCTCTGGTGGACGGAAAAGATGCTACTTAGGCGTTGGGCAGACTATATTTACCGATCAGCAAGAAATCGATAGGAACGCTGTAAATCATACTTTTGAAAACTTCCGTTCTGACCTCTGAAACAGTGACAATTTGACCGAGGTTATAAACCAATGGGGACAGATTTCGGGAAGGTCGGGGTGGTAGGTGTCACTATCAACGCATTCTTTGCATCAATTCCGAATACTGGGTTGAGTTGTTTTATGCTTCTATGCCCCTGGTGGACTCTGGGCGCTAGCTCTTGCATTCAAATAGACGCTTAAAAATTAATGTCTTCCATTACTCTAGCTAACTATTATAACTCTCTAGGTTAAATGGTTCTACTAGTACCAAGTCCTTGGCGGTCCCCTATTGAATGTTGCAACCGACGGGGCACACCCTCGAAGGCTGTTCATTCTTGAGGATAACTTCTTCGACCGTCAGAGTCTTCAACGCACTGGCGCCGATAAATGCTCCCTGCCAAACCATGCGACCAGCAGCGTTGACATACGCTTGAGTATGTGCTCCGTCTGAGGTGCAAAACCCGAGATCAGCGTCTGGCGGGATGACCATGAAAATAACGAGACGGGACTCACGGCCAACAGAGACGGGGCCTTCGACAATATTGTACTTGGCACCTGCCTTCTTGTAAGAGTCATTCGCGAATTGCTTCCATTGGCTGTCGCCGGTCGTAAACCTAAGGAGAATGTCATTATGCGAGATACGCTTTTTTGGGAAGAGAGAGAATGATAAGGACTGACCCGTGTGTCTTCAGACCAGAACTAGGAGTGTATTTGAATTTGACGAGATAATATTTCCTATTTTCAGCCTTCAACTGGACTTTGGCCCAGCAGCTGCCCCACAACTTCGCCTCCTCAATATCCTGGAAAACAATATTAGTCCGACTGGAATTCGGAAGGACGAAAGAAGAAGGGCGTACCGAGAAAACATACAACGCCCCTGAATGGGAGAAATCTCCTGGAGCAGTTGTATGACTTGCTGGGTGTTGCCCCTTCTTGTAAATGGTCGAAAAATGCGCGAGTTCCCCTCCGGTGACGGCGCGGTAAAAGGTGCCACTCGAGTGCAAGTGCGATGGAAGAGAGCTGGGTGCGCGTGCTTCCAGAGGATAGGCTGGAAGAGCAGCTACGGAAAGGAGGGAGACCGCCGCAGCGAGGGTAGAGAAGAGAGTAGAGAATTTCATTGTAAGTGATTTGTAGTGTGTGTAGTTTGTGTGAGGAGACCAGCTCTAATGAAAGTTGAGTCGTAGACCGGCCGCATTTTATAGTGTTCGTGTGTGAGCGGACGTTTTTGTGGTTAGGATGATGCGTCGGCAAAGTGCCCGCTATTCCCGAGACAATGTTAGGAATCTGAGGGCGGTGCCACGGACGACGGACGACAGTCCCGACGACTGATTTCAAAAGCCGGTTCGGAGTTTGACTCCCCAATGTCCACTTGATTTGCCTTGGCGAAGGCTCTGTTGAAACATTGCGTCGGTCTACTGGCAGTGTTAATTGAGATCAATCTTTCTGATTGATCTCACAATGATCGTACTGACGCCATGATGTTCAATCAATTATGTGCCCGCTCCGTCGGAACAAAGTCGTTTCCAGGTTGCTCGTGATGAGAACGGACACGATTGATGCGAAACGCCACCCCGACGTATGTACAGACTCGTATGTAGCGACGCTCGCCCTGTACGCGCAGCCGTTGTTCAGGGGTGGCCACTGAAACATTTACTTCTCGGACCAGTGCTGACTGGTGCTGACCATGATTTTGGGAATTTTCATGCGAAAATGAGAAGTATGACGAGGTAGATGGTATGTATGATCCAATTTATGATTCTGAGGTGCCGGGGGGGGAGCCGATTTTGATAATTTATTGTCCTCACTGCAGTACAAGACCACCGTTAACACCCAACTGGATAGATAAGTTATTCAGTGTCGTCTGCGAAACGGAAACAAACAACTTACACTTTGCCCTAAACACCAACAATATCTCTAGTCAGGCGAAATGAATCAACCCAATCTGTGGGCTGCGACGTACCAGTGATAAAATGAGACTCCTTCGAAGCCAGGTATGACACCAGGCTCGCTACTCATCAGGGGCTCCGATGTAGCCCAGTAAAGAATCTTTCTCCATCTTGTACGATGTCGATCAGAAATGAAATATGAAGCATCAAATTCGGCAGCCAACCTTCGCGAAAAAGTCGTCGGCAGAGACGCCGGGAGGGGCAACACTGGCAGCTACGAAGACGACGTCATCAAATATGGATGATAGTCAAAGTGAAAAACAAACACATGGGCGTCTTAATCGCCCCTGCACCCGCGATAATGAGCAAGATCATTGCGTAACACAGGGGTGGAATATACCATACCGGGAGCATACGCATTCACCGTGATCTTATGGCGTCCCCATTCCAACGCTAAAGACGAACATTGAATATCAATGAGGGCCGTTTACGTGCTCATTGACGTGGCAGGACACACCGGCGGTCTGAGTCAACCCACGAACGGCGAACTTGGAAGCGCAATAAGCAGAAAAATCGGGGAATCCTATACCGCGTCTGGTAAGATCTGAGAGCTCCCCGAAGCTTGTTCGGTGTCCCACCGACCTTGGTGTGCAGCTGCGGACGTTGCGCCGATTATGCGTCCACCTCGACCTTGTTTGATCATTTGTATACCAGCATACTTGTAGCAGAGGAAGGCTCCACGCGTGTTGATGGCGAAGATATGTTCCCAATGATCCATAGTGGCTGAGGTGGAGGGCCGTTGTGCTATACTCAACTCTGATCGAGAAGGTGTGTAGTAGAGGCTCACTGTCGACAATGTCCATCGTAGAACATACACCCGCATTTGCAACCATCTACCATATCCAGAATCAGAATTATTCCATGTACCTGAGAAATTTGAAGCCGTAGACATACCACATTGAGTTCACCGAGTTTTTCAACGACAGTTGATACCATGTTCTGGACCTCTGCCTCGATTGAGACATCGCCTGTGACGATGCATGTTCTTCGGCCTTTACTAACAAGCTCTTGCGAAAGACTTTCAAGGTTGTCTTTGGCAGAAGGCAAATCATTGATAGCCACATCGAATCCGTCGCCTGCGAGACGGAGAGCAATCGCTCGTCCTATTCCTTGCGAGGCTCCAGTTACGAGGGCTACACCGAGGGACGACATTGTTGGAAAGAGATGATAACGGATACATCAAAACTTTGCTATTTATATTGGCACGAGAGCCTCGAACATGTATAATCATCTATCCTATCCTATAATTAGATAAACCCTCTCAGTTATGAGGACAGTCATCACCTTAGCTTAACCCATGAGTGCCCTTGATAACCCATATTCCCTCATACCCCACAGAATTTTCGATCTACCGTCTTGGTTCACAAAGCGCGTAAGAAATGGCAGTGGTCGGGCGAAATGAATCAAACGAATTTGTCAGCTGCAACGTACCAGTGATAAAATGAGACTTGTTCGAAGCAAGGTATGACACGGGGCTCGCCACGTCAACGCATCAGCAGGGGTTCCCATGGAGCCTAGTAATAAATCTTTCTCCACCTTGTGTGATGAGTCGATCAGAGATGATGAAATATGGAGAAATAAGTTTGGCAGCCAACCTTCGCGAAAAAGTCGTCCGTAGAGATGCCGGGGAGGGGCAAAGCTGGCGGCTACGAGGATAACATCATCAAATATGGATGATAGCCGAAGTGAAAAAACGAACACAAGTGTCTTAATCGGTCTGGGCGAACATCAGCGCCAGCACTTGAGATGGGTACGGCCGACGCTAGGTTGTCCATCGCTGGATCCGGCGCAGCTGGACCCGGAACTTACCAGAATCGATATGCGAGGTGTGTGATATACTGGAGACTGGTGGTGCTTTCTCTCCTGAATACATCGACGACGCATGGGTCATGTCGAAAGAGGTGCCGCCTGATCCTCTCCCTGCACTTCGGATGCTCCCTCATCATTGTGCGAAGCAGAAGTAGCAACCAGGGCCGCAGCCGAACTAGCGATGATTCAAATGAGTTGTGGTGGAGCTTGCAACATGTCAAGAATATGACCTCGCGATATCAACGCGTTCGTCCATGGGATAGCCCATGTTCGCACGGGAGTCCAAACGATTGACGAATCTACAATTAATGAATGGTAGACATCGTGTCCGGCAAACTGATAGCGAAAATGAAACAATCTATCGGGGTAAATTCCTGCCCCGCAGTTATGAGTGTTCTCCAAAAAGACACCTGCCAAAAAATACGAGGCGTGCAGATGAGCAACATACCATTGAAGCCGTGCGACCAAGGCAACGAACGGGACAATATCCTTGCAAAGTTACCATCCCGTTAAATCACGGAGTTCGGATATACGCTCTTGAGTGTCATCACAGCATCACCCAGCTGGGAGTGGAGACCAGAACTCATTGGTTTCAGATTTTTCAATTCCCGCCCGGCGAGCCCCGAGATGATATATAAACCCGCCCACCTGGATCTTGCTTTCCTCAGAACATATTCATCAGGATCTATTTTATAGAAACTGACCGAGTCTCGCATTTTTACAAATGCCGCATCCTTCATATCCACTCGATGACTTTCGCGCTCACTCGTTATACTGAGAATATGACTCTGCACCTTCGCAGAGTCTCGAGGACGTTTGGTTCGTTTTTCTTGAACGTGTTTGTAAAAGTGCTTTAAGGACGAACCAGCGAGTCGAGCGTTTGTCTGATGGATATCTTCATGACGCTGTTATGTACAATATACACCTAATTCACTACTCATGACTGCTACTTTGCAAAGCTTGAGTCCGTGTCTACGAAGTTAACATCTAAGTTGAAGGTCCAATGTTGGTTTAAGGATTGTTCCCGACTCTCCTGGGTGTTATCAAAAATTCATTCACCCTCTTCAGAGTTGCATGAGCAGGGTTCACAACCAGCTGACTTGCAACGATCCACTCCAGCTGCGTTTGGCGCGATTTCTTGTAAGGTAGGGCACATGCAGAACGTGCCAATATCACGTGATTTTGCGTGACATTTGGACAAATTCCACGAGAATCCTACTATCACGTGCAATGAGATGCAAACTGAAGCAGAGTTGCAAACTCGAATTTAAAACATCCTTCCTGTGCAGATTTTGGCCCCAGGATGCCCGGGATATATGAAGTAGTGTCATGGGTATATGTATGTACAATAAACAGCAAAATTGTGGGCTGGATGTCTTTCAATCTGTGTTCTTTGCACCAATATTTTGCAAATTTGGTGTAATTCGTGCATGATATATCCTAAAGGCATTATCGTGCTACATGGGCTTGATGGTACATTAAGCTTGTATCACTTTGAGTTCTGCCAACATCCTAGGGCACCTAGGAGAGCGTGTCCTGCGATATCTGGAATGGACATCAGAGCGTGACAATTTCTGCTCTTATCTAAGCGGATTTTCAATCAATCAAGTTTGCATCTCTCCTTTCGACGCGGGTGCCGGCAGAATCCGAGCGTGACAATCTGTGACGAAAAGTTTGCAACTCCTTGTTTTGAGGACTCGCGACTCCGGCTTCCTTCCGACAGAAGCAATCCCCTCCCGATTTTCAAATGGATAGCAGGTGGAATTAGAATACAGGTTGTTCTACTCTATTCTCAAGTTTGAAGGGCATAGCCGCAAATTTGAGGGAATCCGAGGCGGTTTGCAAAAAAGTTTGCAAGACCCTGAGAATGATAGTAATGGCATTAGCTATTGTGCGAGATCGGACAATCGAGTCCTAGATATAGTAAATTAGAAATGGTCTGTGCGGCCCGATTTTTGATTTGGTCCCATGTTTCGAAGCCATTAGCAAAATACATGTATATTCTGGTCTCCTCTCGACGCGGCCGACGTGTCCTGCGATACACAACATGCCTGAAATGGATTTATTAAACCTAAAGGATCTCAGGAAATGGTCTATAGCAAACACGAAGAAAACTATTAAGGTAAGACTCACGAAAAAGGGCAGAAAGTCGGGGGCAGACAAGAAAAACTATCAGGGACTTTGTCTCATGAACTTAAATGAGTATCCAGTAATCCCCAGATGATTTGCACACACACTAGAATGTTGAGACATCAGACAATCATGATGCATATCATAAAGGACTTGATGGAAAACAGGCAGCATGGACCAGGAAATGGGGTCACGGAGTCCTTCAAGGATTACTTATGAATGACCTCAAAAAGGTTGGAAAGCTATACCAGGGTAATATCGGGAGTGTAGCCTGAGCAAGTTTACGATACATTGAGGCACCTTCGTCCACCATCAAAACACGTCTTTAATTAGGTGGTCACCGTTATGTCACAGCACGTGGTATTAGCGCCCTACCTCACACATGTTCCGCTCGAACTGACATTTGTATAATCGGGTAAGGCGGCGCGCCGCGAGAGCCTGCTGCCAATAAAAATTAAAGCCAATGAATTATAGCAAATGGTACAGGTCCATACGCGTAAACTAGTGCATCCAGCAAATACGCGAGGCTACTTTAAGAATGTCAACCAAGTAACCATACTCTGAATAAGTGCAAGCGCCTGTATCAATAGCGAGCGAAACCGCTTCAATACAATGATTCAAACCATCACTGTCATCCTTTCTAATATAAGGATAATAGACTTTAAACCCTCTTTTTTCTGCCTTGTCGCAATAGGGTGACGGACGGAGCTTGTTACAAATCACCTTCCCATAAGTGTATAACAAAGGGAAGAAAGAAATAACCTCGCGGGCCGTAATAGCGTTCATCAAACCAGTATTCGGTTCGGTCAGCAAGTATTCGAGCATCGTGTAGGCACCCTCCAATTTCGTGACAGTCAACTTTTTCTCTGTTGTGCAATGTGTGAATGTTATGACGGTTCCGCGTCCTCGAACTCGATTGCCGACTCGAACGGTGGTAACTTCATAACCTGCAAGTTGCAATACACATAACAGATCCTTGTAGTGGTCGGCTCCTTGGACAAGGTTCAAATCCCGGGGAGGTGCAGTTTTTGAATGGAGGTAAGCTGGTATCCATACAGCCTGGGCACA